>ERZ773022.2368-NODE-2368-length-11428-cov-4.441484_pt1 | contig 11428 bp, 9 predicted proteins | sample MGYA00580839_ERZ773022 | MGnify/ENA primary metagenome ERZ773022 (study PRJEB29015, sample SAMEA2738020) | human oral metagenome | biome: human oral; feature: human-associated habitat; material: dental | place: China | collected 2044 ... | reverse complement strand
CACAGATATTTCCGATACTCACTTCCTACGATGAACTTGCCAACTACCTTTCTCCTTTTATGGACGCATGGGAGGGTGGAGCGCAGGACCAGTTGCAGGGACAGATCGCCAGTGCCAAGATACCACTATCACGCATGATTTCGCCGGCTCTTTATTGGGTGATGACGGGTGATGATTTCTCACTTGACATCAACAATCCTGATGAGCCGAAAGTCCTTGTTGTGGGCAACAACCCTGATCGACAGAATATCTATTCGGCTGCACTCGGACTTTACAACAGCCGTATCGTGAAGCTCATCAACAAGAAGAAACAACTCAAATCCTCGGTTATTATAGACGAGCTGCCTACCATTTATTTTCGTGGACTTGATAATTTGATTGCCACAGCCCGAAGTAATAAAGTAGCAGTGTGTCTGGGCTTTCAGGACTTTTCGCAGTTAACCCGTGACTATGGAGACAAAGAAAGCAAGGTGATTCAAAATACGGTGGGAAATGTTTTTTCCGGGCAGGTAGTCGGTGAGACGGCTAAGACGCTTTCCGAACGGTTTGGTAAGGTACTTCAGCAACGACAGTCCATGACCATCAATCGAAACGACAAATCCACCTCTATCTCCACACAGATGGACAGCCTTATCCCTGCAAGCAAAATCAGTAATCTCACACAGGGTATGTTTGTGGGTGCGGTGTCCGACAACTTTGACGAGCGTATCGAGCAGAAGATTTTCCATGCTGAGATTGTGGTGGATAGTGCCAAGGTATCTGCAGAAACAAAGACCTACGAATCAATTCCCACGATTGCAGACTTTACAAACGAAGATGGATCCGATAATCTCAAAGAGACCATCGAAGTCAACTATCGCAAGGTGAAGCAAGAGATACTATCGCTTGTGGAAACAGAGATTCAAAGGATAAAGAATACCCCTGTCTTATCCCATCTCTTTCCAGACAAGTAGCGCAAGCACAGATATAGCGTTGTGGATGTGGTGTGGTAATTAAAGAACAGAGTTATACTCACAAGTAAATTCTTATGATAGTTGTCAGTACTAACAAACTATGGCTGTAACAAATCGTTTTTCAATTTAGTCGTTTTAGGTGAGTGAGAAGTGTAAGATTGTACAGCTCGATATGGTTGGTGGAATGAAAAACGGGTATGGTGTATTTCCTAACTGATAAGATAGCCATAGTTTTTCAATTTATCGGTATAAATAAATTTGGCTTTGAAGAGGAAAGAGCTTTTAAGTATTACCGACAAAGTACGATTGGTACTCTGCCTACATTGAAGGCAACTACATGATTTATTTCTCTATCTTACAGCGATAGGCGGTTGTTTGATTTTACTTGCTATCTGTAAAATCCTTTTAAGCAAAGTGGTAACTGAAATTTCCAATACTCGTGCCATACTACAAATACCCAGCTCTTCTTTGGTCAGTTGAATGATTTCAGAATCAGTGTCAGGAAAATAGGCTTTGTCGGTGTAGCCGGTAATAACACGTTTCTGGCAATGTTTGCATTAGTAGCATTGTTTGCCATTGCGTTTCTTCTCATTTTTGATCATTTCCATTGAACAGCAATGTGGACATACTAACATGGATATTGCCCTCTTTCATCGCTTTATTACAATTAAAAAGGAAGTTACTGGACATTTATAATTCGCCCTATAATCCTTTGAAGTATACTTTCATTGCTTATTAATATAGATGCTGCACCAGTCATTCTGCTGATAATTTTATACTTGCAATCCGTTATCCTTACCTGCGCCATAAACACGCTGCCTTCTGCCGTTTGCCAAGGTGTATGTGATGTGGATGTTATGATACCATGGGCTGCTCCGTATGTTTCTGCATCGTAACCCTCAATTTCGATGCTTACCGTCATTCCTCTCGTTATCGTATTCACGTATTTATAGGGAATGTCTATTGTGCCTTGACGGGCATTTGTCATCTGTACCTTTGCACTGATGGTTTCGGGATAAGGTATAAAGTATGCACCTGCCAGTAGTCCCAATACCACAATGGTGATGATCGTGATGCCATAACGGACAATCCTTGATGGTATCTCTCCAATGATATGCCTTACCTTTTCGCTACGGAGTTCTATCTTGTCGTCTGCCATAATCTTCCTTTTTCTGCTGTTAGTTGCCCAATTCCAATTGATTCTTCACAAGGTTATAATATGCGCCTCTCTTTGCTGTGAGTACTTCGTGGTTGCCGATTTCTACCACCTTGCCTTTATCCAATACCACTATTTGGTCGGCATTCTTCACCGTACTTAGGCGGTGTGCCACGATAACTACTGTCTTGCCTTTGTAGAACTCGTCCAAATGTTCCACTATCATGCGCTCATTATTGGCATCGAGCGAGTTGGTGGCTTCGTCAAGGAAAATATAGTCGGGGTTCTTATAGACGGCTCTCGCTATCAATATACGTTGTTTCTGCCCTTGGCTCAATCCCACACCATCGCGACCAATCTTTGTGTTGTATTTTAAGGGCAGCCCCATCACATAATCGTGAATACAGGCTATCTCGGCAGCTTTCTGTAACCGCTGCTTGTCTATCTCGCCATCATCGACGGCAATGTTACGTGCTATCGACTCCGAAAAGATTACTCCGTCCTGCATCACCACCCCACACTGCCTGCGCCACCACTTCTTGTTGAGTGTGTTTACATCCGTTCCTCCAATGGTGATTTGTCCGCCCAATACGGGATAATAGCCTAACATCAGTTTGATAAGAGTAGTTTTACCGCTGCCCGATGCGCCCACAATGGCTGTTACCTTGCCTTTGGGGATTGTAAGGCTCACATCATCAATGATAGTTTTCAGTGCATGAGGGTCATACTTGAAGTTTACGTTTTCAAGGTCTATGCCTTGATTTTCTTCTTTCAGTGCCATTTCCAATCCTTGCTTTCCGTTCTCATCGTCCATGCGGTGTATCTCATTGATACGCTCAAGGCTTATTTTTACATCCTGCACCGAATAGAAGAAATTCATCAGTTGTTCTACGGGAGAGTTGAGTTGTCCGATGATGTATTGTACGGCGAGCATCATACCCAGTGTAAGCTGTCCGTGAATCACGGCTGTTGCTGCCACCACCGTGATGACGATGTTCTTCAGCTCGTTGATGCAGATGCTGCCCGCCTCCTGTGTCTGCTGGAGCTTCAGCGATTTCATCTGCACCCTGAAGAGGTCGGCCTGCACGTCCTCCCATTCCCAGCGACGTCGTTGCTCACAGTCCTGTAGCTTTATTTCCTGCATGGAAGTGATGAATTCATAGGTCTTGTTATTATTGATAGCCTGTTGTTCGAATAATTCATAGTCCAACACCTTTCTTCGTCTCAGGAAGAGCATCAACCATCCACCATATAAAAGGCTCCCCAAAAGGAAAATAAGGAATATTTGCCAATTATATGATAGCAATACAATACTGAATACGACGAATGTAAATATGGAAAAGGTGACATTCAGTGTCTGCTGTGTAAGGAAACTGTTAACGCGACTGTGGTCGTTCATTCTTTGCATGAGATCACCCATCATCTTTGTGTCGAAAAATGACATAGGTAACTTAAGCAATTTGATGAAGAAGTCGCTCACCAGCGAAATGTTTATCCGAATAGAGATCTGTAACAGCAACCAACGGCGAATAAAGTCAATAGCTGTACGGCTGAAGGTGAGCATTAGTTGTCCCAGGAGTATCAACCAAATAAAACCAATGTCTTGGTTCTTGATGCCTACATCCACGATCGATTGGGTAAGGAAAGGTAGAATGAGCTGTAGTAGACTACCTACGAGTAGACCTAGGACAATCTGCCCGAAGTAACGGCGGTACTTTTTAATATAACCAAAAAGAAACTTGAAAGAGCGTTGCCCATTCTGATTATCTTTTTGAAACGGATTGGCATAGAATTTTGAAGTGGGTTCTAAAAACATTGCAATACCTTTTTCTTCGCTACCAGAACAGGTACTTATCCAATGCTTCTTGAATTCTTCTATATTGTATTCTACAAGTCCCTTACTTGGGTCAGCTATGTAGAAAGTTTTTCCTTTCTTAACTTTGTAGAGTACAACAAAGTGGTTTTGATTCCAGTGGAGGATGCAGGGAGAGGATATGTCTTTTATCTCCTCAACATTTATCTTACCGCATTCACAATCAAACCCCAACGCATATGCTGTGTTTCTGATGCTTAGCATGGATACGCCTTCTATTGTTGGACGGCACATCTTAGACAGGTAATTTGCAGAATATTTTTTTTTATAATACTTGCATATCATTTCTAAGCATGCTACTCCACACTGCATAGTATCATGTTGCAATTGATTTGGAAATTTATAACTTTTATTTAACAATGCCATCCTCATCGTCAATATTGTGAATCTTTTGCCTCAATGTTTGAGCTTTATGTCCTTTATTGAGGCTAAGCGAAACTTGTATATACACCATATTGGCTTTATCGGCATTCCACGATATGATGCTTTTGGTAAATTTGCTATTAGCATAATTCCTTTCAGAAAGCTTAATCTTACTTCTAAATGGATCCCATATCCCTGCGGTAAACATCCATTGTTTAAGGTGATAAGATGTAGAGAAATAGACAGCATCTTCCTGTGCTAAGTAAAGATTGCCTCTAAATTCCTTACGGTTATTAATAATACCAAAATTCATACTCCAGTTCTTTGTTAAGTTCAAGTTACCCTCTACGTAGTAGTTCCATATTTTCTTCGAGTAGTCGAGATTGTCTTTCTGAAATAAAGTTTTTGAAAAAGCGCAGGATCCCGATAATGTTAATCGATCTTTAATAACTTCATAATTGAGAAAGGTACTTAGGGTATGAACTCGACTTTTATTATATTTATCCGTAACATAATAAATAGCACAATCATCAATATAGCTGTTCGGGGCAAAAGGATGGCGGCTGAACCTATACGAATAAGCTAGCTGGAAATATAATCTGCTGATATTGTAGGTGACATCAAGTCTATTATTATATTCTATGTAAGGACGTAAGTCAGGATTGCCCTTTTCTATCTCTATGGAATTCAACTTTCTTGTGATATTTGCCATATCTGTCAACTCTGGTATATGGGGAATAAGTTCTGTATTTAAAGAGAAAGTCAAATTATTGATTGGAGCATATGAAAATTTAATCATGGGGCGCATGAATCTTTTCGTATAGGAGATACTGTCCTTGTTATAGCTAACAATATTCCCTCCAAGTCCAATCTGATAACTTAGTTTCTTATAGCGACCAAGCAATTGTACATAACTAAACATGTCATAGCTGTCAGAATGGTCTTTCTTCATTATATCTTGGCTATAGTTGTTATTTGTTTTGGCATAATTTATCCTTACTCCTATAGAAAGATTATTCATGTCATTTATCTTATGTTCGTACAAGAGTTCCGGAATAAACGATAGACGCTTACCACGCACACCATACTGATAGTTAAATGAAATCATGGAAGACTGGTCCGTCTCCATAAAATTATATCTATAATTACTGGTTCTGTATGTTGTTAACAAGTCAAATATCAGATTATCCTTTTTCGAAATCTTTTGGAATGCATATATGTCAAATGAATATAAATTTGATTTGTACGTGGGTGTCAAAGCGGTGTTACTTATGAAGTTATTGAATGTGTACACTTTCTGTAAGGTTTCATCTTTGTTATTATTGTAGAATTCTGTGTTGAAATTAACGTTCAAAAGAAGTGATTTAGCAACATGACTATACACACCTTTAAGACTATGTTGCCGATAACTATAAACCGAGTTGTCGCCTTCTTTTATCTGTAAGAGCGAAAGCGGATCGGATACAAGCCTTGTGTCAATTCTGTTCTTGGTATAATGCCTGAGCTTATTGCTATAAATAAACGTGATTTGATCCTTTACGTTATTAAGTTTCAGAAAGATGTTATTTTCACTTGATAAAGTCGTGACAGCATCCATTGTTTTGAATCCGAATCCATAACCTTTTACCCCTTCCTTAGTCTTGACATTAAGGATTCCACCAAAATTTTGAGTAGCATATCTAACGCCAGGATTATCTATAAACTCTATCGACTTTATTTGGTTGGGTAAAATTGCAAGATATTCATCAGCAGTAGCTGGCATACCATTTATTTGATAGGCGACGCTTTTTCCATCAAACATTGTAATTCCCATTGACTCTTTGGAAATAATAGCATTAGGCAAATGGAGCTTATTAAGTACCCCCCATACATTGTTAGTACTTTCCCTAAGCTCTTTATTTGGATATATTATTAATCTATCCACCATTTTCTTATATCTTGAAGCTTTGATAACAACCTCTTTAAGCACTTGTGTCTCCTCTTCTAACATGATATTTACAGAGTCCTGTCCATCATATAGCCATGTTTTAGTTTTATAACCGATAGAAGAAAATGTTAATGTATTCCCTTTGGTAAGGTTGTTAATGGTGAACTCTCCATTTTCATCTGTTGTCGTCCCCCCCAAAGGTCTATTGTTATTCTGTACATATATTAAAATATTTACGAAAGGTATTGTTGCTTGTTTTGCATTTATTACTCTACCCTTAAGTCCTTCACCAAAAGATGTAAATGATATAGTCCCAAAAAGAATTAGCAGAAGATACCTCATATATATATGCATTAAATTATTGATAAAAAGCTAAAGACACCTAATCTTATTTAGCTCTTTTTTTTGAGACTATTGAATTATTCAATAACTCAATAATATAGTCAACTTTTGAATAACCTTCTTTCAATACACAAAACTCTTTCGGTTCATCTAATAGAGACTGCGAACAACGTTTAGAACAGACAGGAAGCATATCACAATTTATGCATCGTTCAGGAATTTGTAAATTCATCCTGTTCATTAATTTAGTGTAGTCCCATATTATTACACCATCTTCTCTAAGAAATCCGCAAGAATTAGCTTCATTAAATTTTCGAGCTGTACACTTATAAACACGACCATCATAATTGATCACAACTTCATTTAGATTGTCGGCATAACAACTGCAAAGTTTATATTTCAAGTCAAGATATGTACATACAAATCCTCTTGTTTGACATTCCTTTACAAAGTTATTTATTATGCAATCGTCTATTTTCTTTTCATTCACTTGCCATACTTTATGTACGGCAATTGTTGCTCTTTGTGGATCCAAGAAAGGCTCTATATCAGATACCATTGATTGCAATCCTACACTTGTCTGTGGAGAAACATTTATGCGCAATACTAACTCATAATCAGAAAGATGCTCTTTTATTAAAGATAAAGATTCTAAGATTCTGTCATATGAACCAATTGCTTTCTTATCTTTGTACTTTCTTATTGTATTGTGAATATTTCTACATCCATCAAGAGTTATCTGGAATGTAGAATGGTATCCTTTTATTGCATCTACAAAATCTTTTGTTAATAGTGTAGAGTTTGTGGTAAAGTTTATGGTTATTTTAAACCCTTTAATGCTAGCAATAGGGTTTATTAGGGATAATATATGCAGAATCTTCTCTTTATACAATAAAGGTTCTCCTCCGAAAAAGCTCAAAGTCAACAACTCAAAGGGTGCTTTGTCATATTTTAACTTTATGTGCTTTATAATAGAAGAGATTGTATCTTCTCCTATCACAGAATTATCAATATGGTTTTCATAACAGTACCAACATCTTAAATTACAATCCATGGTCATATTGATAATCATGTGATAAGTTTTGCCCGAGAATTTCCTATCCATAACATCGCTAATATAAGTTGCTTTTTCATCAAAAAAATCAGGTATAAGCATACCTTTTTTACACAGATCATAGAATAGTTGGGGCTGTTCTTTCTCTAATTCTTCAAAATTCCCCATTAAAAGAAACTTATTTATATCTCTTTTATTGGTAATTAAAAAGGATACAGTATAGGCATTGAAGATAATACACGATTCTCCTTGTTCTATATAATGATTATATTTACTGATATTCATATTTAAATAATTTTGATAAGTGCAAGATTTCCTTGCACTTATCAAATTAATACTTCTGCTTATTTACAGTTACAATTGTCTAAGAATGTGTTTTCAGTAGACGAATCCTGTCTTGTGCATGAGCAATTATCCAAGAATGGAGATTCGATTTCTGTCCGATTGGATAATCCTCCGAGCGTTTCAGAGAGTAAGTCATCACTAAGAATTGTGATTTTATTAATCTTCTTCATAATTTTGATGTTTAATTTGCCTTCTTTTAGTTTCCGGCATTGCTTTGTAATGTCTGTTCAATAATATTGTCGACAAATTATCTTCTTGACGCTGCAAATATACATATACATATTGTTTAAAACAAGAAAAATAGCTTTTTTTTTTCGGAATTTGTATTTTCATAGTATTTTAGCTACATTTGTAGCATTATTTACTATCTATACATTGTTTATATGGAAAAAAGATTTATTACATTAAAAGATTTCGAGATTACTCCCAACGAGAATGTTACTGAGCGTAGCCAAAAATTCCAAAGCTATATTGACCAAATGGAGCAGTTCGGCTGCAAGAGTTATTGGGTCATGGCAAAAACGGGAGTTGGAGCAAAAATGCAGATAGAGGGCTATGATGGTGAAGTTTCCGCATACATTTCCAATGATTACCTTGGTATGTCGCAAAGACCAGAAACTAAAGAGGCTGGCATAAATGCCGTTTTAAAATATGGCACGGGAGCAAGTGCCGCCCAAGCCATAGGAGGTTATCTGGATATTCACCATCAGTTGGAGCGAGGTATTGCAAAGTTTGTAGGGCAAGGAGATGCCATTCTATTCTCATCAGGTTTTGGTGCCAACGCAGGTCTGCTTCGTGCTATATTGGGAAAAAATGATATAGCCTACATTGATTCGTATATCCATACCAGTGCCACAAGTGGTTTAATTGGAACCAATGTAAAGCATATAGGACACAACGACATTGACTATCTTGACATGATCCTTGAACGGGAAACGGGAAAATATCAGACTCGATTGGTCATCATCGATGGGGTCTATTCCCAGAATGGAGATTTATCAAAACTTCCCCAATACATTGCGGTCTGCAAGAAACACAATTGTCTTCTTATGATGGATGACGCTCACGGCATTGGAGTTATGGGAGAAAACGGCAGAGGAACAGCCGAATATTATAATTGCTTGGGACAAGTAGATATTATTACAGGAACTTTCAGTAAGTCTTTCGGATGTGTCGGTGGTTTTGTTGCCGCGTCAGAAAAACTAATTCAATATTTGAGATATTATGCCGATAGCAATGTCTTTTCCGCAGCAATGACTCCACAGGTTGCAGCATCTTCACTGAAGGCACTGGAACTCATACAGACACAACCAGAGATTCGCAAGAAGTTGTGGGCTAATGTCAATTATCTGCGCAAACGACTGACAGAGGAAGACTTTGATATAGGCTGCTCCATATCAGCCATATTTCCTATTATGGTAAGAGATAATAAAAAAGTATACGAAATAGCACGAGAATTGCAAAAAAGATGTATCTTTGTAAGCGGTATCACATACCCTGCGGTAAGAACCAAGGAAGCACGGCTTAGAGTCAGCGTGTTGGCTTCCCATGAAACAGTACAGTTGGAACAATTGGTAACCGCTCTTGTGGAAATCAGAAAATCAATACCTTTTTAAATGGCAGAAGAAGAAAACAAAACCAAAAGATATAGAAGGACAAACGTCGACATACAGGCAGACATTATCAAGGCAGCAGAAAGTCTGATTAAGAAAAAAGGCTTTGCATCAATGCTGGTGACAGAACTTATTAAGAAAGCCAGGATTGAACCGCTTGTCTTCTATAACAGATATGACAATCTTAGCGAGTTTTATGATGAATTCGTTAAGAGATACGATTATTGGTTTAAGGGTGTCCTGACTGGAATTGAATTTCCGACAGATTCAAAATTAGGGTATATCAATATTCTCAAGAATCTGCAGGAGGAACTTCAAGAAAAATCTGTGATGTTAGAACTATTACGTTGGGAAATTGCAGAAGGGAATGAGACAACTGTTCGTACAGCCATGCTTCGTGAAATGCACACTTTGCCTCTTGTCAATATCTACGAGACAAAATTTAAGGATACAGACATCTCAGCCATATCTGCACTGATTATTGGTGGTATATATTACCTTAACCTGCATAGGGATCGCTCTAAATTTGCAGAAATAGACTTAAACACAGAGGTTGGTCGCAAACGCATAGAAAAAGCTTTGGAGGATTTAGGGAATATGATATTCCACTATCAAGATCTGGCTGATTACAAACATACTGTTGCAGAGAAAATGAAAGAAAACGGCATTAGTGATGAAATCATTAAAAAATGCCTTAATTGAACGATACATAACAAGTATATTCCCCACTTATCTAGCGTGATAATTGGGGGATTTTTAAGTCGTCCAGTAAAACTTTTTTCTTCCAATCTGTGTAATAGAAATCGTCTTTAACACCACTTTTTTTGACTTTAAATCCAAAAAATAAGTCATTTTCTAATAAGAACAAGCATTTTTGTGATGCTTACTATTTGGAACTAAAATACAAGTCCCCATAGAGTAAAAATGCCTGTATCGCCTATAGATAAACGGTTTGCAGACTTTCCGTTTATTTTTTGCGGACAGCAATTGAATATTCTTATTATGGAAACGATATTCTAGCTAAGTGATTTTTGAGGTTATCCTGTAAACTAAGTACAACAGGTTATTTCACATAAATTCCTTTTATTTCCCACTTTTCCCGAAAACTTTTATATCTCTTCATATACCTATAATTTAGCTGCTTGATAACAGTATTCATCATTAAAATTATTAAGCAATGGAATCAAACAGCAATGACAACTATGTGCTGGTCTTGGAAGACCGCACGGAAGTGAAGAACGAGCAGGAAGCGGGCAAACTTTCTGTTGTATCGGGTATTGACGACAAGGGAAACCTCAAGACCACAGAGGCTACCGCTGCCAATCAGGCAGCGTTCTTGAAGTTCAACAACAAGGACGGACTTCTGAAGAACTTCATGACCAACTTCCTCAAACAGTTCAATAACCCGACTCATTTCGGGTTGTACAAGGTCGTGGCAGACAATGTGGAGCAAGGCGTGGACAACCTGCGCACCATGCTGCAAAGCCGTGAAAAGCCCGAAAGCAAACAGCAACTAGCAGAGATGGGCATTCCCTTTGGGGACTATCTGCCTCAGCAGAAGAATGCCACCACTATCAATCCTGAAAAGGTGGATTGGAAGATGCTCGGCAATCTCGGTCTTTCCCGTGAACGATTGGAGCAGAGTGGAGAATTGGAAAAGATGCTCAATTGGCAGAAGAGCAATCTCATTACAATTGCTGTTCCTATCGGCGACACCACCATCTACACTGAAGCACGCCTTGCGTTCCGTACGGACGATAACGGCAATGTCGGTTTGGCAATTCATCCTTTGAGAAGAGAAC
>ERZ773022.2367-NODE-2367-length-11431-cov-8.097486_pt1 | contig 11431 bp, 5 predicted proteins | sample MGYA00580839_ERZ773022 | MGnify/ENA primary metagenome ERZ773022 (study PRJEB29015, sample SAMEA2738020) | human oral metagenome | biome: human oral; feature: human-associated habitat; material: dental | place: China | collected 2044 ... | reverse complement strand
TGCAACCGCCTCCAGCACCGTAGAATCGGCGATGAAGACATCTTGAGGCACATACCCGATGCGCTGAAACCACGCGGGTAGATCCTGCTCGATCGGCACTCCATTGCACAACACACGCCCCTGCTCGGTGCTGAAAAGCCCCAAAATTAAATCAACCAGGGTGGTCTTTCCCGACCCGGAGCCGCCCACGAAGGCGATTGACGTCCCCATGGGGATCTGCAGGTTAATGTTCTTCAGCACCGGCTGGTCGCCGTCGGGGTAGGTAAAGGAAAGGTTCTCCACCGTAATAGTGATGGGCTCAATCTCACGGTTTACATACTCTGCCTGAGCATCAGCGGCGGGAGCAGGCGGAAGATCGAGCTTCTTCCCCTGTTCATCAAGCATCCCAATTTCGCGGACAAGCTCATCGCTGGGTTTCTCACCGGAACGAATATTACCTAGGGACGCCACAATGCGCGTGTAGTTCGGCAGAATACGGATGCAGGCACCGGCAAAAAGAAGTAGATAGGGTGCGCTATCGACACCCTGGGTCATGCTCATGATCGCTAGAAGTGCGGCGATTCCGAGAATAAAAATAATTTCAAGGGTATACTTTGGAAGTTCTTGAAGGAAAACGTTCCGCATATTCGCATTCACCGAGTCCATGCGCTTGCTCTGGTACCGGTGTAGGTACCGTTCGGTCACACCGTGCATACGAATCTCACGGAACCCAACCACAGCATCAAGCGCTGCATTCATCGAGCCGCGCGTAGCTTCCAGGATAATCTCGCCCTGCTCCTTATTTTTCCTTCGCAAAACGTATTGAAGCGCAAAGGCAGCCACGCCGAAGTAGGCAAAAGCGAAAAGCGCGGGAAGCGGCATAAGAACCAGCAGCATCACCATGAGCACCACGATGGAGAGTAATTCCCCGATAAAGCTCATGACACCATTTACGAAAGCGCTGTACGCCTGCCCCACAATGTCATTAACCGAGTTAAGCACCGCCGCTGCACCGCGCTTACGGTGAACCAGATAAGGCTCACGCATATAGCAGTTGAGCAGATTCACCGAGGTAATGCTCTGCTGGGTAGCAATAAACCCCAGACTCCAGCGCTTAATAACCAACGACAACACACCCTTGATGACAAAGGCGAGCACCAGTGCGACACCAAAAATCACGATAAGCTGCGTGCGGTCGGAGTTGCCGAAAAGTTCCGCGACAGTTCGCAAATACCCGGTAATAGGGGCACCCATCGCCAGGTTAACGATAGGTAGAATAGCCGCCACACCCAGCATCTCGAAAAGAGACACCACGAAAAGCCCCAGAATATTGAGGATTAAAATATAAAATTTTCGTCCGGGAAAGAAGATTCTGAGTTTACGATAAATATTTTTCATAAAAACCTCACAGAGTGCGCGTGGATGCCTTGAGAATCATAATACGAGCAGGACGTTCGATCGCATGATGCGCAATAATCGCTGCAAGTATAGAAATCACCAAGATTATGAGCATCATCAAGATTCCCCGTGCATCCATGCGAACCATATCGCGCCCTAAAGAGGTCTTGATGAATCGGAAAATAACAATTTCATGGACCAGATAGAAAGCAAAACTCACCTCACCGAAATACACGAGAGAGCGGCGTATCCAATTCCCCGGTACCGGCTCACCAACCTGATGATGCGATTGCGCGCGCTGTATATCGTAAAGCGCAAACAGCCCAATCAACAAGAACCATACCGGGTCAAGCACAAACCCGTTGATGGTCTGCGGCAAACTAACTTTAGAAACACCAGAAATCCCGGCTAAAGCAAGTGCTGTTACCGCACACAGTTGCCAGGTACGTATCCGTGGCATCGCCAAATCGCCGTCACGAACTTTAAGCGCCAGCAGCCCTAAGAGCATGCCTAAGGCAAACTCACCCGAACGAAGCAACGGGTTAGCGTACACCACAACATCGGCGTAATTAGAGGTAAGTGCTATAGCGCTCGCCACCGCCGCCGTCAGCAGGAACCAACCCGCCAAAACGGTATATCCCGCCCTCGGGGAGCGGCGGCTGAGCCAACCCAGCACGAGCGGAGTACAGGCATAGAAAAAAGCCTCGCAGCCTAAAGACCAGCTCACCCCATTGACCGAAAAAATATAGTCCCAATTCGGCACCCAGGCGTGGAGCAGAACCAGGTTGCTTAATGTAGCACCCGCAGATGGGGCTTCCTGAGTCAGGACGAGAATTGCCAAAGCAAGTGCAAAGAAGAAAAGGTGCAGCGGGTATACACGCGCAAATCGGCGCAGGTAGAATTTCTTGGCTCCGTCGGCGGGCTTATACGACCAGGTCAGCACGAAGCCCGAAAGCACGAAGAACAATGCGACTCCTACATATCCCACGGATGCGCTAGGAACCACATGCGCCCACCTCGTATGGTAGAAAAAGACGAATAGCGCAGCCGGACCCCGCAAAATTGTCAGGCTATCCAGCATAACGTACCTAGTACTAGGTACTCCTGCCATAACGGGTGTAGATTCTTTACTCATGATGAGCCCCCAGCATTACCTGAGGCATCAGAAGAGAATTTGTTTAAGGAACCGTCTTCGTTCCAGCTTCTCCACCGCAAAAATTTTCCGCGCGCCATAGGACCTTCAGCTTTGAACTGGATGCGCTCATCCGGCAGACCGTGAGAGATATTGGTCCATACCTCTTGAATCTCACTATCGCTGAGCTTACTGCCAGCAAGCCAATGCGGAGTAATCACTGTGGCGTCTCGGCCTGTGCTCACAGCGCTGGCGGCTCCTTGCCGAACTTTTCGCGCAATCTGAGCAGCCCCCCGATACTGCACATGCACGATCTCTAAGGAATGTTCATGAGCGCCTAAACGGCGTACTTCGTGGTTACCACGTACCACAACAGCAAAAGGATGGGCACGAAAGGCCACCTTTCCGGGGAAGGAATCTGCCGTATCCATCACAAGTTCCGTGTTGATAACATTACTCGGGTTCTCCGTGACAGGTACCGAATGATGGAATCCGGCATAAATTACCGAGCTTTGGCAGGTCTGTAAAAATTTTGCGAGCGTATCTGAAGGCGCATACCAAAATTCGTCTGCATCGAAAGGAATAACCCATCGTGCACCGTATCGCCAGGCCAGATGCGCTAACCACGTCATTTTCTCGGATTGTACATACGGAATGTAATTATCTTCAGCATAGATAATTCTAGAGTCGTGAGTTGATCTTTCACGAATATATTCCCGGGTACCATCATGCGAAAGATTATCCGCAATAAGCAGCCGATGTACTCCCTGTTGAAACATATGGTCAATAACAGAAGGCAAAATATCTATTTCATCTTTAACCATCGCAATACCCCATACTTCTGTACGGGGGCCTCGATAGTGTATAGATGGCGTATTAAAAATGCGGATACCACGAATTGCGGCGTATTGATCTCGCCATTGTTGAGGGGTTTTACGAGCTTTGAGTGAATAGCTTAGCTGCCCCAGTTCAGTCCGCAGCGCGGTGAGGAATTTCATGAATTGTGCTTTCGTGAAACGGCTGGTGCCGATAAAAAATACACGTAAAATACGTATGTAGATTTTAGCATGCAGATCAGGATTATTTTCAGACTATGCATATTTCTACTTAATCTTTGCGGCGTATAAGACGTATTATGATACATAGTTTTTCGCGAAAATTTATCCGCGTAAACACCGCCGTCGTGTACTCTGCTCGTGCCTAACACAACATCGAGATACACGCTAGGAACCCTCCAAAGACTGACAAATTGTGTTCTACAGGTAAAATAATAGGTGAGTAGCCCTGCCCTGGAGGCAATGCAATGCGCTTCTGGAGCGTCCGAGACTCTGAAAGGTATCCATGGGAATTTTTAATATTCAGTCCCTCAGGGACAAATATCTGTCTGACTCTGGTGTACCTGCCGGGCAGGATAACCGTGAGTCCCCCTCCGCCGATACCGCTTCCGGACGCCGCCGAGCAGGGGGATCCTCAAGGTCTTCCCTTCAGGACGGGGTCGCACGTTTGAGCGCGCGACATGACCTGCCCCAACGTTCCGCACGCAGCGCCTCCCGTAGGTCACAGGATCTTCCACAGGAAGTACGCTCGCTCGCGGCTCAAAAGAGGAAAGCGCGAGAGGACGAATCCCGTTCCCAGGGTTTGCATCACACTGGGCCGGTAACGTCTAGCATTAACATACGCGCGGCACGCGATATTGCGGTCGCCGAAGCAGAAGAACGGCGTGCTGCAGAACGTGCTGCAGCTGAAAAACAGGCCGCAGAGAGGCGGGCGCAGCAGGCAGCCGATGCTCGCCGCCGTGCCGCAAGCATACTTTCTTCCGCTACGGGGGCACAGCGTTCCGTGGGCGGCAACCGTAAAAATTCTCAGGCGGCACCGCAGACGCAGTCAAGCCCGATGGTTCGGAAAACTAGGTCGATTAACATCGGCGAATTCCACGGCAAGATTTCAAAGCATAAAAAGAAGCCAGAGCAGCAGATTACCAAGCCGACGACGAACAGCGCAGAGCTGGATCAAACGGTTCTCATGGATACCAACGATGTGCAGGCTGCGGCACAGCGTTACGCAAAACAGCATAAATCTCAGCAGCAGACTCCTCGCGTGGAAAATACTGCTGCGCGCACGAATTCTCCGCGTCCGAAGACCGCGCGGATACCCATAACCCAGCGTTCCACCTCGTCTCGTTCACAAGCATCCGGTGCAGCTGCGGCGCAGAACAAGCGCCCCAAGTCTGGCACAGCGCCGCAGAGGTCAGCTCAGGCGCGCACCGCATCCACAAAAACAACCGGCGCAAAAAAGGTACGCCCCAAGAATTCAATTGCCAAGAACCCTGCAGCTCGGAATGCTGCCTTGAAGAATACGGTGCGCACCAACCTTGCGCGTCAAGCAAATGAGCAAATGGCGCAGCGCCAGCAGAGTCCTTCATCGGCGCAGCAGGACCAGAGCCAGCCTACTCAGCAGCGTACCCAGGCACATCAACCGCAGCGAAGGACCCACCAACAGCCAAGGCCCGCTGAAGTAGCTTCGCGTTCCTCGGTGCAGTCTAAGCCGGTTCAGTCGCATCTTGCGCAGTCCGACCCTGGCTACTCCCCCGCCAAAATTGTTGCCGCAGCGCAGGCTCGCGCACGTCAAGATGCTCAGACTCATAAAAAGCCTGAAACTCCCCAGCAACAGACTCAACAACAGAGCACGGCATCAGCATCTACAGCAGCAACCCATAACCCGTGGAACAGCATTCCCACACCCCAGAAAAAGTCTGCTGCCGCTAATCCGTGGAATAGCATTCCGGCAACATCCAAGCAGACCCCGGAGGGTATTCCAACGAGGCAAAAGCAGAGTGAACCCTCTATCAGCGAGAAACTTGCGAACATGCCCGAGTTCGTGGGCTTCGATATGGAGAAGCTTCTGCAGCCCGGGTATAAGCCGCAGACCCGTAAAGAGGCAATCGCCATTCGCCGCGCGCAGGAAGAACTGAATCTTCACAGTGAAGAAAGTCAGCAGTCTCAGACAGAGGACGCTCAGCGCCAGGAAGATGAAGCGGCCCGGCGCGAACGTGAACGCGCGGAAGTTCACCGTCAACGTCTAGAGGCTCGCCGTCGCCGAGAGGAACAGGCTCAGCGCACGCGCGCTGAAGAATCCAATGCCGGACAGCAGAACGAGCAAACTCAGTCTGAACGAGAGCAGCGCGAGCAGAATCAGGCTCAGCTGGCTCGAAAACTTGCTCAGCGTGATAGTGCTCGTTCCACGTCTAACGAGAACACCCGCACAGAGCCCTCGCGGCCCGCTCACCAGACCTTGAAGGTGCGTGATGGCGCAAACAATGCGTTCTCTACTTCCGCCCAGGATGCGCAGGATACGGATACGCAGAGTGCCCAGCCAACAGCTCAGCCGGCGGGTTTCCGTTCGGCTCCTGCTCAGGCATCTGTGCATCCGACAGCTTCCGTCCGTCCCGTAAAACGCGCAGCATCCCATGCTTCTCCGTTTAAGCTCGCGCCGGGCGAAGTTCGCTCGGGCGTGGTGCGCAGGCGCAGGCTCGCTCCCAGGCTCCAGGGGCCTATGGAAGCGGTCTTCGTGTGCACAGGGAACGTAGCGCGCAGTGCGGCGGCAGAGATTATCGCAAGCCAGCTCTCCGAAGAATACGGTCTGACCGACGACTGGATTTTCACCAGCGCCGGAACTTCGGCACTTTCGGGCTCGCGCGTATACCGTCACGTGGGTAAACAGCTTGACGAGCGCGGCTACGATATTTCCGGGTACCGCGCCAAGCAGCTCACCGAAGACATGGTGGAACGCGCTACCCTGATCCTGGTGGCGGAGGCGGAACACGCCGATTGGATTATCCGCGAATGGCCGCAGTACCACCACAAGGTTCATCTCATCAAGCAGGTAGCTAACCTGAAGCAAGAAATCGGTTCCGAGGCAGAACCGATCTCATACCTGTACAGCCATAATCAGGCGCCCCGCACAAGCGATAACATTGGTGATCCGTACCGTCAGGGTAAAGAGGCGGCACGCATCGCGGTCGATGAGATTGAAAACTCGCTCTTCGAGATTCTGCCGTGGCTCTCGCAGGCACAGGTGCAGAACTAAAACAGCAGATTATGAGGTGCATAGCCTCTAAGTAGTTAATATCCCCGTCTGAGCGCTAGCGTTCTCAGACGGGGATATTTTTTCTCGATCCAATAACATCAACCCCGTGGCAGAACTGTCGAAGCTCGGCCACGGGGTTGATGCGATATATACGATTTAGGCGTGATCGTTGAAGATGTTGGTCACGGACCCTTCGTCGAAGACCTCACGGATAGCACGTGCTATCAGCGGAGCAATCGATAGAACCGTCAGATTATCGAAGGACTTCTCGGCAGGCACGGGCAGCGTGTTAGTGACAACCACTTCGGAGGCACCGCATCCGGAAAGAATATCGACGGCTGCACCAGAAAATACGGGGTGGGTTGCCGCGATAATGACTTCTTTCGCGCCTTTATCCTTCAGAACCTTGACCGCGCCAGCAATGGTTCCGCCGGTATCGATCATATCGTCGATCAGTACGCAGGAACGCCCTTCAACGTCGCCCACGACGGTTTTCGAGACGGCGTGATTCGGCACGTTAATATCGCGTGTCTTATGCACGAAGGCCAAAGGGGCACCGCCGAGCAGGGCAGCCCAATGCTCAGCCACGCGCACACGACCGGTATCCGGGGAAACGACGGTCACGTTCTCGGGGTTCTCAACGCGCCCGCGAATATAATTCGCCAGAACTGGGACAGCAAAGAGATGGTCGAGCGGACCATCAAAGAAACCCTGAATCTGCGAAGTATGCAGATCGACGCACATCAGGCGGTCCGCGCCAGCGGTCTTGTACAGATCGGCAATCAGACGAGCCGAAATAGGCTCACGTCCCTTATGCTTCTTATCCTGGCGGGCATAAGGGTAGAAAGGCGAAACTACGGTAATCGAGCGGGCGGAGGCACGTTTGAGCGCATCAATCATAATGATCTGTTCCATCAGCCATTCGTTGATGGGCGCCGGGTGCGACTGAATCACGAAAGCATCGGCGCCGCGCACAGATTCCTCGAAGCGCACATAGGTCTCACCGTTGGCGAAGGTATACGCAGAGGTCGGCAGCAGGTCATGCCCCAGTTCAGCAGCGATTTCTTCGGCTAGTTCCGGATGCGCCCGCCCGGACACCACTGCCATTTTACGCATCCCAGGATTGGTAATCTCGCTAGACATGATTGTGTTCGCTTTCCTTGTGAACTCGGTGTGTGAAAACTACTCCTGCGCGGCCTCAGCAGCCTGTGCAGACTCGGTTCCTTCACGATTTTTTAGAACCCAGTCATCAATATTGCGCTGGGAAGTCTCAGAAATAGCGAGCGCACCCGCCGGAACATCCTTGCGGATCAGGGCTCCCGCACCAGAATATGCGCCGTCTCCAACGGTGACAGGTGCCACGTAGATGCCGCCCGAGCCCATGCGGGTATGCGCGCCGATAACGGTTCGGTTCTTAGTAACCCCGTTGTAGTTAGCGAAGATGGATCCCGCACCAATATTGGCGCCTTCGCCGATTTCGGCATCCCCTACGTAGGTGAGGTGGGGTACCTTGGCGTCCTGTCCGATCTGTGAGTTCTTGGCTTCGCAGAAGGCCCCGAGTTTTGAGTTTACACCTAAAACGGTGCCGGGACGCAAGTATGAGAAGGGACCTACGGTGGCGTTTTCGGCGATGGTCGCGCCGAAACCGTGGCTGCGGATAACGGTTGCGCCGGTTTCGATCGTCATATCGGTCAGGGTTGTGTCCGGACCAATAGTTGCACCGGTGGCGACCTTTGTTGCTCCGTGCAGCTGCACGCCGGGCAGCAGAGTTGTATCGTTTTCAAGGGTAACGGTTACGTCGATCCAGGTGTTGTGGGGGTCCACGATAGTTACGCCGTTACGCATATGTTTTTCCAGGATGCGTTCGTTGAGTTTACGCCCAAGCTGCGCAAGCTGCACGCGGTCGTTCGCGCCTTCAACCTCCCAGCGATCCTCAATAGCGAGGGCGGCGGTGCGATGCCCCTTATCGCGGGCTATAGCGAGCACATCGGTAATGTATTTTTCGCCCTGCGCGTTGTCGGTCGTGACCTCTAGCAGAGCTTCGCGCAGAACCTTGGCGTCAAAAGCGTAGATACCCGAGTTGATTTCGGTAATCGCCAGCTCTTGAGGAGTTGCGTCTTTGGCCTCCACAATGGCGGTAACTTCGCCCGCTTGGTCGCGCACGATGCGCCCGTAGGCACCGGGCTCTTCGATATTGGTGGTGAGCACGGTAACGGCGTTGCGTCCCTCTTCGTGGAAGTCCATTAGCTCGCGCAGGGTTTCGGCGCGAAGCAGGGGTACGTCGCCGTAGGTGACCAACACGGTACCATCAACGAGATCGGAATTATCGAGGGCATTAAGACCGACTTCGACGGCTCGACCGGTGCCGGGAATGTCGTCCTGATCAACGATGGTGACCTGGGCATCAAAGTCGAGAATATGCTGGGCTACCTTATCACGCTGGTGCCGCACCACAACGGCTAGACGCTGAGGGTCTAGGTCTCGGGCGGCAGCTACGGCGTGTTCCACCATGGAACGGCCGCCTATCGCGTGCATAACTTTGGGGGTAGCAGATTTCATACGAGTGCCAGCTCCCGCAGCCAAAACAATAACAGCCGAAGGTGCCTTCCGATTTTCTGCGTTCACCTAGATGTCTCCTTGTTAGGTGTGGGATATAGCCGGAAGTCTACCCCCGAACTATTCGCTCCGCCACCAGGATTCGAACCTAGACAAACGGCTTCAAAGGCCGCTGTGCTGCCATTACACCATGGCGGATTATCCGCATGAACACCCGTCGGTTTGACGGACAAAGAAACGGATACTCCATAGTGTAGCAAAAATAGCAGCTTTCTCACACACGCCGCTCTGTGCCATCGGGACGCCCTAATTTTTGCGTTAACACGGTGCCTGTGGCACCTTAGATGCCCTGGGATTTATCTCTCACCGGCGTGGTTTTCGCCGGATTTATACGAAGACTTCCAGGCGTGTGGGAGTCAGGCGTTACCCTGGATATGTGGCACATTTACTTGGCGGCGAAGCGCTGCACCTTCAGTTCCCTACCCGCACTATTTTCGAGGGGGTGACCATCGGCATTAATGAGGGCGACCGCATCGGCATTGTGGGTCGCAACGGCGACGGTAAATCCACACTCATGAAGATTCTGGCGGGGCATCTTGAGCCGGACTCCGGGCGCGTGACGGCGCGCGGTGGCACGCGCATCGGGTATCTGGATCAGTCCGATGTTCTCAACGATTCTCACACGGTCGGTTATGCTCTGGTGGGTGATACTCCAGAGTATGAGTGGGCCTCGCAGCCGCGTATTCGTGATGTTATTGCCGGTTTAGTGTCTGATCTGCCCTGGGATGCGCCGGTTTCTTCACTCTCGGGCGGGCAGCGTCGCCGCGTGGCCCTGGCGGCTCTGCTGATACAGGAATGGGATGTGCTCATGCTGGATGAGCCCACCAACCACCTGGACGTGCAGGCAATTACCTGGCTTGCGCATCATCTGAAAAGCCGCTGGAGCAAGAACGCGGGCGGTCTGCTGGTGGTCACTCACGACCGCTGGTTTCTCGATGAAGTCAGTACCGACACCTGGGAGGTTCACGATAATATCGTGGAACCTTTTGAAGGCGGGTATGCGGCTTACGTTCTGCAGCGTGTGGAGCGCGATCGGCAGGCGGCCGCCGCGGAGGCAAAGCGCCAGAACCTGATGCGCAAAGAGCTGGCGTGGCTGCGTCGCGGTGCCCCGGCGCGCACCTCGAAGCCGAAGTTCCGTATTGATGCGGCGAATGCGCTGATTGCCGATGTGCCGCCGGTACGTAATACCGTGGAACTCAAGCAGATGGCGGTTTCCCGTTTGGGTAAGGACGTGGTGGATCTTGAGAACGTCTCGGTCACCTTTGAGGATTCTTCGCTGCCCGACGGCAAACGTGAGGTGCTGCGTCGCGTAACTTGGCGGATTGCGCCGGGTGAGCGCACCGGTATTTTGGGCGTGAATGGTGCCGGAAAATCAACCTTGCTTGCCTTGGTCACCGGCTCTTTGGAACCGACCGAGGGGCGTGTGAAACGCGGTAAGACCGTCAAGGTTGCCACTCTCACCCAGCAGCTGGATGAGCTGAAAGAGGTTGAGAACGACCGCGTATCTGATGTGATCGGCCGCAAGAAGCGCAGCTATATTGCCGACGGTAAAGAGATGTCGCCGTCGCAGATGTTGGAACGGCTAGGTTTTACGAGCGCGCAGCTTTCTACCCCGGTGAAGGATCTGTCGGGTGGGCAGAAGCGACGGCTGCAGCTTATGCTCATTCTCTTGGACGAGCCGAATGTGCTGATTCTGGACGAGCCTTCAAACGACCTGGATACCGATATGCTGGCGGCAATGGAAGACCTGCTTGATACCTGGCCCGGCACCCTGCTGGTGGTTTCTCACGACCGTTACCTCATGGAGCGTGTGACCGATCAGCAGTATGCGGTGATCGACGGTTCCTTCCGGCATCTGCCCGGTGGGGTGGACGAGTATTTGGCACTTTCTGCAGCGGGTCGGGGCGGTTCTGCCGCCGGTGTTACGGGCGCTGCATCCGTCCCAACAAAAAAGAACGATTCTTCGGTTTCTGACGGCCAGGCTGAATCAACGAACCCTGATCCCAAGAGCACACCGAAAGTATCGGGGGCGCAGGCACGCGCGGCGCAGAAGGAATCCGCCGCGATTGAGCGTCGCCTCGGAAAATTGGGCGAGGAACAGAGCAAGCTCTCCGAGCAGATGAGCATGCACGACCCCGCCGATTACGCCGGGCTTGCCGACCTAGGGCAAAAACAGCAGGCGCTTCAGGATGAGATCGACGAGCTAGAGATGCGCTGGCT
>ERZ773022.2365-NODE-2365-length-11438-cov-17.841957_pt1 | contig 11438 bp, 10 predicted proteins | sample MGYA00580839_ERZ773022 | MGnify/ENA primary metagenome ERZ773022 (study PRJEB29015, sample SAMEA2738020) | human oral metagenome | biome: human oral; feature: human-associated habitat; material: dental | place: China | collected 2044 ... | reverse complement strand
GGCAGATGAGGCGCACCGCAGTCAATATGGCTTGAAGGCACATGTTCGAGCCAGCGATGCTCAGCTGGTGTATGGTTACGCCAAATATATGCGCGATGCTTTGCCGGGTGCGAGCTATATTGGTTTTACGGGTACGCCGATTGAAACGGATGATAAGTCAACACCAGCAGTGTTTGGCGACTATATCGATATTTATGATATCGAGCAGGCGGTGAAAGATGGCGCAACAGTGCCGATTTATTATGAGAGTCGGCTGGTTGATTTGAATATGGATGAGGCGACACGGCAGTGGCTGGATAAGGAAGTTGATGATTTGCTGGAAGGCGAAGAATTGAGTCGTCAGGATGCGCTGAAGACCGAGTATGCACAAAAAGAAGCCGTCGTCGGTAATAGCGAGCGGCTGAATACTATCGCCCTGGATATCATTGAGCATTTTGAGGCTCGGCAAAGTGTCCTGAGTGGTAAAGGTATGATCGTGACGATGAGCCGCGGTATTGCGGCGGATTTGTATGAAAAAATTGTGGCGTATCGGCCAGATTGGCATAGTGATGATGACGCACGTGGTGTAATCAAGGTGATTATCACCGGTAGTGCTAGCGACCCTGATCATTTGCAGCCGCATATTCGTAATAAACAGCGAGTAAAGGCGATCGAAAAGCGCATCAAGGATCCGAATGATCCACTTGAATTGGTGATTGTGTGCGACATGTGGCTGACGGGGTTTGATGTGCCGAATATGCATACTATGTACCTGGATAAACCGCTGAAGGGTCATAATTTGATGCAGGCAATTGCACGAGTCAACCGAGTGTTTCCGGGTAAAACTGGTGGTTTGGTGGTTGACTATCTGGGTGTGGCAGGGGCGCTGCGCGATGCTATTTCTGACTATACGCAAAGTGGTGGGCAGGGCGTACCGCAACTTGATATTACTGAGGCGGTGGCGCAGATGCAGATGCGTTATGAGGTGGTGCGCGATTTGTTTGGTAACTTTGACTACCAGCGATACTTTACCGCACCGACCAACCAACAGCTGCAAATTATTTTGGATGCAGAGGAATATATTTTGGGGTTGGAAGATGGTGAGAAGCGGTTGAAACAGCATGTTTTGGAACTGAGTAAAGCATTTGCATTGGCGATGCCCAGGTCCGAGGCGCTAGAAATTCGCGAAGAAGTGGCGCTGTTTCAGGCGGTGAAAGCCCGACTGGAGAAAGTGTCGAGCTCGACAGTTGTGACTAATGCTGAGTACCGAAGCGCGCTGAAACAAATTGTTGATAAAGCAATTGCGCCGGTCGGTGTAGTTGATGTGTTTGAGGCGGCAGGGCTCAAAAAGCCGGAATTGTCGATTTTAAGCGATGAGTTTTTGGCAGAAATTCGTAACATGGAGCGCAAGAATTTGGCAGTGGAAGCGCTGCAAAAGCTGCTTGCTGATGAAATTAAACTACGATTTTCGCGCAATTATGCCAAGGATACGAAGTTTTCTGACTTGCTCAATCAAGCCTTGACACGGTATAGAAATGGGACGATTGAGGCAGCGCAGGTGATTGAGGAATTAATCAACATTGGACAGCAAATTCGCCAGACTGTTGAGAACGGAGCGGTTGATGGCCTCAGCGAGGATGAGATTATCTTTTATGATGCGCTGGTTGAAAATGGTAGTGCCCGCGAAGTGCTGGGTGACGCGCAACTATGTGATATCGCAAAAGTATTGTTAGAGCAGGTGCGTCGAGATGCGACGATTGACTGGGCGGAGCGCAGGAATGTTCAAGCAAAACTGAAAGTTAACGTCAAAAAGACGTTGGCGAAATATGGCTACCCGCCAGATCAGCAGGCGTTGGCAACTGACATGGTATTAGAACAGGCCAAGCGTTACGGTAATGAATGGAGCCAGAAGCGCGCTACATATGAAGCTGGCGGCGGAGCGAGTTTGTTGGATTAATTTACTACTTTCTCTTTGGGTTTACAATAAACCCACTTCGCCGATACATATAATCACCAACCGTCAATCCTTTGCGGGGGAATGTCTCGGCTAATTCTCGTCGTTCAATGTATGTTTTTGTAACTTCGACGATCCATGAGCGACCAGATTTTTCAACCAGATAATAGCGTCTGTCGCCTTTAAGTTGTCCAATGGCTTCACCGGAAAAAGCCACATCAAGCGTTCCAGCTCCTACGAAAAAGTCGATGATTTTTTGCCACCACGTTAGTCGTCGGTGGCGATTTAGTGATTCAATTTGATCGGCGTCGGCAAATTTGTCTGCAACTGCCAGGTCGGATGCTGAATATCCTTTCGTATCTGTCGGGTAGGCATCAAGATCAAGTGGTTCGCGTATGGCCGAAGCCAGTCCTGCTCGCGTGTAGTCAAGCAGCTCGTCCACGCTAGTGTTGAATAATTTTGCCAGAGCTTGCACGTTGTCTATGTCTGGAAAGCCCGCACCTCGTTCCCACTTAGCAACTGCTTGTCGCGTGACATTGAGTTGATCGGCTAGTTGTTCTTGCGACCAACCAGTTTGTTGACGTAATTGTTTAAGTTTTTTTGCAAAAATCATTTGGCGCCCTTTCATTTATTTTCTAACAGCATAGCGTAATTTTAGTGTCTTGGCGAGCAACTTTACGTTGCCTATTTGCAATACGTAAGGCTCGGCTTAAGGGGGTATAATAGGTCTAAAGGAAAGGTAATAGATAATTCCTACAGGATATTAATCATGAAAATCTCCGTCCGCCTCAAACCCAACTCCCGCCACCGCGAAGAAGTGGTGGTTGGTGACGATGGCATGCTGACGATTTACACCAAGGCGCCAACCATTGAAGGGCGAGCTAATTTGGCGGCGGTGAAACTGCTGGCGAAACATTTTGGTGTATCGTCATCAAAGGTAAAATTAGTGCGCGGCGCAGCTTCGAAATACAAGGTTTTTGAGGTGGATAAGGCAGAATAGTTGCCGCAACTAACAGTTTCAATATCCAGCTACGATTCTACGGATATCCAGCTCCTGCCGCCATATTGCCGAGTAGTCCTTGCACCGTCACAAACGAATAACCCTGCTGCTTCAGTGCGCTGAGGATGCATGGTACGGCGCCGACTGACGTTTGGTGAATGTCGTGCATCAAGATGATGGCTCCAGGACGAGCGCCAGCGACGGCGCGTGAACAAACAATTTGGCTATTCCGATCAGCCCAGTCGCGGGTGTCGACCGACCACAAGATTGACGACATACCGCGCAGGCGAAGCTGCTCCAAGACGACGCCGTTAACCGCGCCGTAGGGCGGGCGCAAAATAGCCGGTGTGACGCCAGTGGCTTGTCTGATGGCCTCGTTGGTACGGTCAATTTCGCCAGCAATTTGGTCAACTGATAGCTTAGGTAGTTCCGGGTGTGACCACGAGTGATTGCCTAGTTGGTGGCCGCGCGCCTGTATGCTGCGTACGACGTTGGCTTGCCCAGAGACTTTACTACCAATCAAGAAGAAGGTGGCTTTCGCCCCATACTGATCCAAAATGTCCAGTAGGTGCGCGGTGTATGGCCCCGGTCCGTCATCAAACGTCAAGGCAATCACTTTATTGCCAGTGGTCGGCGCAGGTGCTGGCGCAGCGGGCGCTGGCTTTGGTTTTGGCTCGGGCGGTTTAGGGATATTAGCTAGTTTCCGGGCTGTTGGATTTTGCAGATATTTGGCAACGGCAGCGATCGGCACTTTGATCGTCATTTCGCCGTAGGCTGACGGCAAGAGCGACGCCTGTCCGATTGGCCAAGCTATACTATTGCCACCATCGGTAATAATAAAATTCGATAGTGTTTCTTGGGTAATCGTTTCACTAAGATCCAGCTCTGCTTGCTGACGTTGCTTGATAGTTTCCTTAATATTATTTCGGGCAGCTGCCACGATTTCCTCAGCCGCTTTCTCTGATTGCTCGGTCAAATCGCTCAAATTAATCACCTCGCCAGATTTTTTATCAAACGTCCAAAAATGCGTCAGCGACACCGGATGGGCGCCGTGTATATCTTGCTTTATGTTAACAATAATTGATAAAGCAGCTGAATTATTATGTGTAATCTGATAACTAATTGTTTCAGTCATAGGTTGATTGAAACTTAATACATTAGTAGCGATATAGCGAAAATCCCTATCGTCACGGGTAATTACTTGAGCTATAGTTTTATTGATTTTGTTATTTTTAGTTATAGGATATTCAATTGAAACTTTTTCACGACTAGTTTGGCGTATCACGAATTTTGATCGGATTTCAGAATAGCGTGAATCTGTAAAATAATATTTTTCATCTGACAGAGGGGTTGGCTGGCGCATTAGCTGCTGATTAAATTGTAAATGAATAAAAATTAGTAGCCCAGCCGCAATTACAACAAAAAATAATATAATAAAGCGAACAACTATTCGTTTTTTACTTATACACACTTCTGGTTTAGACTGTTTTTTTCTAATTAATTTTGTCCACGATCCTCTTGCAGGCATACTTTTAGTATAGCACTAATATGAAATAAGGCTATGACCTATTGTATAATCAAGTTGTTATAACCGCAATTTGCCGTTTTGTAGGTTTTCGACTGTTAACATTTAGTTCTTTTTCTGGTGTAATTATGTTTTACTGGCTAATAAAGAATGCGTGGCTAGGTGAATTATTTGTTAATACTTATTAGATGCGTGCTGGTATAGTTGTTACTGGTGTGACTTTACTTTGCTTGTTGTCGTTATTTTTGGCGCGGAAAATTCCAGCTGGTGAGAGTATGGAGCGATACTCTTAGTAGGCTAGACTGGCTTGCATTTAGAATGCATACCAGTAAAACTGAAATTATTAAGAGAGCACTAAGCAAATACGAGCCTGAAGATTAAGTCTATCATGTGATATAATTTGTCATGAAAGAAGTATTTAGAATATGAGCCAGGATAGCGCAATAGCAGCCTACGGGCAACAAGTAATAACTGCCTGTGCGGTAGTCAACAAATTTATAAACGGCAAGCCATCTATTCTTGTGGCAAAGCGAGCAGCGACTAAAAAGTTTTTACCAGGTAAATATGAACTACCTGGGGGTCATGTTGATTATGGTGAGAACCCAGAGGATGGTCTTAAGCGAGAGTTGCTAGAGGAGCTTGGGCTTGATGTGACGATAGGTAGTTTGTTCGCAGCTTTTACGTACATAAATGAAATAAAAGGCTCGCATTCAATTGAGCTCTTGTATTTTGCACAAGCTAAAGAGGGCTCAGAGCCGACAATCAACCCAGAAGACCACTCAGGTCTTTTATGGGTCAACGAAGACAATATAAATCTTGTAGAACAAGAAAATGGTAGCGACGATCAAGAATTACCATATCTAAAAAAGTCTCTACGCATTCTTAACAATTATGAATCGATCAAATTAGGGTAAACTAATGCTGGGTATGATGAAGCGTTGCACTTTATAAGTAGCTGCGGGCAGTTTTATATAGCCCGTAAATTATATAATTATGCAAAAATCTTTCAAATATTACGATATTATTCTGGCGGTGTTCTTCAGGGTACAGGTGTGCTATATATATTTTAATTGGCTGGCTGTTTAAGACCGGAGTGGAAGTCGTATGCTTACCAATTACCTACCGCGTAATTGCCAAAATAAAACAGATTGAAAAGATTGACACTTATGACAATAAGACCGACTTTACGCCTTTTAGGGTTGATTTAGATTAAAGACTATGGAAATCCTATACTGAGTCTTAGTCTATTAAGATTGCGTATCTCGCGTTCTGTAAAAGTCTCGTTTCACGTAAGTTAGCTTATTCTTTATCATTGCTTTCAGCGATTGGGTTGTTTTTCTCATACGTCATCTAGAACGCACCTATCTCAATAAAATACCTATCACCATTAATTTGCCTTTCTACAATCATGTAATCGGCCCCGGCTGTCTGTTCGCCCCCCACGGTTCATCAATAACAATCTCCTGTCCAGTCGGGTTTTTGGTTTTTCATGCACTTCACAACATTTTTATATAAATACCTTCCGTCAGTAATCACGTCATTCTCATCCGTAAGCGGTTCATAGAGTTTGCCAAAACTCTCAGCGCTCACAACATAGCGTTGACCTTTCTTGCCCGTAACAATTGCATCGCCAGTATTTGCTGTGTTAACTGTTTCGACTCGCTCTGTTCCGTCTTCTTCTGTAAGAATAGTCTTTATGTATATTTGAAAAATCTAACGTAGATACGTCCAGATAGACCGGTCCGTTCTCTTTGCCAAGTTCATCCCAAGTAGCAACATCTGTATTTTCGCTACCACTAGTATGCTCATAATTTTGCGTCATGCTTGCTTCTTCCTTGTGTCTAGTAAAAAGTATATTGTAACCTTATATTTTTTCTTTATTTGTCAAGTGAACCTTTACGGGTTAGTTTGCATCTGAAGATTTATATTTTTTAGCCATGGGTTCGTATATATAATTAAAGAATAGCTTACCTATGGGCGTGGGTGTAGGTGCCGTGCTTGGTACAGCACTCCATCCAGCACTTCTTTCGGTCATAATTTTAGAATAGAATATTGCGGGGAGCAGATGTACAAGGCCTTCTATTATAGGCTTTCCATATACAGTATGACTATTATCTATGTATAAATTATATTCCGAGAAATAGAAGAGTAAGGGGTTGATATTTTTAAGCTCTGAGACAATACCAGCGAGCATCATCCAATCTATTTTATTAGAAAGGTAGGCGTCCACTGCATAACCCATTGCCTCAGCTTGTCTCTCGTCGCTTTGTAGGTCTAGTTGAGATATAACCAATCCTCTCAGCTTGGACTTAGTGTCCTCACTTAATCTATTAAAATCCTCTATTGTATTATCTCCAACTTTTAAACCTTGAAGGAATGAATTGAGATGCCTTTCTCTGTAGTGATTTTTTGCCGAGCTAAAAAGACGAGCCATCGTTATCATTAGCTTACCCGTGGGTAACGACTCGATGAAATTGGCCGATTCAGTACCGGCAAATGATTCGAGAAATTTTATCGATGCTTTATCTAAAATAGGCTCCGCTAAATCTGCGAGGTCGTCTATATCTGCTTTTCTATTTAACATATAGCTATTGTAGTATAAGACTAAGATTTAATCGACTTACCTATATACCTTTACGGGTTTAAAGCAAAATTACAGACCCCTCCTCTATAGTTGCTGACATGAATACGAAAGCAGCAACCATACCCCAACCACTGACTCAGTCGCGACACCTCGCCGCTACTCAGAGCCAGCCGCCATTTCGGGTAATTGCCCGTCCATTCATTGACATTGTCGTGCCGGTGCTCAATGAGGAAAAAATCTTGCAAGAAAGCATCACGACGCTTGATGAGTATATGGCGAAACACTTGCCATATCGTTATCAAATCACCATCACGGACAACGGCAGTCAGGACAAGACGCTGGCAATTGCCAAGAACTTAGCGGAAAAACATCAATCAGTGCGGGTGGTGAGCCTAGCGGAGCGCGGTCGCGGACGAGCGCTCAAACAGGTCTGGCAGAATAGCCCGGCGGACATCTTGACCTATATGGACGTTGATCTGTCGACCAGCCTGGACGATTTTCTGCCGATGATTCAGCCGTTGGTGGCGGGCGAAGCTGGCGTGGCGATCGGTTCGCGGCTGGCCAAGGGTGCTAAAACGACGCGTGGGCTGAAGCGGGAGTTTATCTCGCGCTGCTATAACAAAATTATCAAACGGACATCAGGCACCAAGTTTAGCGACGCGCAGTGCGGTTTCAAGGCGATTCGCCGTGATGTTGCCGCAAAATTCTTGCCGAAAATCAAAGATAACGAGTGGTTTTTTGACACCGAATTATTGATTAAAACTGAGCGAGCGGGTGTGCCGATTCACGAACAGCCAGTCACCTGGATTGAAGATACGGATAGTCGTGTGAAAATTGTGAAAACGGCCGTCGATGATCTGAAGGGGCTGTATCGAGTCAATAAGGAGCTAGACAAGCGGTCGTGGTTTGAGAAGTGGACGCTACCAGTGTTGTTGGCACTGACTGGTGCGTTGTATTTGTTTGGCGCACTCCATAACGGCATGGCGAATAGTTACTATGCGGCGGCGGTGCAAGCGGCCAGCCAGGATTGGACGGCGTGGTTGTTTGGTAGTCTGGACGCGGCCAATTACGTGTCGGTTGACAAGCCGCCACTGGCGACGATGCTGATGGGGTTAAGCGCTCAGTTGTTTGGTTTTTCAAGCTTCTCGATGCTACTACCAAGTGTGCTAGCGGGAGTTGGTTCGGTGTGGCTGGTGTACGGGGCGGTGAAACGGCAGTTCGGTTTTACTAGTGCTGTGATTGCTGGAGCGACACTGATGCTGACACCGGTGGCGGCGCTGATGTTTGGTTTCAATAATCCTGATGCTATTTTGACACTGATATTGACGGCTAGTGGCTACGCGTTTTTACGCTCGCTGGAGGGGAAACGACCACTGTTGTGGCTGGGTTTGGCGGGGTTATTCACGGGGCTAGCGTTTAACACCAAAATGCTCCAAGGGCTGATGATATTACCAGCGATGGTAGTGGTCTATCTGGTGTTTGCCAAGCCGCCGATTGTGATGCGATTTTTACACGTGATGTTTGCGGGCGTCATCACCACGATGTCGACGCTGTGGTGGAGTGTGCTGGTCTGGCTGACGCCAGCTGGTAGCCGGCCGTGGGTGGGCAGCACCAGTGACAACAACATTTGGAGCTTGATTTTTGGCTATAACGGCTTTGGTCGACTGCTTGGCGGACGTGGTGGAGGTGGTGGCCCAGGTGGCGGTACGCCACCAAGTGGTGGAATAGGCGGTACGACAACACTTCAAACTGCTGGTAGCGCCACGCAGACTATGGCAGATGGCGCCGGTATGATGCCGGGTGGTATGGGCGGTGGTCCTGGTGGCGGACATGGGCCGGGTGGTACGGGTTTTGGTGGGCAGACGGGAATTTTCAGGATCTTTAACAACGATTTTGGGCCGAATATTGCTTGGTTGCTGGTCTTGGCGCTGGCGGGTGGTGGGCTGATGCTATGGATTTTACGCAAAACGCCACGGACGAATCGTGGGCGGGTGGCAGTGATTTTCTGGATGCTGTGGCTGCTGATTCACATCGTGATTTTCAGCATGACCAGCGGCGTGATTCACCCGTACTACGTAGTGGTGATGGCACCAGCGGTGGCGGCGCTCGTCGGTATCAGTCTGCCGTTTCTGTGGGGCGCTTATACCAGACGTAAACCATATGCGTGGTTACTGCCGGTGCTGGTTGGCGTGACGGCGGTGATTGCAGTGATTATCCTTGGTTATGTCGGCACGATGACGTGGCTGATGTGGATAGTGGGTTTGTTGGGTCTGACGGGAATGATTGGGTTGTTAGTTAATCTTTACGCGCCGCGGCGATGGCTGCAAAACTTGGCAATCATCGCTGCTATAGTCGCCTGCACACTAGCTCCGACAGTCTATACGTTGGCGACAGTCAACGTCGCGCACACTGGTAGTATTCCGACGGCTGGGCCGAGTTCCACGGCCATGCAGGGTAGTAATAATGAAAAATCGCAGGCCGATAGCGCGCTGGTACAGTATCTCTTGCAGCATCAAAACGGCGCAACGTGGCTGGTGGCGGTAGCCAGCGCCAACGAGTCGGCGGCAATTCAGCTGACCAGTGGCCAGCCAGTCATGGCGGTCGGTGGATTTAACGGTAGCGATACGCCACTGACGCTGGAGCAATTTAAGCAATTAGTGAAAGACGGCAAGGTCAACTATTACGCCATCAGCTCACATGGTCATGGTGGCGGCGGTCCAGGTGGCGGGAATAATGAAATCACAGCATGGGTCAAACAAACTGGCACCGTTGTTAATTATGGGGGTAGCGATGTAACACTATACAAATTATCTAGAGAGTAAATTAACGAAAGGAGAAATTATGGCAATTTCACAAACCAAACAAGCACAGCTCACCACACCAGAAGCGGTTTATGATCAGCCGCCCGCGCCACGTCCGAATGGCACGAATTCTGGCAAGAATGGGTTAAGTGCCGGGGCAATCACCGGCCTAGCGGTCGGTGGCGTAGTGGCCTGTGCGCTCAGCTTCGTCGTCGGTATGCAGGTCGGCGGTTCGCAAAATGGTGGTATGAACAATCAGGCTGGTGGCCCGCCGGGCATGAGTCGAAGTCAGAATGGTCAGCCAGGTGGGCCGGGTGGACAGGCGGGCGGTGCGCCAGGCGCTAACCAGAACCAGACTGGTCAAAACTCACAAACGCCAGCGACGCAGAGTAGCAACGGCGCCGCGCAAAATAACCAAACTGCGCCGTCGGGTCAAACCGACTCAGCACAGCCGTTAACCACCAACACTGCGCCGCAGACCAATTAGCTGGCGGCGAATAGTCATAAAGCAGCGCCTACCTCCTTGGGCGCTGCTTTTTCGTGCGGTAATCTGGAAGGTGACCGCGGGCGCTACCTGGGTGATAGCAAGTTCTCGGCCTCGGCGCGTGGGCGAAGCTAACTATTGAGCAATATCCGCGCTACAACCTTTTACAGCGAAATTACAGATTGCCTGGCTATCATATACTCATCACTAACAGAAAGGATGATCATGAACAAGGTGCAAGCAAGCGAAATCAATTTAACCACCAACGAGGCGTTGGTACTCCAGCAAGTCTACGAAGATGGCAGTGACGATGCAGCCACGCTGGCAGCGCAAATGGGTATGCCGCGCCGAACGGCGATGAATGTGCTGGCGGACTTGCGGCATAAAGGTTTGATGGCAATCGACCAGGCCTATGGCGACGCTTGGGTGCGGCCAACCACACGTGGCAAATGGCTGGTGCAGCGAATTTGGCCGGAGATGCAGGCGATGGCCATTTAAGGTTTGCCTGATCTAAAGATTTTATTGTAGTTTGGTAGGCATGCCCAGTAGAAACACTTTTATAGGCTGTGCTATAATTTTACTATGACACCGCTGCTGGCTAGAAATTAAGAGAAACTATAAAAAAGATACAACACTGTAGGAATTATGAAAATCTGGCACTCAGGACGAGAATCAAAATTACTTGACGATATTATCGCCGGGCGGAAGACGGTTGAAGGTCGATTGAATCGCGGAAAGTTTGCCGAGTACCGAGTCGGCGATAAGATTCACCTGCGTCGCGATGTTCGCGACGCCGAAGGAATACTACACGACGGCGAACCAGATCAAGCACGTGTGGAGATTATCGCTATCCGCCACTACAATTCCTTTTTGGAAATGGTACAGGTCGAGGGTTATCGCCGTGTTATTCCGCACGCCACCAGTGCCGAAGCTGCCGCTGCCGAATACAACAAATATTATTCCGCTGCTGACCAAAAACATTATGGCGTGCTAGCAGTGGAAATTTGCTTATCGCTTTAATCTTTCAGTAAGGCTATGCTATGCTGAAACTATGACGAATTTACTCTCAATCCATCATCATCTCCACGTGTAAGCAGGAGGTGTTTTGTTG
>ERZ773022.2363-NODE-2363-length-11456-cov-10.745549_pt1 | contig 11456 bp, 8 predicted proteins | sample MGYA00580839_ERZ773022 | MGnify/ENA primary metagenome ERZ773022 (study PRJEB29015, sample SAMEA2738020) | human oral metagenome | biome: human oral; feature: human-associated habitat; material: dental | place: China | collected 2044 ... | reverse complement strand
GGGAGAAGCTGACGACTTTGGACGGCGTTGAACGCGACTTGCATCCAGAGGACATTGTGATTACCGATGATTCTGGCGTTATCGGCCTTGCTGGTGTCATGGGTGGTGCTTCTACCGAGGTCACGACCGAGACAAAGAATATTCTGATTGAGGCGGCACGCTTTGATGAAGTTTCCATTGCGCGTACCGCGCGCCGTCATAAGCTTATCTCTGAAGCGTCTAAGCGTTTTGAACGCGGGGTAGATACGAAACTTCAGCCAGCGGCTGCCCAGCGTGCAGTTGAGTTGCTTGTCGAGCTCGCAGCAGGAGTTGCAGATGCGGGGGTGACCGATGTCGTGATTTCTCGCGAGCCGGTGGTCATCGACCTTCCCCGGGATTACGTGGCGAACCGTATCGGGGTGGAGTACTCACCCGAACAGATCGTCAATACTCTCACAGAAATAGGATGTGAGGTTGAGGCGACCGCGACGGGATACACCGTAAAAGCTCCTTCGTGGCGTAATGATTTGCTGGCTCCGGAAGATCTAGCGGAAGAAATTGCTCGTTTGGATGGATACGAGAATATTCCGTACACTCTACCCGTCGCTCCCGCAGGTCACGGATATACCCCAGAACAAGCCGCCCGTCGGCGAGCTGCTAATGCGCTCGCGGCAGCTGGGTTGACCGAGGTTTTCGCTTATCCCTTCGTCTCGGAGGAAGCGAATAATCTTTGGTCTTCGCCAACCGCCGGCGAAAAAGTGAACTCGGTACGGTTAGCGAACCCAATTTCTTCTGCTGAGGGATGGCTGCGTCGCTCGCTCCTGCCCGGTTTAACAGAGGTTTTGCAGCGGAATCTCTCGCGCGGTTTCAAAAACTTGAAGATTTTTGAAGCTGGCCGCGTTTTTATTCCTGGTGAACGACAGGGCTCCGCTAGTATCCCTCCTTTGGGTGAACGGCCCAGTGATGAGGTTCTTGCGGATTTGAATGCGGGTATCCCCGAGCAGCCTGTGTATTTTAGTGGCCTGTTTGCTGGCGCCGAGCACGAGCCAATGCCTGGCACTCAGGCTCGTGCCTATGACTGGCGCGATGCGCTGGATGCGGCGCGCCTCATAGCGGATGTTTTAGGTGTTGAGATTGTGATTGCCCAAGGAACCCATCAGGCATTCCATCCTGGACGAACCGCGCAGCTCCGCACACAGGACGGACAAACTATCGGTTATGCTGGCGAGCTGCATCCGAAGCTCCTGCAGACTGAGAATCTTCCTGAACGTACCTGTGCTTTTGAGGTGAACTTTACTGAACTGTTTGCTTCCCGCTTGGGTGTGCCTCAGGCATCGCCTATTTACGGTTATCCGGCAGCTACTCAGGATGTTGCTCTTGTGGTCGATGAGAATATTCCTGCTTCTGAGGTAGCTCAGGCTCTTCGTGATGGCGCCGGGGAATTGCTCGAAGATTTGCGAGTCTTCGATGATTATCGTGGCCAGGGTGTCGAGAGCGGTAAAAAATCATTGGCGTTTGCTATGCGCTTCCGAGCACCTGATCGCACGCTCACTGCTGAAGAAGCAAGCGCTTCGCGTGAGGCAGCGGTTGCTGTTGCCGCGGAACGCTTTGGGGCTGTGGCGCGTGTGTAGACGCACTATGGCATAGTTCATAACTAGCGCCCCTTCGCCGTTACACGGATCAGAAGGGGCGTTAGCTATGTATTCATACGAGTCATGTACTTGCCAAGCTGTAGGTGAGCGTTAGAAAATCGTCACTCTGTGAAGGTTCTATCACGTCTTAACTTTCCGTAAGGCTAAGGCACCGGTACCCTAGTACAGGAAACACGATAAGGAGAGCGCATGACACAGCGTGATGACGAATACGAAGACGTCGATTACGAGGGTACTGAAGAATCCAGGGATGATTTTTTCGGCATGAGCGATGCCGACGATGAATACTACGAAGAACGACCCCACATCAACTGGGTATCGGTATTTAGCGTACTTCTGGCTATCGTGGTTGCAATCGTTCTGTGCGTTGTGGGTGTTCGTGCGCTTTTCTCCGCGAATCAGGACGCGGAATACGAGGGCAAAAGCTGGGTTATTGAAGGCAGTTACGTTGATTTGACCCCCGATTTAGAAACAGACTCGAATGTAGCGCAATATAAGGGTAATCTGCCGAAGGATAACCGCATCGACGGCATGAAATATCGCTCAAACCTGAAGGACACCTATGAGGTCCATGCGGGTGAAAATATCGATTTTCGTGGTACGCAGACTGGAACCTATGCGCAGGATTTCCCCCGTGAGGTAAGTGCTTTAGTCGCAGAGACCTCTGACCACCAGATTGAGGTTGTGCGTACCGGTGAAAAAGGAAGCGTTAAAGCGATTGAGCAGGGCAGTGTAGGTCAGCAGTACCTCGTTGGCTGGGGTAGTTTTGCGCTAGCTCTTGTTGTGTTGATCGGTGGATGCGCCTTTGGCATATGGTCTAATCGCCGCTCTCGTGTTGATTATGTAGATGTCGACGGATTCGAGGAATCTGACGACTATGAAGAGGACGATGAGGGCTACATCGTTGAGGAAGAATCTTCACAGGACGATGTAGAGTCGCGGCAAAAGTAGCACAGTAGTAGGCGGAACCTGACCTTGTAGAATATGCGAGGTCAGGTTCCGCTTTTGTATGCTGGAATAGAGGATATAAAGTCCACAAAGTATGCTAGAAACGTAAAAGTTTTCAAATAAAGTTGCGCATAATCGATATTTAGGTCGCATAATTATGTGTATATGTATTATCTTTGAGTATTGAGAGCGGTGCGGTACCTCGTGGGGTCCGTGACTAGACTCAACCTGTGGTTGGAACCGAAGGAAGTAGAAGACAAAATGCCTTTCCCCTCGACAAAAATCGCGCGTCAGGCACGTATCGTGGAATTGTTGCAGACCCGCCGTGTACGTTCTCAGGCTGAGCTGGCGCAATATCTTACCGATGACGGTATGAAAGTTACTCAGGCTACGCTCTCACGTGATCTTGTAGAAATTGGTGCTGAACGTATTCGTGATGAGGGCGCTGGTCTCATATATGCTGTTCCAAACTATCCTGCGCGTCGTGGGGGAGGGGCAGCTCCCGATGCACGCATGATTTCGCTCTTTAAAGAGCTGCTTATCACGGCGGAAGGCTCGGGCAATATTGCGGTTTTGCGTACCCCACCCGGTGCCGCGCAATTCCTAGCGTCCTCTATCGATCAGAGCGGCTTAGAGGCAATTCTTGGCACAATAGCTGGAGACGATACCGTAATGGTAATATCCCGCGATCCTGCTGGTGGACAGGAACTTGCAGCTAGTTTCTTGGCATGGTCTACAAACTAATAAAAGACTTTATTGAATATTCAGATACGTTGAATGCCGTGTAAAGCTATGGTTTGCACGAGGCGGTGGGCGCAAAATTGAGACGTGATGGTTTGTTCCCACTACCTCTGTGCTATTCAGCGGTTGATGCTGCCGTAGCAAGAAGTTCTTGCATACGCGGTAGGTCGAAGAACCGAGCAACATCCGCAGGGGTTTGTGTACCTAAAGACGCATTGGCGCCAGCATCAAGAAGTAACTGAGAGATCGTAAGGTTATCGCGGAATACCGCGCAGACTAACGCCGTTTGCCCACGGTCATTGAGACGATCTAGGTCTGCACCCGCTTTGAGAAGAACGCGCACGATTTCTTCATGCTCATGGTAAGCGGCAAGGATGAGGAGGGTGTCTCCGTGGGAGTTTGTGAGATTTACCGGTATGCCTTGATCGAGGAGCGACTGGAGCGCAATAGGCTTATTATTGCGGGCAAGGTCGAAGATCGAATTGAGGAATTCGAGCTCTTGGTCTTTTAGTTCGGGGGAGACCTGAGATGATGTTGAAAAGTTATCGGTCATGGAGGCTTCCTGCATGAGAGATTATCGTTTATTTTGATTTATTCGTAAATACTATTATGAATTCATCAGAATACAAATTTGTTGAATAAATGTGACAGGTAAAAAGCTCGGTTTATAGGTATGCTGTAAACTCTGCCTGAGATTGACGGGTTTAGAATGGAGAAGGCTAAACAAACGCCATATTGTGCTGTTAGCACCACCCCGAGTTAGAGCTTTTTCATGCTACGCAAGAACATACAACAGGAATAAAGAAACGATGCCCGTTACTGTTGAGAATGCCTCCGCCCCTGAACCGGCAACATCGCACAATATTGCACGTCTGCTCGCAAGCCGCATACACGAGAACACTCCAGCGCTAGTATTTTCAGCCTCCTCGAATATCGCTACGGTGACATATCGAAAACTGGGGCAGGCGGCGGCTCGGGTACAGACGCATCTGCGAAAATGTGGTGTGAAGGAAGGCGATCGAGTAGCGCTCTCTTTGCCTAATGTTCCCCTGATGCCCGCTCTATACTATGGCATTCTGGCAAGCGGTGCTCTCTGTGTTCCGTTAAACCCTCTGCTGAGTGGTGCCGAGCTTGAACATCATCTGCAGGATAGCGGCGCTACCGTGCTCTTTGCCTGGGAAGGAACCCGCCTAGCAGCTGAAGCACACCAAGTGCCCCTCGTGTGTGACGGAACCGTGCATCTTGAGATATTAGGCGGCACGAGTGCAGACCCTCAATCTTCATTAGCTCCCTTTGGAACAGACCATCCGTCTGAACCAGAACTCAAATTATGCCCCGTAAGCCCGGCGGACCCGGCGCTTATTCTCTATACCTCGGGAACCACAGGAAAGCCCAAGGGTGCGACCCTAACGCACGCTAATATTCTGAGTAATGCCCAAAGCTGTGCTCAAGTGTTCGGATTTACCGCTGAAGATATTATTTTTGGTGGCTTACCTCTTTTTCATGCATTTGGGCAAACAGTCACCCTCAACGCGGCATGCGCTGCTGGCTCAACCATCGCTCTTTTGCCAAGGTTCACTCCCGAAAAGGCAATCAAACTCATCGACCAAGCTGATGTGACGGTTCTTGCAGCAGTACCCAGTATGTATGCTGCGCTTATAGCCGCACTCGAAGAAAACCCGTCTAACGCTCGCCAGCTGAAAGGACGCATCCGATATGGTATTTCTGGAGGCTCGCCCCTGCCCGCATCTGCGCACAGTGCATTTGATGCGTTAATTTCCTGTCCTATATATGAAGGGTATGGGCTGAGCGAAACCTCACCAGTTGTCAGTTTTAATCAGGCCCAGTTTGGGCACGTAACTGGCTCCGTCGGACGTGTGCTTCCGGGAGTGCAGGTGCAGATACGTGACGATGAAGGTCGATCTTTACCTGCAGGAACTCATGGGCAGCTTTGGGTTTCGGGCGAAAATATCATGGCGGGATACTGGAATAACCCTCAGGCTACGGACGAGGTTTTCGACGGTACATGGTTTGCCACCGGAGATATAGCTCGTCTGGATAACAACGGCAATATTTATATTGTGGACCGCATTAAAGACATGGTGCTGCGTAATGGGTATTCCGTTTATCCTCGTGAAATAGAGGATGTTCTTCAAGCGCATCCGCAGGTTCGAGCCGTTGCCGTTATTGGTCTTGATGATGCGCTTGTTGGCGAGGAGATTACAGCTGTTGTCGTCTCTCGCGGGCACAAGGATGATGAATCGCTGATTCAAGAATTAGATACTCTCGCGCGTGAGAAACTCGCTGCCTATAAGTATCCGCGCCATTATCGAATTGTAGATTCCATGCCGTTGGGGCCCACTGGAAAAATCCTTAAACATGAACTACGTGCCATGTTTATCGAAAAAAGGTAGAATTCTTGAGGCTGTCAAAGTCACCGTGCCGCATTAATTCTGCGGCGAACATACATCGACTGATCCCAAAACCCGCTGACCTCCGAAAGAGAGAGTAATGAACGTTTCTGCGCTCGCATCCATGCAAGAGCTTATTCCGGCGGCATGCGCAACCATTCAGGATTACCCACATCAGGGAATCCTGTTCTACGACGTCACCACTCTCTTTGCAAACGCTGAGGTTTTTAAAGCATCTATTGACGAGATAGCACGGCTTTTTGAAGGTACTTATGACGTTGTCGCTGGTGTAGAAGCCCGTGGTTTTCTTATGGCTTCAGCGCTTGCTTATGCCTCCGGCAAAGGCATTATGACGGTACGTAAGGCCGGTAAGCTGCCCCGTGAAACATACCGCGAAGAATATGAGCTTGAGTATGGTACTGCAGCTATCGAGATTCACTGTCATGATTTCGCACCGGGAACCCGCGTGCTTCTACTCGATGATATCTTGGCGACCGGTGGCACGCTGGTGGCTGCCACGAAGCTTATTGAACGTGCGAAGCTGAAAGTAGCAGGAATTGGCACTCTCTTGGAGCTCAAAGGTTTGGGCGGGCGTGAAGCTCTGGCGCAATACCGAGTAGAAACTTTAAGTGTAGTTTCTGAGTAACGTCCTGCCTCAAAGCACATAGACATAGCTTTTGAGCGTGCATATAACCCTGTAAAATAGATACTCTGTTTTCGGCATCGCCGTAAATCGTGAGTTAATCGGCGTTATGCCGTTAAAGGAGTTTTTATGCCCGCAGAAACATCTAAGAATGTTTCCGAGAATGTTGCTACACGTGTCTTTGCGCAGCAGCTTGCCCAAGAACGCGAACATGTTGCAAAAATCTATGCACGACTAGATGATTTACGGGAAGAAACCTCACAAAAACTCGCGGATGTTCGCAAGAATCAGGCGGTTGGTGGGCATCAAAACCGTTCCGAACGGGACTCTTTTGCCACCCATTACGAAGATCGCCTGGCCCAGCTTAACGCAGTGGATGCGCGGCTTGTTTTTGGCCGTCTTGACCTTACAAAAGACGGAGCCGATGAGGTTCGGTATATCGGCCGTTTAGGAATTATGGATAGCGACCAGAAGCGGCTTTTGATGGATTGGCGTGCCCCCGAGGCCGGCACGTTCTATCAGGCTACGGCGTTTAATCCGTTAGGGGTTCGGCGTCGGCGGCATCTGATGCTGGAGGGACGTACCGTCACCAACATCGAAGATGAAGTGTTCGACTCCGAATTGCTTCAGGATAGCGACACTTTGCATGGTGAAGGTGCGCTTCTCGCAGCTTTAAATAAGAAACGTACCGGGCGGATGAATGATATCGTCGCGACCATCCAAGCCGAGCAGGATGCGATTATTCGTTCCGAGTTGCCCGGCGTTCGGGTTGTTCAGGGTGGACCAGGTACCGGTAAAACTGCAGTTGCTCTGCACCGTGCGGCATATTTGCTGTATACAAATCGAGAACGCCTCGCTAAAGCGGGTGTATTAGTGGTAGGACCGTCGCATTCATTCATGTGGTACATTGAGCGTGTTCTGCCTTCTCTGGGCGAAACCGGAGTGGTCATGGCTTCCTTGGCAACACTGTACCCTGGGCTTCGCGCTGTACCCGAGCACGATCGTCGTATCGCTGCGCTTAAGGGTGATTTGCGCATGGTAGAGGTAATCAAGAAAGCAGTTGAAGATCGCCAAAAAGTTCCTGAGCGGGAACAGCGCCTCAACGTTGAGGGCACTGATGTTGTTCTTACTCCACAGATGGTACGTTCAGCACGTTCTCGGGCTCGTGCTACTGGAAAACCACATAATGAAGCTCGCGAGACGTTCGTCAAAATTTTGCTTAAGGAACTGACGAGCGTGCTGGACGATCAGCTTAATAAAGCCGCCGGTCGCATTGTGGAGCGCCCTTATTTACAAGATGATGTGCGTGCTTCTTTGGATGTACGACGTGCTCTTAACCTTGCCTGGATGCCGCTTTCACCTGAAACGCTGGTGCGTTCCCTGTTCTCGAAACAGCAATATCTAGAGTCCGCAACTCAGAATTTTACTGAGGCAGAAAGGGAGCTTCTCAAACGCCCTGCCGATGCTCCTTTGACTGAGGCTGATGTTCCTTTACTGGATGAAGCTGCGGAGCTTCTCGGTGATTTCTCCCGGGTCACGGGTGCGGCAGCAGCAGCACGCGCAGAGGCTGAGCATCGAGCTAACCTTGAGAATGCGTCAAAAGCACTTGAGAATGTGCATCAGACACTCGCCGATATTGGTGCAGACGGCGTTGTTACGGCCGAGCAGATCGCCGCTCTCAACGAGGTAGGTATCAATCGTATGACTGCTGCAGCTGCGGCACAGGCGGATCGCACCTGGGCCTATGGGCATATTGTTGTGGATGAAGCGCAAGAGCTTTCGCCTATGCAATGGCGTTTGCTGATGCGACGATGCCCCATGAAATCGTTTACGGTAGTGGGAGATATTGCGCAGGCGTCTTCAGCCTCTGCCGCTTCATCGTGGTCTCAGGCTCTTGAACCTTTTGTGGGGGAACGGTTTACTCTTGATGAATTGACGATTAACTACCGTACCCCGGCACAAATTGCGGATGCGGCGGTCGCCGTTGCACGCGAAGCCGGGTATGAAGTGTCAGCACCTCGTGCTGTGCGTGAAGGACAATGGGCACCTTTTATCCATCGGGTGCCCCAGGAACACGTGGTTGCTGAGACTGTCCAGCGCGTGAGTGATGAGGTTGCCCTAGGAGATGGGGCTCTTATCGGAGTAGTCTGTTCCCCCGCCCAGTACACACAGGTGGCGCGTGCAGTTATGGAAACACATGCGGATCGTACAGGAACCGCTGAGGATGCCGTCGAAAATCAGGTTCTTGTCTTGACTCCTTGGGAAGCTAAAGGGCTTGAGTTTGATGTTGTCATCATCGTGGAACCGCAGCAGCTTCTTGACGATGCACAAGGTGCTGTAGGTGATCTATACGTATCAATGACTCGCCCCACACAGCGGCTTCATCTGGTAGGAACCTCAATGCCCGCAGGTCTAGGTGCTGAAGCAGTCGGATCTGCCCAGTCGTAAAGTAGACCCGTAAGTAGTGTTGGCATGTATCGCAGGTAGCGACGTAGTGCTAGGCTATAACTATCAATCCTGGGTGTACTTACTATGTGCAGGCTGTATTCTGCGCATCATATATTTTTACACCGTATGTCATGGAACGGAGAACATAGAGAACCATGTCTGCCGACATCCTTAATGCGCAGCACAATGACGACACGTTCGAGAACATCTGGCAGGAGCTCAAATGGCGCGGACTCGTGCATGTGAGTACTGACGAAGAGGCACTCGAAAAAGCATTGAGCGATGAAAAGCTTACATTCTATACCGGGTACGACCCTACCGCCGCATCCTTACATTTGGGGCACCTTGTGCAGCTTTTGGTAATGCGTCGTCTGCAACTTGCCGGGCACTACCCCCTAGGTCTGGTGGGCGGTTTTACTGGTCTGATCGGAGACCCCCGGCAGACATCGGAGCGCGTACTTAACTCCCGAGAAGTCGTTGCTGATTGGGTTCAATCTCTACGGTCTCAGATTGAGCGTTTTCTTTCGTTTGAGGGCGAGAATGCGGCTCGTATGGTGAATAATTTGGATTGGGGCGGGCAGCTTTCGGCTATCGATTTCTTGCGCGATATTGGTAAGCATTTTCGTGTGGGTACGATGGTCAAGAAGGAAATTGTTGCTAAACGCCTAAACTCTGAAGAAGGAATTTCTTACACTGAGTTCTCGTACCAAATCTTGCAGGGCTTGGATTATCTTGAGCTTAACCGTCAGTACGGATGCACTTTGCAAACCGGTGGTTCTGACCAGTGGGGTAATCTCACCAGCGGCACCGAGCTGATTCGCAAGGTCGAGGGAAAAACCGTTCATGCTATTGGAACCCCTCTGATTACAAACTCTGATGGCACGAAGTTTGGTAAGAGCGAAGGCAACGCAATTTGGCTGAACCCCGAGATGTGTTCTCCATATGCCTTTTACCAGTTCTGGCTTAATACCGCTGATGCGGATGTAATAGATCGTTTGAAGGTCTTTACTTTCTTGACTCGTGCGGAGATTGGCGAATACGAGCATAAGGTCGAAACCGAAGCGTACAAGCGTGAAGCACAGAAACGGCTTGCTTATGAGGTTACGGCCCTTGTTCACGGTGTTGAGCCTACGGAACAGGCCATAGCGGCTTCGGAAGCCCTTTTTGGCAAGGGAGACTTTGCGGCCTTGGACGAGAGCACTCTTCAGGCTGTAATGGATGAGCTGCCTTCGGTTGAGCTCTCTTCGGATCGGCTGGATCTGATTACTGCGCTTACGGAGCTTGGTTTTGCCTCTTCCAAGTCTGAGGCGCGACGCATCCTGAAAGAAGGCGGCGCATCTGTCAATGGTGTGAAGGTTCAAGATGAAGATGCCCTGATCTCATCTGAGCAGCTTTTGCACGGTAAGTATGCAATCGTGCGTCGGGGCAAGAAAAACCAGGGCGCGATTACCGTAGTATAGGGTTTACTATTCCTGATTTACCACAGGATCTTGAAGGGTTTCCACACAGTTCGATGTATGGGAACCCTTCATTTATATCTTCAGTGCGGCGGCCTAAAGAGAAAAGAATATTTTAGCGATTCGAGTTTTTTGAGGTGGTATGACGGGAATACGCGCTTTTTAAGAACAGTGAAGAGCTACGTAGTTCCGGGGTCTTTTGCACCCCCAACCAGCGCTTTAGAATTTATAGATATCTGACTAGTGTTTTTGTGAGTGTTCTATCTCATCACCCGTTGGGTTGCGGTGGTGGGTGTGGGTGTGTATAGTTGTATGAGTCGCCGCGGCGAGGGCTTCATTTTTGGTTGTGATCCGGGTGGGGTTGGTTGCGGTGATTTATCATGTGATGACCGGCTGATGATGGTGCTGCATGCGTGTTTGTGTGTGGTGGTGTTGTTGGTGTGGTGTGTTGTTTGAGAACTCAAGAGTGTGCTTTGTTCAATACGTTTTAGGCACAACTGTGTGTTGTGTTGTGATGATGTGTATTGGTGAAACGGGATGTTGTGACAGTGCGCTGGTGCCCTCGTAGTGGGGGTGTTGGTGTGCGGGGTTGATACCGTATATGTTTTTTGATCTTATTGAGGTCATGTTTGGTGTGGTCTTGTAGTTCTGAAAAATTTGTTGTGGTGTCTGCTGGTTGGGACATTCGTGTGGGGCGCAGAGCATGGGGTGCGTTGGTGTGCCTGGTGTTGTGTGTCCTGATTGTTTTTTGTTTTGTCAGTAGTTCATTGTTTTTTGAGAGTTATGGGATCATGCGTTTGCTTTTTGTTTTTGTAACGGAGAGTTTGATTCTGGCTCAGGACGAACGCTGGCGGCGTGCTTAACACATGCAAGTCGAACGATGAAGCCTAGCTTGCTAGGTGGATTAGTGGCGAACGGGTGAGTAATACGTGAGTGACCTACCTTTGACTCTGGGATAAGCCTGGGAAACTGGGTCTAATACCGGATACGACCAATCTCCGCATGGGGTGTTGGTGGAAAGCGTTATGGAGTGGTTTTAGATGGGCTCACGGCCTATCAGCTTGTTGGTGAGGTAATGGCTTACCAAGGCGACGACGGGTAGCCGGCCTGAGAGGGTGACCGGCCACACTGGGACTGAGACACGGCCCAGACTCCTACGGGAGGCAGCAGTGGGGAA
>ERZ773022.2353-NODE-2353-length-11485-cov-3.111899_pt1 | contig 11485 bp, 7 predicted proteins | sample MGYA00580839_ERZ773022 | MGnify/ENA primary metagenome ERZ773022 (study PRJEB29015, sample SAMEA2738020) | human oral metagenome | biome: human oral; feature: human-associated habitat; material: dental | place: China | collected 2044 ... | reverse complement strand
CTTCTCTGGTAATGACGCCTTCCTTTACTAGTAATCAGCCACCACATCTATTGAACTGATTTCCCCGCTCTGCAGAGGCTGAGCGGGGAAGCAAAGGCAAAGCTCCCATGCTCGGCAGGTGATACCTCGAGGGATCACGGCTACCAGCATGGGAGCTTCGCTAGCTAGCGCTCGGGGCTAGCGGGTGAAGGGAGAGCCCTTCTCTAGTGGATCACGATCTCATCGCAGAAGATGAGTTCCCCTTGGGTCGATCATTCGAAGCCCGTAGACGTACGTAGCGGGCACGTTCCTTCATTGGGAAGGAGAAGGTCTCAAAGACGGGCTGGTAGATCTCCTCACTCGTGCGGGTGGATTGCTTGGCGACACTGCGGAAGTTCACGCCATCGCTACTCAAGAGTACCTCTACTTCCCCAGGCATGTACACCCACTGGATACGCTCTTGCATGAACTTGGCGAAGATATGACTAAGCTCTTCCTCCCGACCTAAGTCGATAGTGACGTCGAGAGGTGAGGTAAAGCCCTGCCAGCGACCGTCTAGATAGGTAGGCGTACCACGGACACCGTCGAGGAGCGCACGCTCACCTCCGGCGGGATACTTCTCATTCCACGAGCAGTCGTTGTAGGTGATCTTCTTCCCGATCCCCTTATGGTAGTCGGAGCGGAAGCGTAGATCGGGGACGTCAAGTGCCTTCCCTCCGTCGAAGAGTCGTGCGACCAGGAGGATCGAATCACGGGATACGATCGGGCGACCATCGTACACCGGCGACGAAGCTGTCGGGATAGAGCCATCCACAGTATAGCGGATCTCGGCTGCGGGACGCTCACTCATCAGGCGAACGGATACCTCACGACGGGCGGTATCTACATCGTTGAGCGCAGCGATATGTCGCAGAGGATAGGCATTCACACCACGCTTGAGGAGGGCAGGTACGTGATAGTTCGCTCGGCGTAGGAAGCTAGCATAGTCACGAGCGGCCTGTGGTGTCCATGCGACTTCAGCCAGTGCCAGCACTCGTGGGAAGAGCATGTACTCGGCATGTGCCTCATCGAGGACGTATTCTGTCCAGAGATTGGCCTGCACTCCGAGGATATGCTTCGCTTCACTTGCCGTGAGTTCCTTAGGCATGGGATTGTAGGAGTAGACCTTCTCTAGGGTAGTGAAGCCCCCGTTAGCACGTGGTTCGCCATCGGCTTCTCTTTGATAGAAGTCGAGATAGACGTGACTCCCGGGCGTGAGGATGACATCATGCCCCTCTTTTGCCGCCTTGATCCCGCCTTCTTCACCACGCCAACTCATGACCGTAGCGTCTGGAGCGAGCCCGCCCATCAGGATCTCGTCCCAGCCGATGAGCTTACGTCCCTTGCTATTGAGGTATTTCTCGATGCGCCGTATCATGTAGCTCTGGAGCTCATGATCGTCCTTGAGGCCCTCGACACGCTTACGCTCGGTGCACTTGGGGCAGTTACCCCAGTGGCGCATCGTAGCTTCGTCCCCGCCGATATGGATGTACTTGGAGGGGAAGAGTGCCATGACTTCATCGAGGATCGCCTCAAAGAAGGTGAAGGTCTTCTCGTTGCCAATACATACATCAGAGTTCTCGAAGGCCCAGCCATCGAGACAGCTCAGCTCGGGATACGCTGAGAAGAGTTCGTTGCTATGACCAGGGAGCTCGATCTCAGGTATCACTGTGATCCCCAGTCGGTCGGCATGACGGACGACACGCTGGATCTCCTCCTTGGTATAGTAGCCACCATAAGCCCCTGGAGTACCTTCATCGACGAAGCGACGATCCTTCTGCCACCACTTGTCCCAATCGCTCTCGGTGCGGAAAGCAGCCTTCTTCGTCAGCAGAGGATACTTGTCCGAAGGGAAGCGCCACCCGCCACCGTCGACGAGATGCCAATGGAAGCGGTTGAGCTTGTATCGTGCCATCTCGTCAAGCAGACGGATGATCATGTCCGTCTTCATGAAGTGACGGGAGACATCCAGCATCACACCTCGGTAGGCCATACGGGCAGAATCGACGATGGAGAGCTGAGGTAGACGAGCGCCGTACTGCCCGATGATCTGCAATAGACTCTGTGCGCCCTGACGAAGTCCAGCTTCATCACGAGCGACGAGATCGATACCCCGAGCGCCGATGGTCAGACGATAGCCCTCTCTACCCTGTACCGAGGGGTCGAGACCTGAGCGAATAAAGCTCGAGGTACGGCCCTTCGCCTCGGTCGTCGCAAGCGAAAGCCCTGCGAGTCCATCACGGAGCACCCGTGGCGTATGGGCAGAGAGCGTCAGACGCTTAGGCAAAGTCAGCGTCCCCTTAGCATAAGAGACCGAGACAGGACGAGGAATGAGCTGAAGACTATCCAGAGCCACAGCGCCCTCTGCGGAGAAGATCCCCGCGAGTGAGAGCGAAAGTGCTCCGAATAGTTTACGCAGACGAGCGTAGTTCGTTCGCATAGTGAATAGGAGTTTGTATCTAAGGATGAATGAATTCTGGCTACAAAGATAGGCCATCCCCTTAGACCTGCCCTATTTATAGGAGAAAGTCGAAGCTCGGAGCTAAGAAAGATCAAGCCTAGGTAATAAGAAAGCTTCGAATTAGTACAGGAGAAACCGAACCTAATTTCATGAAAAGCGAGGCTGTACTATAGGAGAACTCATACCTCAGCACGAGATTAGTCAAATTACCCTTCAAGATAAGCCAAGTCTCGCTTCAAATAAAACGAAGCCTACCGACGGGAGCACCCGAGCCTTCTCTCAGGACAGACCACGCCCCAGATCCCGCTGGCGAAAGGGGATCTGGGGCGTAGACTGCGTGCGTATCACTACGCCTCGGAGCAAGGTAGACGGGAAAGCGCCGAGGCTAAATCGTAGCCTCTACCGACCAGACAAAGGCACGCAGGCCCTGATCTGGCGTAGCATCATCCAGCGCCTTCAGTGCCTTGAGAAGCTCTGGAACACGAGTGGCGGGCGCCACTACGAGCATCGCCGAATTCATCGTCGGCCAAGCATGGCTCCCGATATGGGGTTCGCCCGAGGTCGTTCCCCGTCCTTCGGCCCGCTCCCACGAGGTATAGCCTCGTAGTCCTTGGCGAGAGAGCAGACGTAGGATCAGCTCATGATAAGCCTGATTGTAGGCGATGAAGACGGTCTTGAGCGCTTCGGCGGGAGCGAAGGGATTATTCTCGTTCATAGAACTGCAGTAGAGAATTAGTGAGACGAAGGGCTAGAGGAGAGCTTTTGACGACGAGCGATCTTCTTCTCCAGCTGACGGCGTGCTCGGTGTACACGTCTTCCCTCCAGCGCTGCATAGAGCGTCGGGATCAAGACAAGGGTAACGAGCGTGGAGATACTAAGTCCCCAGGCAACAGTGATCCCCATAGACTGCCACATCTCTGAGCCTTCGCCGATGCCCATAGCCATAGGTACCATCCCGAGTACAGTAGTCATCGTGGTCATGAGCACGGGACGTAGACGTGAGCGACCTGAAGTGGTGACGGCAAGGGATATACCCATGCCACGCTCCCGACAGAGACGGATGTAGTCGATGAGTACGATCCCGTTCTTCACCACAATACCGATGAGCATGATCATCCCGATGAAGGACATCGTATCCAGTGGTATCTGCGTCACGAGTAGGCCGAAGAAGACACCAGAGAAGGCAAAGGGCACAGAGAACATGATGACAAACGGGTCTACCAAACTCTCGAACTGCGCTGCCATCACGATGAAGACGAGCATCACGATCAGAAGCATCAGCGTCGTCAGATCACCGAAGGTCTCCTGCTGGCTCTCGTAAGCACCCGTGATCTTATACGAGACACCTGCCGAAGGTACAGGATGCGCCACCAGAGTCTTCTGCACCTGAGCGACCAGTTCACTCAGCTGCACGCCCGGGGTAGGCGTAAGTGTCAGGGTGACCACACGGCTACGGTCCTTGCGCTCGATCGTAGGCGGTGTGAAGGCTTCGTCTATGTGCCCCAGATCGGATAGACGAAGTTGCTTGCCCTGCGGTGTGTAGACCAGGAGATTAGAGATATCCTGGAGTGACTGACGCCGACTAGGATCGAGACTTACACGGATATCGTACTCATTACCATCTTCACGGAAGTGCGAGGCGACGGTACCATTGACAGCGCTACGCAGGTACATCGCTGCCGTAGAGAGGTTCAGTCCGTTCTCTGCTAGACGCTGTCGATCGAAGACGAAGCGTACTTCGGGGATATAGTCCTTACGACTGAGCGTCACACCAGAGGCTACCTTCGACTGGCGTAGCTCTTCACGGAGGAGACGAGCATAGCTATCGGTCTCGTCGAAGTCCTGTCCGTAGATCTCAAGTGTCACGCCCGTGGAGCCTCCTCCACCTTCACCCGTCTTGACATCGTAGCTAGTGACTTCGGGATAAGAGGCAATGATCTTGCGAATAGCATCTGATGCCTCCTCCTGTGTCTGTGTACGCTCCGAGCGGGGATACATACCGACGTACATCGTGATGACATTCGTCCCGCTGGACTGCACCATAGACCAAGAGTCTCCATCCGATGCTTGGCCGAGATTCATCGACACCGTCTGGATGGATGGTACCTCCTGGCGCATCCGCTTCTCGAGATCGAGCCCAAGTCTACGAGTCTCATCGACACGAGTACCAACAGGGAGCTCTAGCTGTACATTGAGGAAACCAATATCCTGCTGAGGCATGAAGGAGGTCTTGATGAAGGTCAAGCTCCCCAGACTCAGGATGAAAATACCCAGCGCAGAGAAGACCGTGGTACGACGATGCCGTACCGTCCAGCCCAGTAGGCGGGCATAGGCCCCATCAAGAGCATTGAGTCCTCGCTCAATAGGACGGAAGAGCTTATCCGATAGCTTGCTTCTCCCGGGATCACGCTTCAGTAGCTGGGAGCAGAGCATCGGTGTCAGAGAGAGCGCTGCTGTCGTAGAGACGATCATCACGATACTGATACTCCAGCCGAGCTGGCGGAACATCAGCCCCGCTTCTCCTGGAGTCATCGTCAGAGGGAGGAATACCGCCAGCATCGTCAGCGTAGAAGCAATGACCGAGATACCTACCTCGTTGGTAGCGTGTACAGCCGCTTGCTTGGGGTAACTACCACGCTCGATATGCGTTGTAATGTTCTCTAGGACGACGATCGCATCATCCACGACCATCCCAATAGCAATCGAGAGGGAGGAGAGTGAAATGATGTTGAGCGAATTGCCCGATACCAGGAGGTAGACGAACGATGCCACCAGCGAGATCGGGATCGTTAGGATGATGATGAATGTAGCTCTCCAGCGCCCGAGGAAGAAGAGTACCACCAGCACGACGATGAAGAACGTGATGAAGATTGTCTCCTCAAGCGAACCGATGGTATTGACGATGAAGCTCGAGGTATCGATCAGGTAGCTGAGCTTGACATCCGAAGGGAGATTCTCCTGGATTTGAGGCAGGAGGGCTTGTATCTGGCGAGCGATCTCGACAGAGTTCGATCCTTCCTGCTTATTGATGATGATGATGGCTCCGCTCTTACCGTTGACATAGCTCTCCTGCTGACGTTCGCCGATGGTATCCTTGATGGTAGCGACGTCACGCAGATAGATATCCTTGCCCGAGACGCTCGAGACGACGATCGAGCCCAGCGCCAGAGGATCGACGAATTCCCCCTGAACACGTATCGAGCTGGTGCGTGAGCCGAGGTCGATCTGCCCTGCGGGGATGTTCGTATTCTCTGCAGCGATGAGCTGGGAGATCTGTGCTAGGGTGAGGTGGTAAGCTTCGAGCCTAGCGGGATCACAGTAGACCTGGATGACACGCTTCGAAGCCCCTACTACATTGATGGTACCGACCCCGTCGACTCGCTGTAGGGGATTACTGACCTTATCCTCCAGGATCTTCGCTAGACCTCGTGCGCTCTCCTCGGATTCGACCGAAAGGATCGCTACGGGGATGTTACTCGTATCGAACTTGAAGATCGCTGGCTTCTTCACACCGGATGGGAGGAAGTCCGTGATCGCATCCAACTTGTCACGGATATCGTTCATCGCATCGGCGATAGGCGTACCAGCACGGAATTCCAGCGTGACGATCGAAGCGTTGTCCTGGCTCTTCGTGCTGATATGCTTAAGCTTGTCGATCCCATTGAGACTATTCTCCAGCGGCTTGGAGACATTAGTCTCGATATCTGCCGCACTCGCTCCTGGGTAAGAGGTGACGACCATGACCCGTGTCGTATCCGTCTTAGGCATCAGCTCGATGGCCAAGCGTGACAGGGCGAAGAGTCCGAGCACAGCTATCGCCACGTAGATCAGTGCCGTGGTGATCGGCTTGCGGACGGATGTTTCGTAGATGCTCATAGCGAGAGAAGGCGTTTACTTGCGGGTCTTCACTGGAAGCCCATTCTTGAGATTAGAGGGAGCCGAGGTGATGACCTCATCGCCTACCTCGAGACCGCTGAGGATCTCATAGCGGTCGCCCTGCTGTGCGCCGAGCTCTACAGAGCGATAGACCGCCTTGCCTCCTGAGAAGAGGTAGACATAGCGGGCACCACTACCGGGCTGGCGGACGACAGCCTTGTCAGGGATCGTCAGCACTTCCTTAGCGCCAAAGTCGATATGCACCCGAGCGTACATTCCTGGGCGAAGCTTCAGTTCCTTGTTAGCCACCTCGACCTCTGCGGAGACCGTGTGGGTGATGGGGTCAAGAGTGGGATAGATATTAGCGATCAGTCCCGAGAAGCTCTCAGCGCCGAGGGCGTCAACAGTGAGGGATACCTTCATCCCCTTCTTCAGGAGCGAATAGTATTGCTCCGAGACGCCGATCATCGCCTTGACGGGCGCTATCTGCTGGATGACGACCACGGGGAGCTGGGGCGAAGTCATATCGCCGTTGTCATAGTTCTTAGCCGTGACGAAGCCACTGATGGGACTGCGCAGCACGGTATTCTCCGCCGCATGGCTGTAGGCGAGCTTCGCCTGCTCGACGGCACTCTTGGCCTGCTCCCATTGCGCCTTGGACACCCCACCTACCTTGTAGAGTTCATCCATACGGGCGAAGTTCGTCTTAGCGTCAGAGAGCTGGATCTGCGCCTGCGAAGCCTGGGTAGCCTCTAGCTGGGCAACGGCCTGACCGGCAGCGACTCGGTCGCCGACCTTGACGAGGAGTTGCTTGAGGCGACCACCTGCTTGGGCGGTGATATTGTTGAGCACCTTGGCTTCGAGCTGTGCAGTGAACTCCTGCGTGATCTCTAGGCTACGCATCTCGGCGGGTGCGATATCCACGAGGCGAAGGCTATCGGCGGGCGCGGTCTCCTCAGTCTTGGAGCTGGAGGAGGAGCAGCTAGAGAAGAGCCCCAGTCCCACGAGCGCAAGGGAGAGGAGAAGGTTCGACTTCTGGTGTATCATCGTTTATCTATGTTCTTTGGGGTGATCATGTGGATGGGGTGAAGCGATAGCGGTCCAACCTACTTCGCATCCGTGAGGGTAATGCCTCGGAGGGCATCGAGCGAGAAGACGGCCACCATATAGTTGTATACCGCCTGACTGTAGTTGAGTCGAGCTTGCAGGAGCGCCATCTCGGCGTCGTTGAGCTCCAGGACGGTGCTGGCACCGCTCTTGTAGCGCACCTCGGCGATCTTATGGCCTCGCTCAGCGGTAGCCACGGCATCTCGGGCGGAGGCGAACTGCTCCAGCGCCTTACGTTGCTCGCTGAGACTATTCATCACCCCGAGGCGAAGTTGGCTCTCAGCAGCCACACGCTGGGCCACGAGCTGACGGATCTGCGTCTCCGTGCTCCGCAGGTCGTAGTAGCGCTTCCCCCCGGTATAGACGGGGATATCCAGTGCAAGACCGATCGTGGAGAAGGGGCTCCATCTCTTCTTGTCACTCAGGCGGAAGCGGTCAGAGGCAAAGCTGTACTGATAGGTGAAGCTCATCGAGAGCGTCGGGAGGAAGGCCATCCGCTTGACCTTGAGCGCAGCATCGAGCTGACGCCCCTGGAGGTCCAGCTGACGGAGCTGGCTATTCCCCTCGAGAGAGATATGCTTCGTCTGCTCGGGGAGATTCTGATAGACTCGGTCCGTGTAGTCCGCTAGTGTCTCTGTGATCTCGATCGGAGTATCCAGGTCAAGGCCCATGACTACCTTGAGCTTAGCCTCGGAGAGACTGACGGCGGTGCGTGCCGAGACCACGTTGGGCAGGATGTTCTTCACCTGCGTCTCCATGCGGATCTTGTCGTATTCGGCCACCAACCCATGCTCGTACTTCGCCGCCGTCTGGGTATAGTTAGCCTGAGCGTTGGCATAGTTCGCTTCGAGCACACGGAGCGACTCACGAGCTAGGAGAACGGCCATGTACGCCTTGCGCACCTCAGCCTCCAGATCTACCTGAGAGCCTCGTGCTCGCTCTTCGGCCAGAGCTACGGCTTCCTTGTCCAGCTGTAGGCTCGCCCAGAGCTGGGGAGCGATGAGGGGAAGGCCAGCCGATATGCCCCCCTGCAAGCTATGGGTCTGTCCCATCTCGATCCCATCTGAGGGGAAGAACTGACCCATGGGCGATGAAGACATATCGTCCGAACCGAAGTACACCCTTTGCTTCTTCAGCATGTGGGTGTAGGATCCACTCAGCTTGATCGTGGGGAGGAGTGCCCCCTTATTCTTTCGCTGATCGTATTTGGCACCTGCAACACCTAGGACAGAAGCCTCGAGCGTCGGACTCTTCTTCAGGGCAAGGCGCACCGCCCCTTCGAGGCTAAGAGCGATCGGACGCTCGGTGGAAGCCCCCTGAGTCGCAAGGCTCTGGGCCTGCGGGATCTCCTGAGCGAGCAGACCGACAGGCAAGGCCAAGCACCCACAAACCCACGCAAGGCAAGCAGACACGGCGACTCGTTGAGTTATCTTACTCATATATATGAATGTTCTTGATTGGTCGTGGAGTCTTCCCGGGCAAATGAAGACTCCTTTATAAGGGACAAAATTAACAAAAATTGCCACGGAATGCTCGCCCTTCGCCCCGTAGTCTGAGTTCTTCTCCCCGAGCTCCCGACCGAAGAAAAATCCAGCCCAAAACCAAAGAAAAAACCAGCTCCAAGCACCGAAGAAATTCTGTCCCTTTCTCTGGGTGCAAACCCCACCTCCCCAGCACCTCCTCCCAAGGGCTCCAAAAACGACCCACGGTAGGTCGTCGAAAAAACCTACTGTAGGTCGTCCCGACGACCTACGGTGGGTCGCATCGGCGACCTACGGTGGGTCCCTTTTTACCCCCATCAGCTAGCCTCCTCATCCCCCCTCTCGGTAGCCCCTCTTTCTCTCCCTCGAAGACCGCCACATCCCCTATCCCTAATTCCCCTCATCCTCGATCTCAAAGGCCTCCTCCCCTCCCTCGTAGGCTCCTTCTCTTCTCCCCAAAAGACCGCCACACCCCCTATTCCTCAGCTCTCCTCAACCTCGATCTCAAAGGCCTCCTCCCCACCCTTGCATAAAAGCGTCTTCTCCCCTCCGGTCAAAGGCTTCTTATCTCCTCCGATCTCCCCCACATCTCCATAGCAAAACTCCCTACCTCTGGGGTGAATTTTCCTCGGGTCACTGCTAGTTTTCTTCATCCCTTGCCGGACCTTTCGCCTGTCCCCAACTTGCATATTCCCCGAGAAGCACTATCTTTGCACTCACTAAGGATTCACTGGTTATCGCAAGGTACCAGTGACATTGACCCCAGGAGAGATGGCAGAGTGGTCGATTGCGGCGGTCTTGAAAACCGTTGAACTGAGAGGTTCCGGGGGTTCGAATCCCTCTCTCTCCGCAAAGAGGCTTCAAAGTGACTGCAAAATGGTCGTCATAGAAGCCTTCGAAACAAGAGGAAGTCGCTGTAGGACATAGTTCTACAGCGATTCTTCTTTTATATGCACTCATGGGTATGATGGCTTGAACCTTGGAGCTAATAAGCTTCTAGAAGAGACGTTCTGCTACAGAAACTGCTACACAAATCAAGGCGTAGCAATTAGTGTAGCAGTGACGGCTACATGAAGGGCTATTTGAACTAACCTAGATGCCATCTCTGCCAGCCTCCACTCCCTCTACCACAAGTACCAAGACGACCAAACGATCTCGCTGGACAAGCTCCGCTCCGCTTACCTCGGGCAGATGCAGGAGTTCAGCACCTTTCTCCCTGTCTACCACATCTCCGACGAAAGGAAAAGGAGATAGCTCCTCCTCCCATTACCGCATTAACTTGGAGGATGGGGCGTATATACTGGGGGATGATGAGTGTTGAAGAGAAAGAGAAAGCTCGATACACTTGACTTGGGGGCGGATGTCCTTAACCCAAGCGCTATACATATCGAGAGAGTGAGTGATGAATCAGATCCTATCACGAGCGAGACAATAAGCGGGAGATCACTGAAGCAATCGCAAGCACTGCATCTCGAGAGATAGAGGGATAGAGCAAAGCTATGAAGCATCCACTCTTTCTACTGGCAAGGTGTGTCTTTGTAACACAAACTGCAGTTTGTACCACAAAAAACCTTGCCTCAGTGCGAGGGAGCGATTACCCCGAAGTCGTAATCAATGAACCCAAAAGAAATATGAGCATAGAACGCTGGGATAACTGGCATGTACGCCTACCCAATCCCAAAGACCAACAAAAGTCATCGCTCTCTTCCATAAATCGGGAGCTGAAACGAAGTCAGACTTCCTCCGAGCTCGCCTACTAGATGAAAGTTTCAAGGCCATCACCGAGGATAAATCTGCAGTGGCGTACTACCGCAAACTCTCCAACATCATAGCGCAGATGCATAAGATCGGCATCCTCTGTAACCAAACAGTAAAGGCTATCAACAGCTACCACTCGGTCAAGGCAGCACAGGTAATGCTTCAACGCTTAGAGCAGTTCTCCCAGCAAATAATCATCCTTGAGCAATAGGCTATTGAGCTAACCTGGGAAGGTGCTTAGAACTCATCATGCTCTGAGAATCTGAAGTGTCTCAGCTTCCTCAGCGTGTCAGCTTCTCTTACATACCAGACGGTGATGAGGCTATCAGCCTTCTCCCGCCACGTAAACTCCAGGATCCAGGTTTTATGAGCCATCCGTTGCTCCATAGGGAAGAGCCTCTCTGTCGGATTCCTAAACTCATCATGTAGCTCCTGCAAGATGAAGCTATCCCGGCAAAGAGGCTGATAGAGCTGATCCAATTCCTGGGGCATATAAGTCGTAGGACATACTCTATGAACTGCTCGTTGCTCTTTGCCACGGCAAGAGCAAACAACAAGACATACTGAAAGGCACACTCCCAGAGCGAGAGCATTCGCTCTATCCATATACCAGACCATCTATTACTTTATCAATCTTGAAATAACTATCTAAGAGATACTCCTATGCCATCGCCAGCTCGCCCGAGGGATAGTGCCTGCCTTTGCGCACCCAACGAGCTTCCGTATCGCCCCCTGGTTTGCGACTTTTCAACTCATACTGATAAGCCTGCTCTTGGGCTTGCTC
>ERZ773022.2352-NODE-2352-length-11488-cov-7.623896_pt1 | contig 11488 bp, 10 predicted proteins | sample MGYA00580839_ERZ773022 | MGnify/ENA primary metagenome ERZ773022 (study PRJEB29015, sample SAMEA2738020) | human oral metagenome | biome: human oral; feature: human-associated habitat; material: dental | place: China | collected 2044 ... | reverse complement strand
AAATGGAAATAATCCTTATCTTAGGATGTATCAGCAATTATTAAAAACTCTTGATTTCTACATACCAACTCATATTAACACATGCTCATATATATGTCAACAAATTTATGAAAATTTTATAATTTTTTAATTTTATTTGTTTTAAAAAAGTACATTTTTACAATTATAATTCAAAAACAAAAAATTATAATGTCTTTTTTGCTTTCATTTCTAAAAATGATATAATAAAAATAAATCATGAACTGATATTTTATATAGATAGGTGATAATATGACTAGAGATGAAAAGTTAAATAAATTGATTGAAGATATAAAAAATGATGAGGAAAATAAAAAATACACTGAGCAAGGTATTGATCCTCTTTTTTCTGCTCCTAAGGAAGCAAGGATAGTTATTGTAGGACAAGCTCCTGGCTTAAAAGCTCAAGAAAATAAATTGTATTGGAAAGATAAAAGTGGAGATAAATTAAGAGTTTGGACTGGTATAGATGAAAAGACTTTCTATAGTTCTAATTTACTTGCTATTATTCCTATGGATTTTTATTACCCAGGTAAAGGGAAGAGTGGAGATCTTCCACCAAGAAAAGATTTTGGAGAAAAGTGGCATAATAAGATTTTAGAATTACTTCCTAATGTTGAATTATTTATATTGATTGGAAAATATGCCCAAGACTTCTATTTAAAAGGGCGAACTAAAGAAAATTTAACAGAGACTGTTCATTCTTATAAAGAATATCTCCCTAAATTTTTTCCTATAGTTCACCCTTCACCTTTAAATATTAGATGGTTAAAGAAAAATCCTTGGTTTGAAAAAGAAGTTGTACCCACATTAAAGGAAATAGTAACAAAAATTATGGAGGAGTGAGATAAATTTTTTTGATATATAAAAACTGCTTGATAGCCATTAGTGTTTCGTGAGCTCCATAAAGGCTCACGAAACACTAATGGACATCTCAGCAGTTTCATTTAAAAGTTATCTAATTTTTTATTTCAAAAAAAATTTAAAATAGTAGTGTTATTTTTGTTCCTTTATCAATTTGACTTTCAACTTGAATATCAATATCAAGTAAAGTTATAATTTCTTTTACGATAGAAAGTCCTAAACCATAGCTTTTAATTTCTCTATTTCTTGCTTCATCTTCTCTATAAAATCTATCAAAAATATGAGGTAAAGCTTCTTTTGACATTCCTATTCCAAAATCTTCTATCACAACCTTAATTTTCTTTTCTTTTTCTAATACAACATTTACTGGGTTATTATTTCCATATTTTATTGCATTTTCTATTAAATTTTTAAATAAAAGTTTTAAAAGTGCTTCATCAGAATTTATATAAATTTCAGATGAATTATAGTTCATTTTTTGTTTAGAATATGCAAAACTTAAATTATCTATAACTTCTTTTAAAACATTCTCTAAATTTATATTAGTTTTTTCTATAACTAAATTTCTACTTTTAGCTAAAAATAAAAGTTTTTCAGTTAGATCTTGCATATTTTGAATCTCTTTTTTTAATACAATTAACCCTTCATCAAGAACTTCTTTATCATTTTTGCCCCAATCATTAAGCATATCAACATAACCTTTTATAACAAAAATTGGAGTTTTAAGCTCATGAGAAGCATTATTAACAAAGTCAATTTGTAGTTGAGATTGCTCTTTAAGTCTTATTAACATATTTTTAAAAGCTTTTTGTAAAATACTGAATTCTATAAAGTTTTCTTCATTATGTATTCTTATTTCAGAATCTAAATTATAATCCTGTGTAAAAATTTTTAAATTATCAAGTGAATTTTTAAATTTATCAAAAAATCTTTTTTGTATTCTAATAATTACATATAAGCAAAATAACAAAAAGAATACAAAACTTGTAAAGGCATTCAAAATCAGTAATCTATCTCTAACATTTCTTCTTGTTATTTTTACTTCTATTTCGTCAAAACCTTTTATTTGATAAAATTTTGTAACTGAATAATAATCTAAAAAATTATGATTTTTATCTGGTAAATAAGGAGATTTTGCATATTTTTTATCATTATAAAACATTTCTAAATATACATCACGGACCATAGGTGCTTTATTTACAATTCTTTTCAATATCCATTCTTTTGATAAATATTCTAAATCTTTTCTGTTCTTCAATTCATCCATTTGATATTCTATAAACTCTTCCACTATTTTTATATCATTTTTATTTTCTTTCCATAGATAAATTGAAAAATTTACTATGATAAAAATTGAGAATATTGCAAATAAAACAATAACCCAATAATAAGTTTTTAATAGTTCATTAGATATTTTTTTCATATTTAAGCCTCTTTATACTGAAACATATAACCAAAACCACGAATAGTATGAATATACTTATTCTCTATATCAATTTTTTTTCTAAGTGAATTAATATATACATCTACAATTTTTTCTTCACCATCAAAATCATAACCCCATACACCTGTTATAATTTTTTCTCTTGAACAAGATAAACCTTTATTTTTCATAAAATATTCTAAAATTAAAAATTCTGTCTTTGTAAGATTTACTTCTTCTTCACTTAGATAAACTCTTTTAGCAGATAAATCTAATTTAATATCCTTTTCTAAATAAAATTGTTTATCAACAGAATTTTCTTTATTCCTTGTCGCAACTCTTATCCTTGCTAATAATTCTTCCATTGCAAAAGGTTTACAGATATAATCGTTTGCACCTAAATCTAAAAGCTCAACTTTATCTAAAATTGAATCCTTTGCTGTTATTATTATGATGGGAGTATTGTTTAATTTTCTAAATTCTTGACATAATTCCTTACCAGATTTTTTGGGTAACATTAAATCAAGCAATATAACATCATAATAATTTTTTGTAAATAATTCCATACCTTGTTCACCATCATAGGCTGAGTCAACTAAATATCCTTTATGTCTTAGTTCTAATGTTAAAAGTCTTTGAATATTTTTATCATCTTCAACTAATAAAATTTTTATCATTTTTATCACCTTAATAAAGATAATAACATAATTAAAAAAAATTTTCTATAATTTTACCAAATCTTAATTTAATTTTTATCAAATTTTAATTTTTCCTTTCTATAATGAGCCTGTGAAAAGGAAAAGTTAATTAATCCCCCTTGATTGCCTTTTCCAATTCCACCCCAAATAAGATAAAAATTCAATTTATATAGATAGGAAAGTCAGTTTAATCCCCCTTTAATTGACTTTCCACCCCCTATTAAAAAATTTAATTTATATATAGAAATAAGGAAGATGAAGAATTATGAAAAGAATATCAGTTATTGCACCAATCTATAATGAAAAAGAAAATATTGAGCTTTTGGTTGAAAAAATTAAAACTACTTTAAAAGATAGATTTACTTCTTATGAAATTATTTTAGTTGATGATGGAAGTACAGATGGTAGTAGTGAGCTAATTGAAAAAATTGCTTCTAATGACCCACATATCAAAGATTATCACTTTACAAAAAATAATGGTCAGACAGCAGCGTTATCAGCTGGTTTTAAATACTGCACAGGAGATATAGTTGTAACTATGGATTCAGATTTACAAACAAGTCCAGAAGATATTTACTTAATGCTACCTTATCTAAATAAATATGATATGGTAAATGGTAGAAGAACAACAAGAGAAGATGGTTTTAAAAGAAAATTATCCTCTTTAATAGGGAATGGAGTTAGAAATCTTATAACAGGAGATAATATAAAAGACACAGGTTGTCCTCTTAAATTATATAAAAAAGAAGTTGTGAAATCTTTTTATTTATATGAAGGTATGCACAGATTTCTTCCAACACTAGCAAAAATAAATGGTTTTTCTGTTATTGAAGTTCCAGTTCAGCATTTTGATAGAATACATGGAAAGTCAAAATATGGTGTTTGGAATAGACTATGGAAAGGTTTAAAAGATGCTTTTGCCGTTAGATGGATGAAGAAAAGAAAAATTCATTATGAATTTCAAAATGCTCTTATAGGAGAATAATTAAAAGGTAGGTAATAAAATTGAATTTAAATTTTTTTATGATTTTAGGTTTTGTAGGACAATTTTTTTTCTCAATGCGTTTTGTAGTTCAATGGATAGCTTCTGAAAAACATAAAAAAAGTGTAGTCCCTTTGAGTTTTTGGATATTTAGTGTTTTAGGAAGTTCTCTTTTACTCATATATGCAATTTATAGAAAAGACCCTGTATTTATTTTAGGACAAGCTCCTAACTTATTAATTTATTTTAGAAATATATGGTTAATAAAACATCCAAAACAATATTAAAAAGTTAAGGAAATTTTGGAATACAGTTTCAAAAAGTAAATTATATATAAAAATAATAAAAAAGGAGAAGATGAGAAAGAAAGATGGAAATAAAAAAATTATTATTAGAAAAGAAAAAATTATTAATAGTTGGAGTAATTATTTTAGGGAGTATAGGAATTTCAGCAGGTGTTTTTGCTGCTACTCAATTAACAAATTCACAAGTGAAGATAACAGAACAACAAGCAAAGGATATTGTTAATAAAGAAGCTCCAAATGGACAAATAACAAAATTCAAACTGGATAGAGAACACGGAAAAATGGTTTATGAAGTTGAAGTAATGGATGGGAATGTTGAAAAAGAGTTTGATATAGATGCTGAAACAGGTACTGTTTTAAAATCAGAAAGTGAAACTAAAAATAAAGTAATAGATACTCCAAAAATTTCTTATGAACAAGCAAAAGAAATTGCATTAAAAGAATCTAAAAATGGAAAATTTAAAGAGATAGAATTAAAAAATAAAAAAGGAACATTAGTTTATGAAGTAGAACTTAATGAAGGACTTATGGAAAGAGAATTTATTATAGATGCAAATACTGGTGAAATATTAAAAAATAAAAAAGGTTTCTAGTATAGATAAACATTTACTTTTATGAAACTGTATTCCAAAATTTCCTTAATGAGAAAAATTAAAAATCTTAAAGTAATTTAAAACTTATTAAATTTAACTATAAAAAACTGAGAAAGTTCTATGCTGATGGGACTTTCTCAGATATTTTCAATCAGCTTAAAAATCATTCTATTAAAGGAGAGTAATAGTGTTATCTAGTAATAAGAAAGATATATTTATTTTATTGATTATTTCATTTTTTGCCTTTTTATCTGTTATATGGGTAAAAGAAGTAGATATTATGGAGGCAAGAAATTTTATAAGTGCAAGAGAAATCTTAGATAATTCTGATTGGTGGACAACGACATTAAATGGACAATTTCGTTTTGAAAAACCTCCTTTTCCAACTTGGCTAACTGCTCTCACTATGTTAATAACTCATAGTAAATCAGAATTTATTTTAAGAATACCTAATACTCTAATTTCAATATTCACTGTAATATTTCTATATATAAGTACACTTAGAATAAAAAAAGATAGAGTTTTTGCCTTTTTATCTTCCTTTATTTTAATTACTTGCTTTATGTTTATAAAAATAGGTGCTGAAAACACTTGGGATATATATACTTATAGCTTTGCTTTTCTAGCTTCATTGTCTCTATATTTATATATCTTAGAAGGACTGAGAAAAGATTTATTCTTAATGGGTATATTTCTTACTTTATCTTTTTTAAGTAAAGGCCCTGTTGGATTTTACTCACTATTTATACCCTTTGTTATTAGTTATTTTTTTACTTTTCATAGAGAACATAAAGAAAAATTTAAAGGAAAAATATTTCATATAATTTTAATAGTAGTTATTACATTTGTTATTTCTTCAATATGGGCTGTATCAATGTATTTTAGTCATAGTAATTATTTTTTAGAAATTCTAAAAAAAGAAGGTTCTACTTGGTCAACAAAGCATACTCATAGTGTATTCTTCTATTTAGATTACTTTATATATACAGGTTCTTGGATATTCTTTTCTATCTTTGCTTTATTCAAATTACCTAGGAAAAAAGATGAAAAAATTTTTTATCTTTGGACTATAATCTCTTTAATTTTTATATCAATAGTTCAAATGAAGAAAAAGCGTTATGGTTTACCTATATATTTAATTTCTTCAATAACTATTGCACAATTATGTATATATTATTTTAGAAGTTCATATGAAGAACTTAAAAAATCAGAAAAAATTTTACTACTTATACAAAAATATTTTATTAATTTTGTTCTTTTAGGAAGTTTAATCTTTACAACTTATTTTGGATATATAAAAAAAGAAATTTCTTTATTATTATTTTTGTTATATTTAATCCTACATATTTTATTTTTATATGTAATCAATTACAAAAAAATTAATTATGCAAAAAGAATTATTCTTATTTCTGGATTGACTATGTTACTTATAAATTTTAGTACTTCTTGGATATTAGAAAATAGGTTTATGCAAGATAAATTACTAAGATTTAAAATTCCTGTCAACCAAGAGATTATTAAAAGTAGTTCTCCTATATATTCTAATGGTTTTGATATAGAAGAAGTATGGAGAATAGGCAAACAAATTAAAACTCTTGATAATATTCCTAACGAAAAAGAAATATTTTTCTTAGGTGATGAAGAACCAAAAAACTTATTAAATTATTACAAGATTGTAGGTGTATATAAATATCAAAAGATAGACCATAAGATAACTAATTTATACCGCTTAGAAAGGAAAGGATAATATGAATATTTTAATTACAGGTGGGGCTGGTTTTATAGGTTCACACTTAGTTGAAAAATTTTTAAAAGAAAAACATAGAGTTATAGTTGTAGATAATTTTGACTCTTTTTATTCAACGGATACAAAGATTTCTAATGTTTTAGAATCTACAAATAATATAAATTTAAAAGAAAAATTTTTAAATTTAGATGATGATGAAAAATTAAAATTTTTAAGTAAAAATACAGAATCTAATAATTATAGATTATATATTGAAGATATTTGTAATTTAGAAAATTTAAAAGAAATTTTTAAAAATGAGAATATAGAGTTTGTAATAAATTTAGCAGCTTTGGCAGGAGTTAGACCTTCTATACTGAGACCTTTTGATTATGAAAGAGTTAATATTAAAGGCTTTCTAAATATTTTAGAACTATGTAAAGAATTTAAAATAAAAAAATTAATTCAAGCCTCATCTTCCTCAGTATATGGAAATACTAAGGCAGATATATTTACAGAAGATATAAGAGTCGATTTCCCTATATCTCCTTATGCAGCTACTAAAAAATCTTGTGAAGAGTTTGGAAGCGTTTATTCACATATTTATGATATAGATATAGTACAATTAAGATTTTTTACAGTCTATGGAGAAAGACAAAGACCTGATTTAGCCATACATAAATTTATTAAAAAAATATTAGCAGATGAAGAAATTACTATTTATGGAGATGGAAATACTTCAAGAGATTATACCTATATAAAGGATATTATAAGTGGTATTTATAAATCTTTTGAATATCTTAATAAAAATGAAAATATTTATGAAATTATAAACTTAGGTAGTTCAAGAGAAATAAAATTAATAGATATGATAAAAATAATTGAAGAAAAATTAAATAAAAAAGTAAAAATTAAATTTGATAATAAACAAGCAGGAGATGTAGATAAAACTTTTGCTTGTATAGATAAGGCTAAAAAGCTTTTAGGATATGAAGTTAATACAAAATTTGAAGATGGAATAGAGAATTTTATTAGATGGTATACAAGGAGTTTTTAAAATGAAAATTGCAGTTATAGGAACAGGTTATGTTGGTTTAGTTCAAGGTGTTATAATGTCAGAATTTGGTTCAGAAGTTATCTGTGTTGATAAATCTGTTGAAAAAATTGAGAGATTAAAAAAAGGTGAGTTACCTATATATGAACCAGGATTATTGGAACTATTGCATAAAAATCAAAAAGCTAAAAGAATTACTTTTACAACAGATATAGAAAAAGCTATAAAAAATTCAGAAGTAATATTTATAGCTGTTGGTACTCCTGCTTGTGAAGATGGTAGTGCAGATTTAAGTGCTGTATTAAATGTTGCAACTGAAATAGGAACTTATATAGATTCATATAAAGTTATAGTAAATAAATCTACTGTTCCAGTGGGAACAGGAAGAAAGGTAACTTCTGTTATAGAAGAACAAATTAAAAATAGAAATGAAAATATAGAATTTGATGTTGTATCTAATCCAGAGTTTTTAAGAGAAGGTAAAGCTGTTGGAGATTGTTTAAAACCTAATCGTATAGTTATAGGTACTGATTCAGAAAAAGCTAGAGAAATAATGTCTAAGGTTTACAATGTTTTATATATAAATGCCACTCCATTTTTATTTACAAACTTGGAAACAGCTGAAATGATAAAATATGCTTCAAATGCTTTTTTAGCGGTTAAAATTTCTTTTATAAATGAAATAGCCTTACTTGCTGAAAAAGTTGGGGCTAATACACAAGAAATAGCAAGAGGTATGGGAATGGATGGAAGAATATCTCCTAAATTTTTACACTGTGGTCCTGGCTATGGTGGCTCTTGTTTTCCAAAAGATACTAAGGCTATTGTAGAAATAGGCAAAGAATATGGAGAAGATATGTTTGTTATTTCTGCTGCTATTGCTGCAAATGAAAAGCAAAAAAGAAGAATGGTAGAAAAAATTAAAAATGCTATTGGAAATTTATCAGGAAAAGTAATAGGAGTTTTAGGATTATCTTTTAAGCCTGATACAGATGATATGAGGGATGCTCCAAGTATAGATATATTAGAAGGATTAATTAAAGAAGGTGCAAAAATTCAAGCATACTGTCCAGAAGGAATTAAAGAAGCTATATGGCGTTTACAAGATTATGAAGAAAGTATTATTTATTGTGCTGATGAATATTCAATAGCCAATGGAGCTGATGCAATAGTTTTGATGACTGAATGGAATCAATTTAGAGGAATGGACTTAAATAAATTAAAGAAAAGAATGAAAGATGACTACTATTTTGATCTAAGAAATATAAATATAAAAAACGAAAAAATTAGACAATATTTTAAATATTATCCTACTGGTGAAAAATATGTTGAAGGAGCTTAAAGAAAACAAAAAATCGATATTTATTTTAATCTTGTTTTTAATCATTCCTTTTTTCCGTTTTCCTGATTTAAGGAATGAAATAAAATACTTAGATATAATGCAAGAAATGATAGATAAGAAAAGTTATTGGTTGCTATATTACAAAGGGGAACTTTATCCAGATAAACCACCATTATATTTTTGGCTTTTAATCTCAGTCTATAAAATTTTTGGAAAAGATTTAGTATTCCCCTTATCTATTATCTTTTTCAGCTACTTACCATTTTTAGGTATTTTATTTTTAGGATATTGGCAATTAGGATATTTAAAAAAAGAATGGAGAAATAATTTTTTAATTTATTCTCTTACTATTCCATTTTTAATGGGAGTTTCTAATTTTTTAAGAATGGATATGCTTATGACATTTTTTATAAGTCTTGTTCTCTCATTATTTGTTTATTTTTATTATAATCAAGGTAAAATTACTAAAATAAAATTATTTGTATTTTATTTTTGTATCTTTTTAGGAGTTTTTACTAAGGGAGCACTGGGAATAATTTTTCCAATTTTAATTATCTCTATGTTTTTATATTTTGAAAATAACTTTAATTTTTTTAATTTACTCCATTGGAAAAAAGGATTAATATTTTTAATAGTTTGTTTTTCTTTATGGTTTTCAATTCTATATCAACAGCCTGAGGGCAAAGAATATATTTATCTTCTTTTTAATAAACAAACAGTTGGTAGAGCTTATAAGTCTTTTTCTCATGCTAGACCATTTTATTATTATTTTATCTATATGCCACTTACTTTTTTTCCTTATGGTTTATTCTATATCTATGGGTTTTTTAAATATTTAAAAAATTGGAGAGAAAGGAAAAATTGGACATTATTTGAGAAATGGACTTTCTCTTGGGCTATACCACCTTTAATATTATTATCTATTATTAGTGGAAAACTACAAATATATATGCTGCCTATTTATTTTGGAATGATATTTTTAAGTCTTATTATAAGAGAGGAACTGATAGAAAGATATTCAATCATAAAAAATATAGAAAAATATACTCAAAACTTTATAATTATTTTGTATACTTTTCTTCCAATAGTGCTTTTTATCTACACTAATCATTTTAAATTATATTAAATAATCATTATAAAACTAAATTTCTAATAAACCTTTAAAAATTTTCTTTGTATATAATGTAAAAAAAATTGTATAATATATCTGAAATATTTATAAAAGGAGAAATTAAAAATGTTTTCAACTAAAAGAAAAGATATTTTTGTTTTAACTATTCTTTCTTTTTTTGCTCTTTTATCACTTGTTTGGATAAGAGAAATAGATAGTTCAGAAGCAAGAAACCTTATATCAGCCCGTGAAATTTTACAAAACTCTAATTGGTGGACACCTACCTTAAATGGACATTTTTATTTTGAAAATCCTCCCTTACCAGTTTGGATAACTGCTTTTGTAATGATGATAACTCACTCTCATTCAGAAGTTGTTTTAAGATTGCCAAATATGTTATGTTGTATTTTTACAGTTTTATTTTTATACAGAAGTATGATTAGAATTAAAAAAGATAGATTGTTTGCTTTTTTATGCTCTTTTGTTTTATTAAGTACTTTTATGTTTATAAAGTTAGGTGCTGAAAATACTTGGGATATTTATACTTATTCTTTTGCTTTTTGTGCATCTCTGGCTTTTTATGTATATATAAAATATGGTGAGAAAAAAAATCTATATAGAATGGGAATTTTGTTAGTACTCTCATTTTTAAGTAAAGGTCCTGTTGGATTTTATTCATTATTTATACCTTTTTTACTTGCTCACTATATTATTTTTCCAAAAGAAATATTTAGAAAAAAAACTTTTTCTGTAATTTTTTCTATAATAATAGCTATTGCTATTGCTTCTATTTGGGGAATTTCAATGTACTTAAATCATGGAAATTATTTTTTAGATGTTATAAAAAATGAAGTTATAGCTTGGAGAACAAAACATCATCATAGTTTTATATTCTATACAGATTTTGTTGTTTATATGGGTTCTTGGTTATTCTTTTCTATCTATGTTTTATTCAAAATTCCTAAGGAAAAAGAAAGTAAAATTTTCTATCTTTGGACTATATTAGTTTTGATATTTATAACATTGATAGAAATGAAAAAGAAAAAATATGGTTTTCCATTATATTTAACTTCATCAATAACTATTGGACAACTATGTATATATTATTTTAGAAAGCCCTACCTTGAATTAAAGAAAAGAGAAAAGACATTACTTATAATACAACAAGTCTTTTTAATTATTGTAGTAATAGGAAGTTTAGGATTCTTAGCTTATTTTGGTTTTTATAAAAAAGAAATTTCTTTTGGATTATTTTTTCTATATGCTATTTTACACTTATTATTCTTATTTTTATTTGCAGTAGGATATACAGAAATCAGTTATGCTAAAAGAGTTATTATTTTTACTGGCTTAACAATGTTACTTGTAAATT
>ERZ773022.2351-NODE-2351-length-11498-cov-5.770777_pt1 | contig 11498 bp, 8 predicted proteins | sample MGYA00580839_ERZ773022 | MGnify/ENA primary metagenome ERZ773022 (study PRJEB29015, sample SAMEA2738020) | human oral metagenome | biome: human oral; feature: human-associated habitat; material: dental | place: China | collected 2044 ... | reverse complement strand
GCCCAGCCCAAGCGACGCCGCGGCCGGGCGGCCTCGCCGCGGCGCCGCGCACGCACGGCGCATGGGCCTGGCATGCCTGGCCGGCCTCAGCGTGGGATGGAGCGTCGCCTGGGCGCATCTGCAAGCCGCCGCTCCCGAAGGGGTCCGGCAGGCCGTCGCCTCCGGCGGCGACGTCCGGCTGACCGCGGTCGTAGACGAGGACCCGGCGCGCGCGGGCACCGGCTGCGCCGGACAGGTCCGGCCCGAGAGGATGGCGGCCGGCCGCAGAGACCTGCCGGTGGGCGGCCACGTCCGGATGCTCGTATGGAACATGCCCTGCGATGCGCGGACGGGACAGCGCCTCGAAGCGAGCGGTCGGATCAAACCGGTCGCCAGCGGACGCCGGGCCGCCGGCGCGGTGTACGCGCGGACAACCCGGATCGACGGGGAGCCCACGATGCGGGCCCGCATCGTCGGGCGCATCGACGACGCGCTGTCCGACAGGCTCGACGGATTCCCGGCCCACGCCCGAGGGCTCGTCCCCGGGGTGGCGCTGGGGCGCTCCGACAGACTCGCAGCGCCGCTGGAGGCTGCGATGCGACTCGTCCAGCTGACGCATCTCATCGCCGTCTCCGGAGGCCACGTCTCGATCCTCCTGGCGATGGTGCTCGGCGTCGTCGGGCGCCGCGCCAGGCGCACGGCGGCGGCCCTCTCCGCCGCGTCGGTGTGCTGCCTCGTGGCCCTCGTCGGGCCCGAAGCGTCGGTGATGCGAGCGGTGGCCATGTCCGCGGTCGTCCTGGCGGCCCTCGCACTGGGGCGCTCGACGCAGGCTGTGTCCGCGCTGTCGACGGCGACGATCGCGATCGTCGCGCTCGACCCGTGGACGGCCACCGGCTACGGCTTCTACCTCTCAGCGGGCGCGACGCTGGGCATCATCGTGGTGGGAGGCCCTCTGGCCGACCATCTCGCCACGCGGATGCCTCCCCTCTTGGCCGAGGCGCTCGCCATCCCCCTGGCGGCGCAGATCTCGTGCCTGCCGATCCTCGCGCTGTTCACCGACAACGGTTCGGCGTGGGGCGTTCTGGCGAACGCGCTCGTCGCCCCCGTCGTCGCCCCGCTCACCGTCGCCGGCCTGGCGGCCGCCCTCGCCGCACCGTGGGCGGGCGGAGTCGCGAGCCTGCTCCTCGTCCCCGCGAGCATGTGCACCTGGTGGATCGACGCGGTCGCCACGACCCTCAGCCGCTGGCCTGGATCGGGGATCTCGAACGCCGCCACGTTCGCGGCGTGCCTGGCCATCCTCGCCGCGATGCTCGCCGTCAAGCGCCCGCTCGCGGCCCTGACCGCCCTCGCACTGCTCGCGGCGCTCATCTGGCGCCAGGCGCGCTCGGCGGGGGCCGACATCCCCGACGACTGGCAGATCGTCCAGTGCGACGTCGGGCAGGGGGCGGGAGTCCTCGTCCGCGCCCACGGGCTGACGATCATGGTCGACGCCGGACCGCCGGGGGAGGCGGCGTCCCAGTGCGTCCGGGCCGCGGGGGTCGGCTCGATCGACCTGCTCGTCCTCACCCACGCCCACTCGGACCACATAGGCGGCGTCCCCGGCGTGCTCGACGCGGCCGACGTCGGCGAAGTGTGGGTGTCGCCGAACATGGATCCCCGAGTCAACGGCGCATGGCTCGACAAACACCTGACACGTCGCGGGATCACGGCGAAAACCGTCGCCGAGGGCGAGGAGAGGCGCGGGAGGGACGGAGCCACGGCGGTGCGGGTCCTCTGGCCGAGGGGCGACGCCCCGCCGGGAGACGCCGAGGCGAACGCGCAGTCCATCGCCGTCAGGGTCGAGATCCCCGGCGGACTGCTCGTGATGGGCGACCAGCCCGCATCCTCCCAGTCTCGATTCGCCTCGGCCGTCGAACCCGCGCGCGTCATGGTCGTCGCGCATCACGGCAGCGCCGACCAATCCGCCCGCCTGGCCAGGAACGCGCGGCCCTCCATAGCGCTCGTCTCCGTGGGGGAGAACTCCTACGGGCACCCATCGGCCCGAATGCTCCAGATGTACGCGCCGGCCAACCTGTACACCACCCGCGCATGCGGGACGATCGTCGTCCGCGGATCCGAGGTGACTTCGCGATGCGAGCGGCCCGTCGGATGAGCGTGCGATACTTGACCCGTGGCGGCACGACAGAGCAGACCGAAGGGCCCGGCCTGGGATAGGCTCGACCTCGCCCCGGTGGTTCTCCTCCTCGTCGGCGAGCCCGTCGTCGGGGACAGGGCCGTCGCCCGGCTCGTCCGCGCCGCCCTGGAGCGCGACCGGACGACCGCGGTGACCAGGATCGACGCCGAGGAGTACGGCGCCGGCACTCTGAGGACCCTGGCGGGCCCCTCCCTCTTCGGCGAACCCAGGGCGATCGTCGCCTCCAGACTGCACAGGATGAACGACGCCTTCCTCGCCGACGCGCTCGAATACGTCGCCGCGCCCGAGGAGGACGTCGTCCTCATCGCCCGACACGACGGCGGGACGCGGGGGAGGAGGCTCCTCGACGCCATCGCCGAAGCCGGATACCAGCGCTGCGAGATCCCGGCCGTCAAAACCGACGCCGACAAGGCGGAACTCGTCAGATCGGACGTGGCGGGAGCCGGGCGCACCATGACGCGCCCGGCCGTCGAAGCCCTCGTCGACGCCCTCGGACGGGACGTCGGAGAGCTTCTGGCCGCCACATCCCAGCTCCTCGCCGACGTCGACGGGACGATAGACGAAGACGCCGTGCGCACCTACTACGCCGGGCGGGTCGAAGCCAGCCAGTTCGCGGTGGCCGACGCCGCCGTGTCCGGACGGGCGGGGCAGGCCGTCGCCCTGGCGCGGCACGCGATCGCGACGGGCACGCCTCCCGTGCCCATCGTCGCCGCCCTCGCCTCGAAGCTCCGACAGCTGGCCATCGCCGCGGCGCAGCGCAACCGCTCCCCTCGCGACGGAGACCCGGCCATGGCGCCCTGGCAGCGCAAGCGAGCCCTCCGAGACGTGGGATCTTGGACCTCGGAGGGACTGGCCGCCGCCATCCTCGCGGTCGCCCAGGCCGACGCCGAAGTGAAGGGCGCCTCCCGCGACGCCCAGTTCGCCCTCGAGCGCGCCATCGTGCGCGTCGCCTCGGCGAGGGGCCGGTGAGCCGGCGGAACCCGGTGCGGCGTCGATGCGGACTGCCGGGACGCGTTTGCGGGGAGCGGCCGTTCGCGCCCCCGCCGGCCCTGACGCCGCGGGAATGACAGAGGCGTCCGCGAGCCAGTAGGCTTGTCCCTGGGGCCGTCCAATGGTGGAGGCCCCGCGTTCAGTGATGACGAAGTGAGGAGTGAAGGTGCTCATCGGCGTGCCCAAGGAGCCACACACGCGGGAATCCCTAGTTGCTGCCACACCGGACACCGTCGGAAAGCTCATCGGGCTCGGCTACGACGTGTGCGTCGAAAAGGACGCAGGTTTGGACGCCAGTTACCTCGACGAGCAGTACCGTCAGGCCGGCGCGCAGATCGTGACGAAAGAACAGGCGTGGGGCGCGGACGTCGTGACCTGCCTCGACACGCCTCCCGACGCGGAGCTCGCGCTCGTGAAGGCAGGGGCCACGCTCGTCTGCCGGGTCGACCCGGACGCGCACTCCTCCGACGTGGAGGTCTTCTCCTCCATGGGGATCACCGTCCTGGCCATGGACGCGGTGCCGAGGATCTCCCGCGCGCAGTCGATGGACGTGCGCTCCTCCATGGCGAACATCGCCGGCTATCGCGCGGTCGTCGAAGCCGCCAACGCGTTCGGGCGCCTGTTCACCGGCCAGGTGACGGCCGCCGGCAAGGTTCCCCCCGCGACCGTCTACGTCATCGGCGCCGGAGTCGCCGGCCTGGCGGCCATCGGCACGGCCAGCTCGATGGGCGCCGTCGTCAAGGCCACCGACGTGCGCGCCGCAGCCGCCGAACAGGTCGCCTCCCTGGGGGCCGACTTCGTCGAGATACCCGTCAAGCAGACGTCTTCCGACGGCTACGCCCGGGCGCTGTCGGCCGAGCAGGAGGCCCTGTCCCTGAAGGTCTACACGCGCCAGGCGATCGAGTCGGACATCGTCGTCACCACGGCCCAGATACCCGGCAAGCCCGCCCCGCTGCTCATCACCGCCGAGGCCGTGCGGCAGATGAAGCCCGGCTCGGTCATCGTCGACATGGGCGCCTCCACCGGCGGCAACTGCGAGCTGACCCGGCCCGGCGAGGTGTTCAGAACCGAGAACGGCGTGTTCATCATCGGATACACCGACCTGCCCGGACGCCTCCCGGGCCAGGCCTCCCAGCTGTACGGGCAGAACGTCGTCAACTTCTTCGCTCTGGCCACGCCCCGCAAGGACGGCGTCCTCACCCTCGACATGGGCGACGAGGTGGTCCGCAGCATGACCGTCACCCTCGAGGGGGAGATCCTGTGGCCGCCGCCTCCCGTCGACGTCTCCGCCGCGCCGCCCCCCGCCCCGTCCGGCGCGTCCGAGGGCGGCGAGGAGCCGGACGCGCCGTCCTCCCCGAGGCGGACCCCGCCGCGATGGAGGAGGTGGAAGAGCCTCGTCCCCGCGCTCTGCGCGGCAGCGCTGTTCGCATGGCTCGTCATGGCCGCTCCGCGTGAGATGCAGAGTCACTTCATGGTGTTCGCCCTGGCCGTCGTCGTCGGCTTCTACGTCATCACGAACGTCACCCACTCTCTGCACACACCGCTCATGTCGGTGACGAACGCGATCTCGGGCATCATCGTCGTCGGGGCCGTCATCGGGACGGCCGCCAGCGGCGTCTGGGTCCAGATCCTCGCCTTCGTCGCGACGGTCGTCGCATCCGTCAACATCTTCGGCGGCTTCGCGGTGACCCACCGGATGCTCAAGATGTTCCAGAGGAGTTGAGCGACGTGAACGACATCCCCAACGTCATCGGGGGCTCGTCCGACCTGGCCGGCAGATTCCTGTCGCTGGGGTCGATCGTGGCGGCCGTCCTCTTCATCCTCGCCCTGGCGGGCCTGTCCAAGCAGGCGACCGCGAGCCGCGGCAACCTGCTGGGCGCCGCGGGCATGGCGCTCGCCCTCGTGGCGACCGTCTGGGTGTCCGTCAGCTCCCCGAGGAACGAATCCGTTAAGACCTTCGCCCTCGTCGCCGTCGCGATGTCCATCGGCGCGGCCGCGGGCATATGGAAGGCGCGCAGAGTCGAGATGACGGGCATGCCCGAGCTCATCGCGCTCCTCCACTCCTTCGTAGGCCTGGCGGCGGTCCTGGTGGGGTACAACTCCTTCATCGACTGGCCGCGCGGACCCTCCTCCGCCTCACGCGTGGAGCCGTTCCACATGGGGGAGATCGGCCTGGCCGTCTTCATCGGAGCCGTCACGCTGACCGGTTCGGTGGTCGCCTACCTCAAGCTCTCCGCGAGGATCTCGGGCGCCCCCCTCGCGCTCCCCGGCCGCAACTGGCTCAATCTCGGCGCGATCGCGGCCTGCGTCGCCTGCATCGTGTGGTTCGTCCGGGCCCCGTCCCAGGCGGCGGCCTCGGTTCCGCTCGCCATCCTGAGCGTCGTCGCCCTGGCGCTCGGCGCGCACCTCGTGCTCGCGATCGGCGGAGGGGACATGCCCGTCGTCGTCTCCATGCTCAACTCGTACTCGGGCTGGGCGGCCGCCATGGCCGGCTTCACGCTCCGCAACGATCTGCTCATCATCACCGGGGCGCTCGTCGGCTCCTCGGGCGCCTACCTCTCGTACATCATGTGCCGGGCGATGAACAGGTCCTTCGTCTCCGTGATCCTCGGCGGATTCGGATCCGGCGGAGCGGCCCCGGCCGGCCAGAGCGGCGAGAGCGGCGAGCACAGGGAGACCACCGCCGCGGACCTGGCCCGCACGCTCCGGGAGGCCGGATCGGTGATCGTCACGCCGGGCTACGGCATGGCGGTGGCCCAGGCCCAGTATCCGGTCGCCGAGCTCGCGCGCAAGCTCCGCGAGGCCGGCGTCAGAGTGCGCTTCGGCATCCACCCGGTGGCGGGCCGCCTGCCCGGGCACATGAACGTCCTCCTGGCCGAAGCCAAAGTGCCCTACGACATCGTCGAGGAGATGGACGAGATCAACGGCGACTTCGCCGAGACCGACGTGGTCCTGGTCGTCGGGGCCAACGACACCGTCAACCCCGCCGCCCAGGAGCCCGGCTCTCCCATCGCGGGCATGCCCGTGCTCCACGTGTGGGAGGCCCGCAGCGTCGTCGTCTTCAAACGGTCGATGGGCAACGCCGGGTACGCCGGCCTCGTCAACCCGCTCTTCTTCAAGGAGAACACCCAGATGCTCCTAGGGGACGCCAAGGACAGCGTCGAGAAGATCATCGCCGAACTGTGAGCGGAGCCCTTCCTCGCTACGGCGCGGGAGGGCGATTCTGGGTAGGCTTGGCGTGTGACAAGGCTGATCTTCATCGACGTCGACGGCACCCTCATCGACGAACGCCAGACGGTGCCCGACTCGGCGCGTGAGGCCCTGGTCGCGGCGGCCGAGGCGGGGAACAGACTCATGCTGTGCACGGGCCGCTCGATCCCCGAACTCTACCCGTGGCTGTGGGACCTCGGATTCACCGGGCTCGTCGGCGCCGCGGGCGCCTACGTGCGCGTCGACGAAGACGTGATCGCAGACAGACGGATCGACGCCGAGACGCTGCGGCGCTCGACGCAGGTCCTGCGCAGCCACGGGATCGCGTGGCTGTGGCAGGCGCCCGAGGTCTTCTACGCGTCCGACTCGTTCATCGAAGCCTTCACCAGGCCCGACGAGGACGAAGACGACGCGTGGATGCCCTACAGGCGCCAGATCGCCCCCTACTTGGACTACGGCGAGCCCCGGTCCGCATCGAAGGCGACGTTCGTCCTTCCCCGCGGATCGGACATCACCATCGACGGCCTCGACCGCGCACTCGGCGACTCCCTGCGGGCGGATCCCGGAACCGTCCAGACGGGGGCCAGGGAGGTCGGAGAGATCCTCATAAGAGACGTGTCCAAGGCGACGGGGCTCGCCGACGTCGCCGCGTACTTGGACGTCCCGATCGCCGACACCGTCGCCATCGGGGATTCGACGAACGACATGGAAGTCCTCTCCGCGGCGGGCGTCAGCGTCGCGATGGGCAACGCGCACGACGACGTCAAAGCCGGAGCCGACATCGTCACCGACCCCATCGACGACGACGGGCTGGCGAAAGCTCTGACGAGGCTCGGCCTGGTCTGAAACGGCCGTCGGCCGGACTCGAGCCGCGATGCCCGTTCGATTGCGGCACGGCTACCGCCGGCGACGAGGCTGGCGGCTGCGCCTGTCGACGGTGCTGGCTGCCCTTCGGCTGGCCTCACGCCGAGTGCACCGAGGGGAGGGTGACGGACACCGAGGTTCCCACTCCCAGGCGGGAGCTCATCTGCGCGGTCCCGCCGTGGCGTGCGACGATCGTCGCCACCAGCGCCAGGCCGAGGCCGTTGCCCGGATGCCCGCCGGAATTGCTCGCCCGGCTGAGCTCGTCCCAGACCGCGCCGACGTCCTCGGCGGGAATGCCGATACCGGTGTCCGCGACCTCGACGGTGACGGTCCCCTGGCCCTCCGACCCTCGAATCTCGATGACGGATTCGGCGCCCGAGTATTTCGCGGCGTTCGAGACGAGGTTGTACACAGCCGAATAGAGCAGGTCGGCGTCGCCGGCCACATGCGAAAGCGGCCAGGGCGCCTCCGGGAAGCTCAGGGAGAACGATCTGCTTTCCCCGCGTGCGGCGAGCTCTTGGGCCACGGCGTCGACGGCGTCGCGCGCGGTCTCCTCCAGATCCACGTCCTCGATGTCGATCGGGGAGGTCTCCAGCTCGGAGAGTTTGCGCAGATCGGTCAGCAAGCGGCTCATGCGCAAGGACTGCGCGGTGACGATCGACCAGCTCGGATCGTCGGCGTCGTGGCTTGCCGCAGCGGCGCGCAGGGCCGTCAGCGGATTTTTCAACTCGTGGTCGAGGCGGCGCAGAAAATGGCGGTGGGATTGGCGCAGCTCCTCCTGGCCGGCTTTCAAGCCATTGGCATACTCACGTTTTCTGCCGTTTCGCCAGGCGAGGGCGATCCATGCGCACAGGCTGAGGAACACTCCGGCGGAGGCGAGCAGGGTCGGAAGCGGGAACTTCACGAGGAGATACCGAGATTCGCCGGAGAAGAGCCACGCTGCGGCGGCGGCAAGGCAGACGACCGCAGGCAAAAGCACGAAGACGAGCCTGCGCAGACGAACGCGTTTCATGCCCGCACCGCCCCGATGAAGCGATATCCCACCGACGGCACCGTTTCGATGTAGGTCGGCTGGGTCGGATCGTCGCCGAGAACCCGCCTGATCTCGCGGATGCGGTGGTCGACGGCGCGCGTTGAAGACGCAAAGTCGATTCCCCACAGCGCGGCCAGGAGCCGCTCGCGGGTGTGGAGCTCGCCCGGATGGGTCATGAGGTAGTCGAGAAGCATCGACGCCTTCGGGGTGAGCGTGACCTCGCGGGCCTTGAGGAAGACTCGCAATGCGACTCGGTCGAGCACGAGGTCGCCGCACACCAGCCGGTCAGCCGCCGAGTAGGGCTTGGGGGCCGCCGCCGTCCGCCGCAGGACGGCGCGGATGCGAGAGACCAGCTCCTGCGGGTCGAAGGGCTTGGAAAGATAGTCGTCCGCGCCCTCGTCCAGGGCCGCGGAGCGTTCGTAGGACTGGTCGATTTGCGTCAGAAGGATGATGGGGGTCCATCCGCCGCGGGCGCGTATCTCGCGCACGAGCTGGCGCCCGTCCAATCGAGGCATCATGACGTCCGTGACGACGATGTCGGGTTTGATCTTTTCGTGAATGTCGAGGCCTTCGGCGCCGTCGTGGGCGACGACGACGGAAAAGCCCGAGCGTTCAAGATAGGGGGCGAGCGCGTCCGTGATGGCCGACTCGTCGTCGACCAGCAGGACCGTTTGCCGGTTGGTCGGCTTGTCGGCCATGCATTCCGTCCTCTCCGAACACGGCCGCGGTTGCGGAGGAGACGCCGCAACCGTGCCGTTTGCCTTCGGCCGGGCATAGCCGGCCCCGTTTCAGCCGGCCTTCTCGACCTCGTTGTCGGATCCGTTGTCGTTGACCGCAGGCTTCGAACCGTTCGCCCACTCGACCTTGCTGTCGGACCCGTTGAAGTCGACGGAGGAGACCTGCTCGACGAACACCTTGACGTTCGAACCCTGGATCGAGACCTTCTTCGCCGTCTTGGCGAGGACCTTCACGTCCGATCCGGTGACGGTGATCTGGTCGACGTTCTCCTTGACGTGGACGGTTCCGCCGGAGTTGGCGACGACCGCGTTCCCGCCGACGACGGTGGCCGCGGTGGCGTTCCTGTCGGCCGCCGCCTCCTTCCAATCGTCGTCGTCGACGGTCGTCCCGCCTTGCGCCGACGAACCGCCCTTCGAAGAGGCGCCCGCGGTCGAGCCGCCCTTCGAGTCCTTCGAGCTGCTCGACCCGCTGTCGGAAGCGATGTTCTGCTCGGAGTCCTTTCCGTCGGCCTTGTTGGAGACCCCGCCGGTGGCGGTGACGTTCTGGTCGTTATTGCCGTTGACAGTCACGCCCGGGCTCTTGCTCGCGGCGTCGTCTTTCACTTCAGCCTGGCAGGCCGCCGTGGCGAAGGCAAGACATGCTGCGAGCGCGAGTCCAGTGGTCTTCCATGTTTTCATCGAAGTTTCCTTTCGTTTGGGAGAGTCTCCCGTAGTGCCGCTGCCGTCGATGCCGACGTCGCCGACCCGAAGGCAGCTTGCGAATTGTATTGAGTTGTGATTGACGGCCGCTACTTGCGATTTGTTGCAAATGCTTGCATAGCGTATCGGGCCGAAGCGGCCGCACTGGTAGTAGGGCGTTACTGTCGTGGTCGTTGCGAAGCATGCGTGAGCTCCGCAGAAACTATTGTAACCTAGTGATAATGCGCGTTAGCGATCTGTGGCTAACGTGCGGGTGCCGGACGTGCCCGACGGATTTCGTTCTCCGCGCCGTTGTCGGTGACAGAGGGCATGGGGCCGTCGGTCCAGCGCACGTCGTTGTCGGAGCCGTCAAAGTGGACGGACGAGACGCTTCGGACGAACACGTCTACGTCCGAACCCGAGATCCTCACTTTGGCGGCCGAGTCTGCGACGACGTCGACGTCGGATCCGTAGACGTCGATTTCCTCGACGTCGCCCTCGACTCTCACGATTCCTCCGCTGGAGGAAATGCGAGCGACGCCGTTGTGGGCTTTGACGACTGTGACGGGGTCGTCCTCGCCGATGAGCGTTCCGTCGGGCGTGACGATCTCATCGTCATCGTCGTCGAAGTAGTAATTGCCCGAAGCCGATCTTTCTGAGGGAACGGAACCGGCTTTGCCGCCCTCGCGTTTGTCGGACTTGTCCTTCTTGTCGGACTTGTCTTTCTTGTCGGACTTGTCTTTTTTGTCCGATTTGTCCTTTTTGTCGGACTTGTCCTTCTTGTCGGACTTGTCCTTTTTGTCGGGCTTGTCCTTCTTGTCCGATTTGTCCTTTTTGTCGGACTTTCGGTCAGATCTCTCGTCATCGGATGCGTCGCGTCTGTTCGATTCGCGCGCCTCTGACTTGTACGCCGTCTCCGACGCCGCGTCGTCTGAGCCGTAGGAGTCGCCTCCGTTGCCGGCGCCGCCGCGGCCGTCCGCTTCGGTGAGGGCGACGGTCGCCGTCGGCCTCCGGTCGGCGACGTCGACGTTCTTGGATTCGCATGCCGTCGTCACGAAAGCGAGGCAGGCTGCGAGTGCGAGTCCGCGGATCTTCCACGTCTTCATTGCTTGTCCTTTCCTTGGGAGCCGTGACTCCGATCGATGTTCGCGAGGGATGGCGCCCCGCTGTGCTTCAAGGCTATCGGGGGGATATGGCAGGGAGGTCGCCTCGGTGTCGCAGTTTCGAAACACGGGAAAAAGCGGTGAAATATCAAGGAAAATACGAGTTTGCCAAAAGGCCCCGGAACTTCCAGAGTGTCTTGACGACGGTTCGAGCCAGGCGTAGAGTGTCATGTATACATGTTTTACATGTAACAGATTCATCGTTCGATCGAAAGCGACGCCGCAAGGCGCGACGAGTTCGAACGGACCGTGAGTCGAAAGCTGCTCCAGCCGAAGGCGCGATTCGAAAGCGCTGCGGGAGAGTCACTGCAACGTAAAGTCGCAAGCCTCCCCGGCGGGCGATCCGCACGGCAGGGAAATCCGCATAAGTGAAGACACAAAAGAAAGAACTGTTATGAGTCCTGTCAACACGAGCTCTTACGGGCCCGGGGGCCGCGGCTTTCACGGGGTGGTGACGGTCGGCCAGCGCGGTCAAGTCGCCATTCCTGCCAAGGCGCGCAGGGACCTGAGAATTGAGGCGGGAGCGCAGCTGGTCGTTCTGACCGACCCGAACGAAGGCATCGCGCTCATCCCGCTCGAACTCCTTTTGAGCGAGCAAGACAATCCCGTGGCGAAACTGGTCCGATCGATGCTCCCGGGGGTGATGCCGC
>ERZ773022.2349-NODE-2349-length-11504-cov-4.724692_pt1 | contig 11504 bp, 10 predicted proteins | sample MGYA00580839_ERZ773022 | MGnify/ENA primary metagenome ERZ773022 (study PRJEB29015, sample SAMEA2738020) | human oral metagenome | biome: human oral; feature: human-associated habitat; material: dental | place: China | collected 2044 ... | reverse complement strand
TCGACGGTCGCAGACGACGTCGCGGTCTCCGGCTCCCCGGGAGCAACAACGATGAACAACAAGGACCTCAACATGCTTCCCGGCCACACGAATGTCGGCGACGCCCCGCGGGACGCCGTGGCTCGCCTGGGAAGGTTTGGCGGTGACCCCTCCCAAAGCAGAGAATTCACCCAGTGGAGCTGCCATAAGTGGACCGCCCCGGACGGCACGGAATACAAGATGTCCGAGGGCCACTCCGAGTACATGAACAAGGGTTATACCTCCACCCACAACCAGGGAAGCATCCTCATCGGCAACGGCGTCGCTGTTCCCGACGAGGGCGCGGCTCTGTCCGATCCCTTAAAATACTAAGGAATGCCATTGGCAAGCAAAAGAAAAAGAATCGTATCAATGATAACAATTTTAGGAGCAGTTATGGCCGCTTGCGGCACCACTCCCGAACCCGGACACGGCCAGGGGGAAGAGACCTTTTCGCCCACCAGGGTCGTTCCCCTAGTCGAGGCCAGGCGCAACGCCATCCAACTCGAACTCAAAATCCAGAACCTCCTCACCCAAGAATACGGCGTCGGGCAGTGGAACCCGCCCCAGAAGAACTCCCAGGTAACGGCGTCATCGACGGTGACCTGCCCCGACGAGTACGTCACCGAGTCCTGGGACTTTGCCACTGCCGGGCCAATCAAAGATTCCCAGTGGAGGAATGCCGTCGAACGCGTCTACACGATCCTCAAACCCCTCGGATACGACAAACCGGCTATGCGGCAAATCCGCAACGACCACATCACTGTCTTCCCCCACCCCGACACCGGCGGGCGCGTCGAGATTCGATACGACAAAGCCACGGTAATTATCGTCAACACCGGTTGCGCCAAGGGCGGAGAGTGGGAAGGCTGGCCCGACGGCACCGAGGTCTTGCCCGAGCATCTGCGCACCACGGGCCGCGCCCCCATCGACCTCGACCACGAAATCTGGCCGACCGCCGCGCCGCCTTCGGACAGCGGACAGCCGCAGACGCCAGGTTCTCCTTACGCGCCACAAACGCCCGGTTCTCCTTACGCGCCGCAAACCAACGGCAACACCCCTGCGCCGTCGCCCGGAACAGCTTCCCCCGGACAAGCCGGCCTTTCAACCGGGAAAGCCAACCTGACCTCCTTACGCTTCCCCTACATCCCATAACTCAGGCAACCCGGTCATTCAATAGCTCGGACAACTCGACAATGACAATCACCGAACCTGATGCATCTTTTGCCATCTCACTAATCATCTGAAGGAGAGAAAAATGAACGATATGTACATGGTCCCAAACGCCGTTAGGCACGCAGGAACGGAAGTCACCGAAATCGCCTCACGCATCCGTATCACATCGAGCGAAGACGAAGTGCGTGCCTCCAACGACCAACTCGCGGGAACAAACCTGGGCGCCGCGGCAGAACGCGCCGCCAACGCGCTTGTAAAAGCACGCACCACTTTCTCCAAGCGCCTCGACAGCCACTCCGAAGCCCTCGTCCATGCTGCCAACGCTACCGAATCCCAAGATCAGAACTCCGGCAGAAGTTTTTTCAGACCCTAGGGCAGCAACGACGCAAGGTCAGTCTGAGTCCATGAACAAGGGATATACCTCCACAGAATTATCCCTGTTTTGTGGAAACAGTGGTATTAGGCCGTGAGTTTAGCAGTGGTTGTTTACTCGTAGATTGTTGAGGGCTAGCCGCGGAAGGAGTGGCGTCTGCGGATGTCGGAGCGGTCGATGCAGGGAAGGTGGTTGCGTCGGGCGTTCGAGGTGGCTGTCCCAGAAGGTTTCCTCACTGCAGGGTTTCAGGTGTAAGGGTGCCGTCGGATCCTAGGCCAGTGCAGTCTCGGCCGAGGATCGCACGGCAGGCATGAATTGAGTGACTCCGTGCCTTGTGCATGCATCGACACACCTGGCGGGAGGCAAGAGGGCGATCGACAATCAGATGCCGAAGACAGCCCCGGCCAGAGGGATCGACGAGAAAATCAATCGGCGCGTTCTTCGGGCCCGCCGAGCTGGCTGAGGCGGCTCTAGGCCGGTAAAGACTCCATTTAGCCTGCCGAGGCCTCGGTCAATTTAGCCCGTACGACTCCGTTTATCAGATTAGGACGTCCGGCCTCCGCCGGGTCGAAACCGCGGCCGTCCCTGAGGCGGGGGCGCGGCGGGAGGGTACTCAGAGTCCGATTGCTGCGGAGGACGGTAGCCGCCGGAGCCAGCCTGCTGCAAGTTCTGCTGAGGATGCCCCTGGGGGCGCGGCTGGCCGTCGGGACGCGGCTGTCCATTGTGCCCGTTATGCCCGTTCTGCGACTGGCTTTGATCCGGAGACTGACCTCGCCGCTGAGACTGGCCTCGCGGCTGAAACTGGCCTCCCGGCTGAGCCTGCGGCTGGACATGACGCGGAGGCTGCGTTCGCCCCGGAGGAACCTGCGGGACGGGCGCGGGCTGATGGCGCTGCGGACGCCCAGGGGACGACGCCTGCGGACGTCCCGGAGTCGGCGCAGGACGTCCCCCCGAAGGCGACTGCGACTGACCCGCCGGGGCCGACTGCGAACGGGCCGCGGGAACGGCTTGCGGGTGAGCCGGAGTGGCGTGCACCGGAACGGGAGCAGCCTGAATCGGGGCGGGAGCCGACGCCGGGGCCGCGTTGGGCTTCGACGTCGTCGAAGGAAGAAAAACGCTGCGCAATTTCAAAATGAACGACATTCTCTCGCGTTCGCGCCTGATGACCGCGAGGTCCGGAGACTTTTCGTTGTCCGCCAACAGGGCCCGGAAGAAACCAGCCTGAAGCAACTCGCTCTGATACCGCCGCATGGCCTTGCGGCCGTCTTGAGCCACTCCCCCGCTCGCCGCGAGACGCTCGCCCGCCCAGGCGACGGCCCGGGACCTCAGGCTGGACTTCATCAACATCGTCTCGTCTTCTTTGCCGATGAAACCGTCGGCGACGAGCAGTCGTATCCCGCGTTTGACGGTTGTTCGTTGGAGATTCTTGACCACTATGATCATCGCGATCGCGGAAATGTAGACCGGGATCTGGATGAGGATCCTTGTCCAGGTGTCCTCGGCGATTCGGATGATTCCAGAGAAGTTGTGGCTCGCGTGCAGCCCGGCGGCCATGGCGTATCCCGCAAGCCCAAGCGGAAGGACGAACAGCGAAGAAAGCCTCTGGGTGGCTGCAAGCCCTATGAGCAATCCGGTAATCGCCGTGCATATGGGATGGACGAAAGGCGAGGCAACCGCGCGTATGACTATGGTCTGCTCCAAAACGTCCTGAGACATGTCAATCCCGGATTGCTTTATGACGGTGTTTTTGACGTCGGCTTTGGCGAAATAGAGGATGTTCTCGGTGAAGGCGAAACCTGCCCCGATGAGCGTTCCGTAAATCATCCCATCGATGGGCCCGTTGATGTACTTCTTCAAGAAAATGAACATGAGGAGGATCCCGAGGCCCTTGACCCCCTCTTCGACGATGCCTGCTCCGACCGCGGTCTGCAGAATCTCAAACAGCAAGGGGCCGCCATCGCCTTTTATATTGCGTATTCCGCCGTCTTGAAGGCTGAGCTGGCGGTTCTCGAGCAGCCATTTCTTCATCTCCTTGGCCCACCACTTGTTGCCCTCGAAGGCGAGGTAGACGGAGACGCCGGCGCCCCAGCCGAGAGAGAGGACGTAGAAGAGGATGGGCTCGGGCTCCCATCTGTCGATCCATCGGACCAGGGCGATGATGACAAGAAGCGGGATGAGCGCGACGATCGTAAGCTTGAGGATGCTCGTGGTGTTCTCAAACTTCTGAGAGGCCTCCTCGCCCAGAGACTGGTATTGCTCTTCGATCATGTCGTTGATGAGCTCGAACGAGACGATGATCGCCATCACGGCAAGCACGATGATGCATATTGCGAAGACGAGCGAACCCGGCGTCCATCGCCCGGGAAGGTTGAGGCGCCGAGGCTGGGCCTTTACCTGTCCGTACCCTTGCGGGTAGGCCGGGGGGCGCATGTCTCCGGAGCCCTGGGGATACAGCTGGGCGGGAATCCGCCCGCCCGGCGCGTACTGTTGATGTTGAGCCACGTCCATTCCTTTCAACGTTCCACCGTGCATCCTAATCTGGGAAGGAAAGCCCACGCGACTCTGGGGAGGCCCTGGGGGGAGATGACCCCTACTCCAGCGCCCTGTCCGTGACATTTCTGACGATTCCGTCCCATTCGGGCCACCATGTCTCGATCAAGTCGGACAGCCCCGCAGGATAGAAGGTCTCGCCCTTTGCTTCGGCCTCGCGGATCTCCGCCGGGCGCCACCACCGAAACTCGTCGAGCGTCTCCCGCTCCGCGGCCGTCAGATCGTACCCGGGCCTGGCCGAACGCGCCTCTTCCCCGCTCACCGCGAGGACGAAAAACACTTCGTCTTGCCTCACGGTTCGCGCGGCAAACCGAAACTCGTCGCTGCGCAGCAGCACCGGCCCGACGAGCCGCGAGGGGTCGGCGCTTACGCCGGTCTCCTCGCGCAGTTCGCGCACGGCGCCCTCGCGGGGCCCTTCCTCGCCCAAACCGCCGCCCACGGTGAACCACCATGAATGGTCGACGTCGTCGAAGTCGTGGCCGTGCACGAGAAGAACGCGCCCCTCGGGATCGAAGACGACGACGCGCGCAGCCCGCCTATGGGGAACGCCGTCGGCGTCCGGAGACCACTCGTCCAGCCAGCTGTCGCGAACCTTGCCCGACGGCTCCCCCGCGCGGCCCACGCCCTTTTCGACCCTCATCCCCCGGAGTGCCGGCGGATTGACGACGCCGTTCGCCCGATCCGTTCCAGGCGCGTCGGCGCTGTCGCCCGCCCCCTCAAACGGCGGCATATTCCCGCTTCCGCCCGTCGCTTCAGATCCCGGCATGCTGCGCCTGGCCTTTCGCCGGCGTCGTGAACACTCTGCGCAACTCGGTGATGTACTCCAAGCGCTCGGCCTCCTTGCGCCGGACCTGCTCCGTGTGCGCGGTGCGCCGCTGAACGTTGATGCTCCTCGTGTACCCGAGGTGAATGAGCTCGTTTTGGAAGGAGCGCATGGCCTTGCTCCCCGCTTCGACGGTTCTGCCCAGTTCGGCCGCGGACGCTCCCGCCCACAGGCGGGCCTTCCGACGGTTGACGAGGCTCATGACCATGCGCACCTCGTTGGCGCTGAGCCACCCCGCCTGCGAGTATTCGACGAGGCCCCTGTGGACGTCTCGCCGCTGCATCCCCGCGACGAAGTAAATGAGGACGGCCGCGCCGATGTAGACGGGAAGCTGGAGCATCATGCGCGTTGCCGGCTCGTCGGCGAATCGTTTGATCGAGGAGTAATTGTGGAGGCCGTGCAGCAAGGCGGCCAGCGCGCAGCCGACGATCGCCATGGGGAAGATCGCGACGTAGGGCTTTCGCGACGTCGTGGCCAAGCCGACGAACAGACCCGTGATGGCGGTCGCAAGCGGATGGACGAGCGGCGTGAGAATCGCCCGGGCGAAGAAAAGGGAGCCTATCGTCCACGTCTCCATGCCGGAAAGGTCCACGGAGCCGCCCACGGTCTCGGCCACCGAGGCCCTGGCGAAATAGAGGATGTTCTCGGTGAAGGCGAAGCCCATCCCCACGAGGAGGCCGTAGACGAGGCCGTCCATCGGCCCGTTGACGTACTTGTTGAGCGCGAAGAATATGACGAGCAGGCCGAGGCCTTTGGCGGACTCCTCGATGATCGCCGCGCCCACGGCTTTCGTCATAACGTCGTACTGGGCGCTGTTCGCCGCCATGCCGAGGACGCGCTGCGACCACCACCCGTTGCCGTCGAATGAGACCAGCACGGAGACCCCGGCGCCCCATCCTATGGCGATCACGTACATGACGACCGGCTCTGGCTCCCAGCGATCGATGAACCACACGGCGGCGCCGATCACCACGGCAGGGACCAGCGCAAGGCAGATGAGAAGCGGGTACGGGACGTCCTCTTCGTACTTGTGGCCGGAGCTGCGCGAAGCGTAGTCGAACAGCGCCTGGGTCTGGTCCTTGATCAGCCCGAAGGCGAGAGTGAGGGCGACGACGGTCACCCCGACCAAAATCACGCATGCCACAAGCGTCTGCCACGACCAGTTCGGGGACAGCCGCCATTTGGGGACCGGCGCGACCCGGCCCTCCGGCGGCTCCTGCCGGGCCGGGCGAGGCCGCTGCGAAGGCGGCGCCCCGGCATCGGCTTGACTCGGCGGAAATTGTACGGGCCCCTTCGTCTCATCCGGGGCGGCGACGGCCCCGCCGTCCGGCCCGACGAGTTTCCGAGGCTCGTCGTCAATCGCCTCGGACTCAGGCAAGCCGAAACCGGGGACGGCCTCGGAGACCGGGGACGTCTCCGGTTCGTCGATCGCCTCAGACTCGGGCGAGCCGGAAACTGGAGGATCCTGTGGGATGAACTGGTCTGTCACGCAACCCCTCACTCGTCGTCGATGTCCACGGTGGCGGGCGTCGGAGCCCGCCCTGCAAGGAAGAAAAGCCGAACGTAAAAGGACCTGCGAACACGTCGTATCTGATCGACGTGCGAATTGTGGAACGTTCGGGTAAGGCGCACGTCGAGGCGGGCTCGGGAAAGCTTGTCGAGAAGCGGTTTGGACTCGGCCGAGACGTCTTCTTCTTCGAGCTCGTCTACCGTGAGTCTGAGCGTTCGCGACATGGAGGATTCGATCGTCCGTCGGTCGGAGGCCGCGCCTCGGGCGACGTCGAGCGGCAGGCCGTCCAGGCCGTCGTCGACGATCGGATTGATGCCCTCGCGCAGGCAGGCGTCCGCCGCATCGGTCAAAAGGATGGATGCGGCGACGTCCAACCCGCCCTCGGCCGCGAACTCCCGGGCGTACTCCGCCCTGGCGTGGAGAGCGAGCTCGAGGGCCCTGCGAGATTTGACGACGGTCTGATGGAGCCGGTCGAGGCGGCGAGCCGCGAGCGTGAGATAGACGATGAGCAGGCCCGCCAGCACGCACGCTACGGCGAGAAGCGACGGGAGATTCAATCCTCCACCTCCATTCCGGCCGTGCGAACGGCGGTTTCGTATACCGCGTAGATCTGCGAGGCGACTGTGTGCCAGTCGTATCTTCCGGCCTCTTCCTGGGCGGAGGCTGTGACAGAGGCCCGTTTGGCCGGATCGGCTATGGCCTCGACGACCGCCGCGGCCAAGCCGTCCGGGTCCTCGTTGGCGAATTGCGATCCGAAGGCTCCGTTGCCCAAGACGGCCCTGAACGCGGGAATGTCCGAGGCGACGACGAAGCTTCCGGCGCTCATCGCCTCGACGAGGATGATTCCGAAGGACTCTCCCCCGGTGTTCGGAGCGAGATAGACGTCCACGGAGGAAAGAAGGGCCGCCTTGTCTGCGTCGGAGACGCCTCCGAGGAACTCCACGGCCTCGGCGTGCGGGCCGAAAAGCCGCCTGGCCTCGTCGATGTCTCCCCGTCCCGCGACGAAAAGGCGGACGCCTGGAAGCGCCTCGCGGACGGCCGGGAAAGCTCGGGCGACCACGGGAAGCCCCTTGCGAGGCTCGTCTATTCTCCCGAGGAATCCGAGGGTCGGGCGGTCAGGCGTTCCCGTAAAGCGGCCGTCCCGCGCCGCTTCGACGAACTGGCGAGTGTAGACGCCGTTCGGTATGACGAAGGCGTCACCCCCCAGGTATTGGACGGCCGTGCGCCGGGCCTCCTGGGAGACCGCGATCCTCGCCTGGATTTTTTCGAGCACCGGGCGCAGCACGGGCGTGAAGACTTCGAAGGCCCTCGAACGGTCCATGGCCGTGTGAAACGTCGAGACAACCGGGCACTCGGCGCTCATGAGCGCAAGCATCGACACCGAGGGAACGAAGGGCTCGTGGACGTGGACGACGTCGAAGCCGCCGCCCCTCAGCCAGGCGCGCACCTCGCGGTTGACGCGCGGGCCGAAGGCGAGCCTGGCGATCGAGCCGTTGTACGGAATCGAGATGGCCGACCCCGTCGGAGTGAGATAGTCGGGAATCGGGGACTTCGCCTCGGACGGGGCGACCACTCCGACGTCGTGCCCGCGGCGGAGGAGCTCCTCGGCGAGATCCCGGATGTGGACGCCGACCCCGCCGGGGACGTCCCACGAGTAAGGGCATGCGATTCCTATTCTCACGGTCGATTCTCCACACTTCTCACAGGCGGGCCTCCGATTCGGCGACGGCGTCGCCTGCGCCCGTCGCGGCCGTCTTCTTTCCTTCCGCAAACGCCCCCGCCGACGTCGGCGCATTGTCGGCCTCCGAAGGCGGCTCACGGCCTGTCGCAAACGCCTTCGCGTCTTTCGGCTGCGCTCTGACGGCCTCGGCGGCCCGACGGCGAGTTCGGGCGAGGCGCTCGGGATCGAGGTCCTCGACGAAGACCTTCTGGAGCATGTGCCAGTCCTCGAGGCGCTCGCTCACCCAGGGCTCGAATTGGGAGATCCACTCCTGGCTCATTCGAGCTATGTCGGCCGCGCGTTCGTCGCTCGGAGAGGAGGCGTCCGTGCGCGCGCAAACCGGTTCGCCGACGAGCAGACGCATTCCCCACCGCGTGCCCGCGCGGCGGCGTCGTTCCCCGGAAATCTTCTCGTAGAAGGAGAAAACCGGATAGACGGGGACGCCGACCCTCTGCGCGAGCAGCGCGGGCCCGGCCGCCACCAGCATTGCGCAGCCGAAAAACTTGACTTCGACGCCGCTGGCCGTCAGGTCGCGGTCGGCCAGGATCGGCGCCAGGCAGGCGCCCTCGCGCATCGCTTCTTCGATCCGGTGGATCGCCCCGGCGCCGGCGGGATAGACCGACATTCCCACGGCGGTGCGGTACCCGACAAAAAAATCGTAGAGTTCTTGCGGCTCGAGCTTTTCGGCCAGAGTGTGGACGTGGACGAGGTCGATTTCAGCCCACGCTCCCGCGAGGTCCCAGTTTCCCGAATGCATGAGGGCCGCGGCGGCGGCCTGTCCTTCAGCGAATTTCTCGCGCAGCCACTCGCTGTTGTCGATTCGCACTCTCGCGCGTATCTGCTCCCTGCCCATGCGCGGCAGCCTCAGCGCCTCGTAGTAGTAGCGCATGTACGAACGCATGGCCCGCCTGGCCAATGCCCGGCTCTGCCGGGGCGTCATTCCCGGGCGAATCCTCGCCTGGTTCGCGCGAAGCCTGCGGACCCCCGCGCTTGGGAGCGTCCCCGCGACGGTTCCCACCGCGTCGAAAACGGCCCTGCCGAGGGCCTCCGGCAGGGCGCCCACGGCGGCGTCGGCGAAGCGGAAGAGGCGAACGGCGTCCATGTCACTCCGCCGTTTCGCGGGCCTGTCGGTAGACGACAGCCATCCTTTGGACGACCGTGACAAGGCCGGCGGCCGTCAGGTACCAGGCCGAGGCGAGAAGAATCCACTGCGGCAGCCCAAGGCCCACAAAGAGGGCACTGAAGAGGATGATGACCAGCCTGTCGGCCCTTTCGGCGATCCCCACCGAGGCGGTCATTCCGAGGCCTTCGGCCCGCGCTCTGGCGTATGGCACAACGGATCCCGTCCCCATGGCCGCGAGCAGGCCGATCATGAGGAAGGTTCGCATCGCCCCGCTCTCTCCGTGCAGATACGCCCAGGCAAGCAGGCCGCTGAAGATCGCGACGTCGGTGACCCGATCGAGGGTCGAGTCTAAGAAGGCGCCCCATTTCGACGACGTGTTCGTCAAACGCGCGATTTGCCCGTCGATGCTGTCGAACAGGGCGAGCCCTCCCAGGCTGAGAGAGCCGACGACGAGGCGATTCGTCGGAAGCAGGGTGAGCGACAGCGCCACGCCGAGGACGGCGCCCGCGAGAGTCACCGCGTCCGCGCTCACTCCCATCTTGACAAAAAGCTTCGCAATGGGCCCGAAAACCGTCTGAACGAATGGGCGGCCCGTCCTACTGAGCATTTCCGCTCCCTTCTTCGTCCGCCGGATCTTCTCCGGCCGGGTCTGCGCGCATCGATCCTTCGCCCGTCGAGCCGCGGTCGATGCGCGACCAAGCCTCGGAAACAGCCTTCCTCGTGTCGGCGAGAATTGCCGGAATCGCCTTCGTCTGGGCGACTATCGGCAGAAAATTGGCGTCGCCGAGCCACCTGGGGACGATGTGCTGATGGATGTGCGCGGCGATGCCGGCGCCGGCGACGTCGCCCTGGTTCATCCCCAGGTTGAAGCCGGCCGGCCGGAGAGCCTCGCCCAACGCCTCCATCGCCCGGGCCGTCATCCTCCCCATCTCAATCCGCTCCTCGTCCGTCAGGTCCGTGTAGAGCGAGACGTGGCGGTACGTGCACACCAGAATGTGGCCGGAATTGTAGGGGTAGAGATTGAGAAGGGCGAAGCACTCGCGGCCCCTGGCGACGACGAGGGCCTCCGCGTCGTCCAGAGACGGCGCGACGCAAAAGGGGCACTCTCCCGTTTTATCGGGCTTGGCGGCGCCTGAGACGTATGCCGCGCGATGCGGCGTCCACAGACGCTCGAAACCGTCCCGGATTCCGGGAAGGCCCGCCGCATCGACGAGGCTCTCCGAGGGGCCGGGGCTTTCCGAGGAGACCAGGCCGTCAGTCATCGACTCCCTCCCCCGGACGGGCCCTCGGCACAGGCCCCGCCTTCGGCCGGCTTGCCCTTCGCGCCTTCGCCCGATTTTTCCCCTCCCCCGGACTCCTCAACCAGACGCTCGCGAGCCGGGTCGTTGACCCTGAGGGCGACGACGCGGCCGATGTGGGCCACCGCCTCGTCCACGGAAACGCCGTTCTCCTGATGCCCGTCGCGGTAACGGAAGGAAACGGCCTCCGCCTCCGCGTCCTCTCCGCCGGCGATGAGGGTGAATGGGATCTTCTCCTTGGCCGCATTGCGGATTTTCTTGCCGAAACGGTCGTCGGACAGATCGACGTCGACCCTGATTCCCGCGGCTCGGAGCTTGGCCGCGACTTCTTGGCAGTAGAGGTTGAAGGCCTCCGCAACGGGGACGAGCCGCGCCTGGACCGGGGCGAGCCAAGCGGGGAAGGCTCCTGCGTAGTGCTCGGTGAGGACGCCGATGAAACGTTCGACCGACCCGAGTTTCGCGGAGTGGATCATGACCGGCCTTCGCCTCGAACCGTCGGGGGCGGTGTATTCCAAATCGAAACGCTCAGGCTGGTTGAAGTCGTATTGCACCGTCGACATCTGCCATGTGCGGCCCAGCGCGTCCTTGACCTGCACGGAGACCTTTGGCCCGTAAAAGGCGGCCCCGCCAGGGTCGGGAACGAGGTCGAGCCCGGTGGCCGCACAGGCTTCCTCGAGGATGCGGGTCGCAGCCGCCCAGTCTTCGTCCGAGCCGATGAATTTGTCCTTCTTCTTCCCCTCGTCGCGGGTGGAGAGCTCGAGGTAGAAGTCCGTCAGCCCGAAATCGCGCAGAATGTCCAAGAAGAAATTGAGAAGCATCTCTATTTCCCCCTTGGCCTGCTCCGGGGTGCAGTACGTATGGGAATCGTCCTGGGTGAAGCCGCGCATACGGGTCAGACCGTGGACCACCCCGG
>ERZ773022.2346-NODE-2346-length-11510-cov-23.065823_pt1 | contig 11510 bp, 9 predicted proteins | sample MGYA00580839_ERZ773022 | MGnify/ENA primary metagenome ERZ773022 (study PRJEB29015, sample SAMEA2738020) | human oral metagenome | biome: human oral; feature: human-associated habitat; material: dental | place: China | collected 2044 ... | reverse complement strand
CTATAGTTATAAAGAGAGTTTGCCTGCACACGGGAGTTGCAAATACCCTTGCCCTAGAGAAAGCGGGCATCGGCATCGGATATGACTTCGGTGATGGTGGAGTTGTCGAACTCGAAGCAGACGGTCATCCAAACGGAATCCTAAGAGAACAGGCAACTAAGATATTCGACGACCTTATCCCTGATCCGACAAAGATTCCGGAGGTTAAAACCGAGCTAATGAACAAAGCTTTGGCGGAAGCCTCTTCAGTCGGTCTTACCGCAATTCACACCTATGCGGCCGATATTTGGAAGTACACGGAAAACTTTGATGACTACCTAAAACTCGACCACGAAGGCAAATTGCCTCTCAGGGTTAGCATCTACCTAGACACATTGTATAACAAGCCATATCTCACCAAGAGAGAGATGGAAAATCCATACCTCAAGGTTAGATATGGCGGATATAAGATTTTTTCAGACGGTTCGCTAGGCTCTCGTTCAGCAAAGCTTTTCGAACCTTACAGCGATGCTGCCGACACCGACGGTCTTCTCGTGCAAACGCAGGATGAACTCAATGAAAAGATGCTCACCGCCTATGAGATGGGACTTCAACCGGCCGTACACTGCATCGGGGACAAGGGGCTTGACTGCGTTCTAACTGCTGTCGAGTATACACTTAAGAAGAGCAGGGAACATGGTATGACGGCTGAGGAACAGGCAAATCGCGATCCGTTCAGAATTATCCATGCGCAAATGGCAAATCCTGATTTGATTGAGCGTATGAGCAAGCTTCCACTCATAGTTGATATTCAGCCAATCTTCCTTGCCACGGACCTTCACTGGATTGAGGAGCGTGTAGGAGCTGAGAGAGCTGCACACAGCTATCAATGGAAAACATATATAGAAAAGGGACTAAGACTCTTAGGCGGTTCAGACTGCCCTGTTGAAAGTTTCTCTCCATGGCACGGAATCTACGCTGCCGTTACCCGTAAGGACCTGAACGGTTTTCCAAAAACCGGTTATCACCCCGAGGAGAAAGTAAGCGTATACGATGCGCTCTGCATGTTTACAAAAAACATTCCTTATGGAACCGGTCAGGAAGACTATCTCGGAACACTAGAAGTGGGCAAATTTGCCGATATGGTCGTAATCGACCGCAATATCTTTGAAATTGCAGAGGACGATATATTAAATATCAAGGTCGAATACACATATCTTGCAGGAAAAGAAGTTTATAGACAAGTATAGTATATAGAATTGGAGGCATTATGAGACTTGATTCTTATAGTGAAGTAAAAAGACTTACGAGTGAAATGGTTGCTATACCAAGCATAAACAAAGAGCCTTCCGGCGAAAGTGCAGTGGCTCAATATGTATACGACTATTTTGCCGGACTTGATTATTTTAAGGAGCATCCTGATTACATCAAAAAATTCCAAACCAAGGATGATTTTGTATGCAGGCACTCCACCTACGCTTTTGTCAAAGGAACAAAGGGTAATTCTAATAAAACCGTCATACTTATAGGGCATATAGATACGGTTGGTGTGGATGATTACGCTCCTATTCAGGAATATGCCTTCAAGACGGAAGAGCTTCCACAGAAGCTGAAGGAAAGCTTTGACCTTTCGCAAGAGGTTCTGGACGATATAGAATCCGGCGAGTACATGTTTGGTAGAGGTGCTCTCGATATGAAATCGGGTGTTGCCGGTCATATGTATCTCATAAGGTATTTCTCCGAGCATCCTGAAGAACTGGACGGAAACATTCTCCAGATAGCAGAGTGTGACGAAGAAGACAATTCAAAGGGAATTATTACAGCTTTAGACGAACTTGTAGAACTCAAAAAACGCGAAGGCTTTGAGTATGTAGCCTGCATCAACGCAGATTACTCAACCAACTACAGCCCTGGAGATGAGCACAGATATATCTACTACGGAAGCATAGGAAAGCTTCTGCCTTGTTTTGTAGCTTTTGGCAAGGAAGCTCATGTAGGACAGGCCTTTAGCGCCTTTGATCCTAACCTGCTCATAGCGGAAGTAACAAGAAACATGTCGCTCAACACAGATCTCTGTGATATAGCTCAAGGTGAGGTTGCCATACCGCCCATTTCACTAAAGCAGACCGATACTAAGGTCGGCTATACGGTACAGACAGCACTCACAGCTTTCTCATACTACAACTATTTTACACACGGACTCGGCCCCGGCGAGGTTTTGCGGAAATGCCTTGATATCGGCAGGAAATCTTTTTCCGACGTCATCGAATATCTCAATACTCAGTATCGTCGTTTCTGTGAGCTAAGCAAGGTTGATTTCACGGCTCTTCCATGGTCACCAAGGGTATATTCCTGGGATGAGTTCTACAGCGAGCTTGCCGAAAAGCACGGCAAAAAGTTCACAGAGAGCCTCGATGCCTATGCGCGAAAGCTAAACGAGGATGATCCTACACTAGATATGAGACTGTTCAGTCTTAAAGTCGCTGAAGAGGCTTGGAAATGGCACGAGGACAAATCCCCTGCCTTGGTAGTATTCTTCGGTTCTGTATATAGTGCAAGAATTGAGATGACTCGCAAGACAGAAAAGGAAAGAGCTCTACTTGATGCAGTTGAAACTGCTGTCGAAAAGGTTCGTCCGGAAAGCGAAAGACTTATCAAAACAAGGATGTTCTATCCATATATCTCAGACTCCAGTTTCATGGCGGTTTGTGACGAGCTTTCATCCGTTCAGGCTATCGAAAGCAACATGCCCGCTTGGAAACATAAATATGTTCATGAGACCGATAAGATTCTGGAAATCAACGTTCCGGTAGTTAATATCGGCACATTTGGACGAGATGGACACATGCTCACAGAGAGGGTCGACATGAAACAGACTTTCCGCAATGTGCCTAATATCACGTATGAAACAATTGTAGAATTGCTTAAGTAGCAAAAACACTTAATTCGATTTTTTCTGTGGTAAAGATACACCAATCGCTTAACTACAGATGAAATAAACTATGCGCAAGTTATATCAACAACTACTTATTAAGAAAGGAGAGGCATATGTTTATAATCAATGCTTTAATTGCCTTTGGTAACTGGTTTTGGGGAATTCCAATCCTAATTTTACTTGGCTTCGGTGGTCTCTATATAACAATCAGAGTCGGATTCCTGCAGTTCCGTCACTTCGGATATATCTGTTCACAGACATTCGGCAAAATGTTTGCCAAATCAGATACAGATGACGGCGTATCACCATTTGCTGCTGCTTGTACAGCACTTGCATCATCCATCGGTGCCTCAAACATCGTTGGTGTTCCGGTAGCTATCGCTCTTGGTGGCCCCGGTGCAGTATTCTGGATCTGGGTTATGGCATTCATAGGAATGGCTACAAAGTACACCGAGGTAACTCTTGGTCTGCTTTACAGAGAAAAGAATGAAGCCGGCGATTTTGTCGGTGGACCTTACTACTACTGCAGAGGAATTGGAAAAAGCGGTATCGCAAAGAAAATCGGTATATTCTTCGGAACTTTTTACGCTTTCGGACTTATGATAGAACTTATTCCATCGATTGCTTCACAGGCTGCATCTGTAACAAAACAGGGTATGGCACTTGGAATCCCTGAACTTCCAATCGCTATCGCTGTAGCTATTATAACAATCATCGTCTGCATAGGCGGCGTAAAGAGAATCGGTGACGTTTGCGATAAGCTCGTTCCAATCATGGCTGTAATTTACCTACTAGGTGCTTTGGTAATCATCGTTAAGAACTTTGATAAGATTCCTAATGCTTTTGCAGAAATATTCGGTTCAGCATTTACAGGCAGAGCTGCTTTCGGTGGATTCGCAGGAGCTTCTCTAGGTGCTGCACTAAGATGGGGATTTGCTCGTGGATGCTACTCAAACGAAGCCGGTATGGGTACTGCTCCTCAGGGACACGCTGCTGCTAACGTAGACCACCCTGTAAGACAGGGCCTCTGGGGCGTATTCGAGGTTACTGTTGACACAATCATCGTTTGCACAGTAACAGCTCTGGCAGTTTTGGTTTCCGGCGTTTGGACAGAAAAGGGAATCGATGCCGGTGCTCTAGCACAGGCTGCATTCAGCAAGAACTTCAACCCAACATTTGCTAACTACTTCGTAGCTATCTGCGTATTCCTATTCGTGCTTTCAACAATCATCGTTGTTACATTCTACGGACAGAGACAGGCAGAGTTCCTATTCGGAATGACATTCGGCAAAATCTGGGTATGGGTTTACATCGTAGCAACTGTAGTAGGCGGACTCGGAATAGACCTCGGCGTACTGTACTCACTAACAGACGCATTCCTGGGACTCATCATCATTCCAAATATGATAGCTGTGATTCTCATGGTACCGCAGGTAAAGAAAGCTCAGGACGAGTTCTTCAATACTCCCGGAAAATACTATCTGGCGGATAAAGCTGCAAAGGCAGCAAAGAAGGCTGCTAAACAGTAGACTTCAAGATCAAAATATTTTAATAAAAACTTCTTTTGAGGTTCACTAATCAGTATATGCTTGCGCAATAAGGCGGGAACGCGTTCAGCGTTCCCGTTATTCAATCATTAGTTATTCATTTTTTAGGAGAACGCTTATGTTTATACTCAGGGCAATTATCTTAGTGCTCGCACTTTTTATGGGTGTATTTTTCACCGTATTTATACTTACAGCGATAGAAGCAAAGTCACCAAAATTTGAAGAACTCTCACGTCGCATACACAAAGCACTTCCGGAGAAGATCTGGTTGGCAATTTTCATAGGCTCGCTCATAATCCTTTTATTCGCTTTCTATAAGCTCACAGGTCTTGAGTACGTACGCATAGGAATATTTACAGGGCTAGTATCAGGACTATTCCTCTACTTCCGTGCAGGCCCTAATATCAATAGGGAAGAGATGGAGAAGGATGCACAGAGAAAGGGTGCAAATCCAACGGGATTTCTTAACTTCTTTCAGGGGCCTGACAAGAGCGCCTATCAAAACAAGAAGTCTGCGAAGAACAAGCCTTATAAAAGTAATAGAAACAAAAAGAGAAAATAACGAAAACTACAAAGGACCCGGAAAACATGCTCTCTGAGTCCTTTTGATTTATCTTTGATATATTAGATATCGTCTCTGTTGATTGGGCAGGACATGCAGCGAGGGCCTCCCCTTCCTCTTGAAATTTCAGCTCCCGGTATAGCCAAAACCTTAACGCCCTTCTTATCGAGAAGCTCGTTCGTCACATAATTTCTCTCGTATGTAACAACCGTTCCCGGTGCTATGCAAAGTGTGTTTGAACCGTCGTTCCACTGCTCTCTCTGTGCTGCCATCTTATCATCTCCGCCACATCGAATTAGCTCAACTGCCGGTAGGTTCAAAACTGACTTTAGTATGTTTGTCAAAGTATCTGTAACCGAGCTATACTTCACCTCACCGTCTCTATCGAGCTCCATCTCAAACAGCTGAAGCGGTGCCTCAATCTCAGGATGAATGGTGAACTTATCGTAGTCTACCATTGTGAATACGGTATCCAAATGCATAAAAGCACGAGTCTTAGGTATGTCGAATACTATTACACGCTTGAATTCGGAGTTCCCGAGCAGGTTGCGAGCAAATCGCTCTATCGCTGCCGCTGTAGTCCTCTGGCTTAGCCCAACTGCTACTGTCTCTTTGTTCAAAACCAAGACGTCTCCACCCTCGATTGCGTAGTCGTGATCGTAGTCATACCACAATCTGTTTTCTCCACCTGAGAATTCCTCATTGTATCGGTACATGTACTTGAGTAAAAGTGCCTCTCTACGTCTTGTACCTGTGCTCATGTGGTGAATGCTGAGTCCGTTTCCTATGCATGCACCCGGATCACGAGTGAAGTAAAGGTTTGGCATAGGATCTAGATAGAACGGGTAAGATGAAGAAATGAATTCGGCAAACGAATTCGACTTGAAACTTGGAACTTCGTCCTTCTTAACACCGCTGACAATCTTTGCAACCATTTCCTTCGTCGGCATCTCGTTCAGGTATTGGAAAACTGCCTCCCCGGCGAATTTGCTGTTCATATGGCTCTCTGCAATGAATTCTTCCAAAAATTTAGCTTTAATCTCCGGATTTGCAAGCGCCTTAGCTGTCTCGTCTACGTAGTATACCACTTCGACGCCGTTGTCTCTAAGCACCTGAGCAAAAGCATCGTGTTCTTGCTGTGCAATCTTCAGGTATGGTATATCATCAAAAAGCAATCTTGCAAAGTTCTCTGGAACCAGCCCCTCAACCTCATAGCCAATTCTATGAAGAAGAACTTTGTTTAACTTTCCAATCTCAGAATAATTGTGTATTCCGGGTCTCATAAAATCCTCTCTTTTCTCTAATATCAATATCTTATATAACTAAGATTTTAACATTGTTAAAAAAATCGTCAAGCTATTCGTTTTAATAAGCTGCTTTGATGTGGTATACTTTTATCAAAGAAAGATAAATCGAGGACAACTTATGAAGAGAATCTTACTCATTGCAACGGGTGGAACAATCGCTTCAGTCCAAACCGAAAACGGCCTGAAACCTGCGATTTCCCCGGAGATGTTGCTTTCATACATACCTAATGCCTGTACAGCGTGCGACATTGATGTAAAGCAGATTTTTAATATAGACAGCACCAATATCCAACCCGAGCACTGGATGCTCATAGTCAGAGAAATTGAATCAAGTTACGATAGCTATGACGGATTTTTGATAACGCACGGAACTGACACCATGGCATATACAGCATCAGCTCTTTCCTACCTGATACAGGGAGCATCTAAGCCTATAGTTTTGACAGGTGCTCAGAAGCCGATTTCAGACGAATTCACCGACGCAAGACGCAACCTCAGTGACAGTATCAACTTTATACTTAACGGCGGTCTTAACGGCATTTTTATCGTCTTTGACGGCAAGGCAATACTGGGAACCAGAGCACGTAAGATTAGAAGCAAGAGTTTTGCCGCCTTTGACAGTATAGGCTACCCTATCGCTGCTTTCATAGATGATAATCGGATAATCAAATACTTAGAGGCTCCGGTAGTCCAAGGAGAGGTGCGCTTTGCTCCGTCGATATCCGATTCCGTATTCCTGCTCAAGCTGATTCCCGGAATCAGACCCGAGATTCTCGCTTATCTTGGGGAGCACTACGACATCATTGTGATTGAAAGCTACGGTGTTGGTGGTATACCATTCTATGACAAAAGAAACTTCATGAATGAACTTCGTACCTTGACCGAAAAGGGTAAAATCATCGTTATCGCGACTCAGGTCATGCTCGAGGGAAGCGATGCGGAGAAATACGAGGTTGGTGCCCTTGCCCTCGACAGGTACAATGTGCTTCAGTCCTTTGATATGACGGTAGAATCGACTGTAACAAAGCTGATGTGGCTATGTGCCGAGCATTCGGACTACGAAGAAATTCGAGACGGTTTCTACACGTGTATTAACCACGACCTGCTCTATGAACCCAAGAGCTAGACGTATTATTTGGAAATACAGTAACTGAGACGGATGCCTGAATGGACGCCTTATAGGTTTTCCGTCCCGTACACATAGAATAAATTGGAGGAAAATATGGAATTAAATCAAGTAAAGGAACAACTACTTAAGCTACAGAGTCGCCTTAGCGCATACGCACACGCTATGGAAAGCATCAGCTATGACGGACAGACCGTTGCCCCAAAGAGCACTGCCGAAAACCGCGCTCACGCTCTTGCCGTGCTCAGCGAGGAGGAATACCTAATCAAAACAGGAAGTGAAACAGTAGCTCTTCTCGAGCTTCTGGATAATAATAAAGCTGTTTTGACAGAAGAGGAAAAGCGCATGGTTCACCTCATGCTCAAAGATATCCGCCGCATGCAGAGCATCCCTATGGACGAGTACATAGCCTATCAGGAGCTTGTTGTAAAAGCTGAAGACGTTTGGGAGGATGCTAAGAGAAACAACGACTTTGCTTCCTTTGCACCATACCTAAGCGAAATCTTTGAGACAAATATCAAATTTGCAAAGTACTGCGCTCCGGATAAAACGCCTTACGACTACTGGCTCGGTGAATACGAGGACGGCCTGACAATGGAAGTCTGCGATGAGTTCTTCGCCAAGTTAAGAGAGAGAATCGTACCGCTAATCAAGCACATTTCGGCAAGCGAGCAGGTTGATTCATCGTTCCTCAAGGGGAACTTCCCTGTTGCCAAGCAAGAGGAGCTCTCATACTATCTGATGAAGCTCATGGGGCTTGACCTTGCACACTGCGGCCTTTCAACAAGTGAGCATCCGTTCACAACAAGCCTCGGTTCACATCTTGATGAAAGAATTACGACGCACTACATGGATGATGACTTCGCTTCTTCGATGTATAGCGTAATCCACGAAAGCGGTCATGCACTCTACGACACAGGAGTTGACGACAAGTATCTATACACACTTCTCGACGCAGGCGTTTCTATGGGAATCCACGAGAGCCAAAGTAGATTCTACGAGAACCTGCTAGGTAGAAGCAAGGAATTCGTAGCATTTGTACTTCCTAAGCTAAAGGAGCTTTTCCCTTCGCTAAAGGATGTCACAGCCGATGCGCTTTATCGTGCAATCAATAGGGTTGAACCTTCTTTTATCAGAACAGAGGCAGATGAGGTTACGTATTGTCTTCACGTTTTGGTGAGATATGAGCTCGAGAAGAAACTGATGGCCGGCGAGATAAAGGTTACGGAACTACCTGAACATTGGAATAAGCTATATAAAGAATATCTGGGAGTCGACGTTCCTAACGATAAGCTCGGTGTTCTTCAGGATAGCCACTGGGCCGGCGGTGCAATTGGCTACTTCCCGTCATACGCACTAGGTTCCGCCTATGGCGCTCAGCTTCTATCAAAGATGGCTGCCGAAATCGACGTCAAAGACGCTCTATCAAAGGGCGACTTCTCAAAGATAAACGATTGGAACAGAGAGCACATCTGGAAACACGGAAGTCTCTACCGCTCAGATGAGCTTCTCGAAAAAGCTCTCGGAGAGAAGTTCTCAGCTGATGACTATATTGACTACCTAGAGAAGAAATTTAAGGAGATATATAAATAGAAAGAGCGGCGAAAGCCGTCCAAAGGAAAAATCATGTTTAACTTTAACCATTTTAATTTTAACGTCTTAGATTTAGAGCGCAGCCTTGAGTTCTATGACAAGGCGCTGGGACTAAAGCCTGTTCGTGAAAAACACAGTGACGACTACACTCTGGTCTATCTCGGCGACGGAAGAACTGATTTTCAGCTGGAGCTCACATATATGCACGACCGCAAGGAGCCATATAATCTGGGTGAAGGAGAGTATCATCTCGCTTTGAGTACTGACGACATGGAAGCATCCAGAAAACTTCACGAGGAGCTTGGCTGCATTTGCTTTATCAATGAGGCTATGGGAATTTACTTCATTGAGGATCCTGACGGGTACTGGATAGAGATTGTTCCACAAAAGTAAGCAAGCGGCAAATTATATGTCATACAAGTATCTGAATGTATTATGACACAGACAGTAAAAACGGAAAGGAGAGTATGATTTAGCCTATGAGCTAATCATACAAGAAAAAATGAAAATTGAAAGGCAAAAAAATCATATATTAGGTCCATTGTTTCAATTTCTTGCTGTAACTTTCGGTGCTGTTCTTTTTGCGATAAACCTCTGCAGCTTTGTTCCTGCAGGAGGTCTTTATCCGAGCGGCTTCTCCGGAATTGCAATTCTGATTCAGAGAGTCTGTGCTAAGTTCTTTGCGCTTGACATACCGTTCACAGCCCTATATATTCCGATAAACCTTATTCCTATCTACATAGGCTTTAAGTACATCGGTAAAAGGTTCACGCTTTACAGCCTTTACGTAATCGCACTCACCAGTATTTTGACCGATACAATTCCGAAGTTTGTGATAACTGAGGACATGCTCCTAATATCTGTATTCGGTGGAATCCTCAACGGACTTGCTGTTGTTGTTACGCTTCTAGCCGGTGCAAGTGGTGGCGGTATGGACTTCATATCGATATTCATGTCGGAGCGCAAGGGCAAGGACGCATGGAATTTGATACTGCTCACAAACTCCTTGATTTTGCTGACTGCAGGATGTATTTTCGGCTTCGAAAAAGCCCTGTACTCTATTATATTTCAGTACTGCAACACGCAGATTATCAAGCTCTTCTACAAGCGCTACCAAAAGCACACACTGCTCATCATCACCGATAAAACTCAGGAGATTTACGAGCAGATTCGCATCGTTACACACCACGACGCAACGCTGTTTGTAGGCACCGGTTGCTACGAGGGTGCCGAAAGAAAGATGCTTTACTCGGTCGTAAACAGCGATCAGGTCTCAACGGTCATAAATATTATTAAAGAGATAGACCCTAAAGCATTTATCAACTCGCTTAAGACTGAGGAGCTTAGCGGCAGATTCTATAAACAGAAGAAGAGATAAAAATCATCCCAATGAGGAATTTCCTTATTACAATGAGACGAGAGCCGCCGGTTCTCGTCTTTTGTGTTTTGATGGAAAAGATTTTTTAATATAGAGATAATTATAGGCTTGATTTCCTCCCACAAAGAGTTATTATATAATTAAGAATAGTCGAATACGGTTCTTGGATGTGATTTTATGTATACGAGGTACTTGTCATGAACACAGAGAAAATCGTAAAATACATGTTTTATTCACTGTCAGCGGTGATATGGAGTACGCTGATATTAACATACTCTATAATCAAGCTAGATATTGCGTATTTATGGATTGGGGATATTATGGAATTCATATATAAGCATTGTTTTGTTTATATATCAATATTTTATATGTTCATCTTATCAATGCATTTCATATATCGCTATCGAAAATACAAAACTATGGAAAAGCTAAATGCCTATATTTCCGCAAGAAAAGCCTTTGTTATAACTTCTCTAATTGCGCTGGATCTAAATGTATTTACGCTTGCATTCGTTGTATACGCCATGTATCACCCTGAGGCTTCGCTTCCGATACCTTTTGACCCTAACATTTTGTTCATATCATGTTTTATCTCTATAATAGCTTGGGGCATTTCTTTAGTCACGGTTATATGCAGTTATTTTATAGTAAGGAGGAAATAAGTCATGAGAAACAAAGCAAAGATATTCTCTATAGCTTTAGTCCTTGTAATTGCAGCCATCTTGATCCTTGTCTTTTATAGCAAGTCTTCGAAGACCAAAGTCGCAAACAATTTTCGCGAAGACTACCTCAAGATTTCTATGAAGGCAATTCAAACAAATCCTGAGCTTGTCACTGTCAGTAAGAAGGATAAAAATGGTGAGTTTAAGGATATAACTGCTAAGTTCTATATCGATTACATAACGGATATTCAAGAAGGTAAGTTCGACAAGGCCCTGAAACTGCTTTCTGACGAGGATAATTACAGTATCTATTTTGAGAGCGGTCACACTGACCTGAAACCTCTTTTGGTAGAATTTCACGATGGCTATGAAAAGACGGGAATAATAGGACGAATCCTTCAACATATCCGCGAAGCAAAGG
>ERZ773022.2345-NODE-2345-length-11514-cov-2.943363_pt1 | contig 11514 bp, 12 predicted proteins | sample MGYA00580839_ERZ773022 | MGnify/ENA primary metagenome ERZ773022 (study PRJEB29015, sample SAMEA2738020) | human oral metagenome | biome: human oral; feature: human-associated habitat; material: dental | place: China | collected 2044 ... | reverse complement strand
TGATTCGAGAGCTTACGCTTCTGGATCCTGCAAGGTATCCCAGCCTGGCAGCCCCGGAAAGGCGAGCTAATCTCGCAGAGCCGGAAGAACGGTCCAGCCTCCTTGAGCCGGAGCGGAGAGACAGCCTGCTCGATGCGGGGGGCTGGGCGAAATAGTTTTGGATGAAGCGGCAAACGGTTTCTCTCGCCCAAAGCCCTCGCCCGAAGCGGCGAGGTGGTATGATAAGCGAGCTGCCTGCCGTCATGGCGTGGGCGGAGCGGCGCCGGAGTCCGGCAAGGAGGATATCTCCGCGTGAGGATCATCCGGCAGGCGCTTTTTCACGCGTCGTTCGAACGCACGCGGATCCTTGAAACGATACGGCGGCCTGCCTCCGTTGAGATGCCGGGGCGGGAGCGCGCGGAAGGAAAGATGGGAATGAAACCATGAATAAAATACGCCTGAGCGTTGCCGTGGGCGTTCTGTTGATTCTTGCGGCGGCCCTTGCCAGGGGACGGCTGTTCCCGAGGGAAGTCCATACGCTGTCGAGGGACGGAACCTCCATGAACACCATGATCCGCATCTCCGTGACGGGGGAGGGGAAGGAGCCCGAGAAGGTGCTGGACGAGTCCTTTCTTCTTCTGGACTCCCTGAACGGCCAGCTTTCCCTTTTTCAAAAGGGTTCCGCGGTCGCACGCGTCAACGATGCCGCGGGAGCCGAAGCCGAGACCGTGTCCCCCGACGTGTTTGCCGTCATCGAGGATGCCCGGAGTATCTGTGCCCTGACGGACGGGGTGTTCAACCCTCTGGTGGGCCCTTTGACGAAGCTCTGGAAGATCAACCGGCAGATGCCCTCCGACGCGGAGAGCGCGGACCCCGATGCCCGCATGCGGTTCCGACTTCCCGACCCGGCCAGTGTCGATGAGCTGCTTCCTCTGACCAAAATAGAGAACCTAGAGATGCTGAGCCCCGACAGGGTCCGTCTGCGGCAAAAGGGCTGCATGCTGGATCTGGGGGGCATCGCCAAGGGGTACGCCTCCCTGCGGCTGGCCAACCTCTTCCGGACGCGGGGGATGAGGTCCGCCCTGATCGACCTGGGGGGCAACATCTATGCCGTGGGGACCCAACCCGACGGAGCCCCCTGGAACATCGGCATCCGCAACCCCAAGGACACCAGGGGGGCTCCCATCGCGGTCCTGTCCGTCACGGATGCTGCCGTCGTCACGTCTGGCACCTACGAACGCTTCAAGATCATCGACGGGGTCCGCTACTCCCACTTCTTCGACCCCTCGACGGGCTATCCCGTCCGCAATGCCATGCTCTCCGCCACGCTCGTCACGCCGGACGGAACTCTGGCCGACGCGCTGGCGACGGCCTTCATGGTGATGGGGGCGGACCGGGCCTCGAGGTTTCTGGAGGACAGGCCGGAGCTTGGGGCCATCCTCATCCTCGAGGAGGACGAGGGCGTCAAAATTCTGGCGACCCGAAACCTGGAGGGTCGGCTGAGGACGACCGATCCACCGCTGACCGTTCACTTTTTCTGAGCCCGCCCCTTCCCGTCTCCGTTCGACGGGAGGAATGTGCGGAAAACGAGAGGAGACGATAACCTTGAACATCAATCGACCGTGCGTTCGGCCGCAGAACCGCCTGGCCCCGAATGACGACATGGGGCCGAATGCACCGACGCCGGGCCCTGGCCGCGAACCCGGCGTCTGGTGGTACCTCTCCTGTCGGCGGCTCGTCGTTGCCGTTGTCTCCACCCTTGTGGCGAGCGGCATTGCGGCGAGTGCGTTCAACCTTTCCGGGCTGTTCAACGAATCCCGGCTTTATTTGTTCGGCGTGACATGTGTCTTTTGGGCATTTGCCTGGGCGGCCTTTCTGTTTCTGCGTTTCGACGAGCGGACCCTGTGGCTCCGTCAGGAAAATCTTTACTTCGCCATCCTGATTTACAAGCTCGCCATCCCTGCCTTCTGTACGCTGTGCTTCAGTATGTTCCGGTTCGTCACCCTCAACAACTCCCTTATGGCGGAATCCGCACTGGGAGATTACTTCCTCTTTCTTACCCGCGCCCTGTTTGGGCTTAGCTTTGTCTTCGTCTTTTATTGGGCGACGTTCCTGGTCGAATAGTCGAAAACTCCTCAGCCGCAACAGAAATTACGGATGAGTAGGATTCAACAGGCTTTACGGGAACGGCAGCGCGGACTGATTTATAGGGTTCTCCTCTCGGCAGACCGGGACGGCTTCATCGTCGAGGACAGAAGGACATCGCTTATTCCGGGCATGGCGGTGACGGCGGAGATCAAAACACGACACAAGCGGGTGATCGAGTATTTTCTGGATCCCTTCCGCACCTACGTGAGCGAAGCGCTGCGGGAACGGTAGGGCCTTTCCCGGGCTCGCCATTCTCCGGGTAAAAAAACGCAGACAAGGGCGCTTACCCCTGTCTGCGTTTATGCTTCTCTCATTTCATCACATGGCCGGGGCTTGGATGTGCCCGGCTCCTCGGCGGCTTTAACAGGCGGGCATGGAGTCGATGCACTTGGACGGGCACTTGGCGATGCACGTGCCGCAGTTCACGCACTTCTCCGGATCGATGACCGCGAGGTCGCGGTCCATCGTGATGGCGGTCGCCGGACAGACCTTGGCGCAGAGTCCGCAGCCGATGCAGCCGATGCTGCACACCTTCTTGACCATCGGCCCCTTCCAGTGGGAGTTGCAGGCCACGGCGACGTTTTCCCTCTTGGGGATCAGCGTCAGTACGGATTTCGGGCAGACGGCGACACAGGCGCCGCAGCCGGTGCACTTCGACGCGTCCACCGTGGCCAACCCATCCACGATGGAAAGCGCGCCGAAGGCGCAGACCTCGACACAGGTACCGAACCCCATGCAGCCGAAGGGACAGGCGTTGGGGGACCCACCGGGCAGGATGGCCGCCGAACGGCAGTCCTGGATGCCGCTGTAGAGGACCGTGCGCGGCGAACGCGCCGGGGTCCCCTTGCACTTCAGGAAAGCGCGCATGGGGACGGTCTCCTCGGCCTGTACCCCCATGATCTCCGCTATGCGCGCCGCGACCTCGGCACCACCGACGGAACAGAGGTTCGTCTTCGCCCCGTCGGCCACGACGCCCTCCGCATAGCCGTCGCACCCGGGGTAGCCGCATCCTCCGCAGTTGGCGCCGGGCAGGGCCTCACGGATCAGCTGGACCCGAATGTCCGGCTTGACGAAGAAGGCCACGGAGGCCAGGGCCAGCAGCACACCGAAGACCAGACCCAGGGCCCCCATCAGCGCCGTGGGATAGAACAAAACGTACATGAAGTCCATGTTCGTCCCCCTTCCCGGCTACTTGACCATGCCGCTGAAGCCCATGAAGGCGATGGACATCAGCCCGGCGGTGACGAGCGCAAGGGGCAGGCCCCTCAAACACTTGGGAATGGCGTCGTTCTGGTCCAGGCGCTCCCGTATCCCCGCCATCAAGGTGATGGCGAGCAGGAAGCCGAGGGAGGAGCCGAGCGCGTTGACGAGCGACTGGGCCAGGGTGTAGTTCTCGTTCATGTTGATGACGGCGACGCCCAGAACCGCGCAGTTGGTCGTGATCAAGGGCAGGAAGATCCCCAGCGACTTGTAGAGCCCAGGGTTCAGCTTCTTCAGCGCCAGCTCGACGAACTGCACCAGGGCCGCGATCACGAGGATGAACGACAGCGTGTAGAGATACTCCAGATGCAGGGGCACGAGCACGTAGTGATAGACCAGCCACGTCATCAGGGACGAGAGCATGATGACGAACACCACGGCCAACCCCATGCCCCTGGCCGTCTCCAGCCTGGTGGAGACGCCCATGAAGGGGCAGCACCCCAGGAAGCGAGACAGCAGGATGTTGTGGATGAATATGGAGCTGACGAAGAGCAGCAGCAGATTCATCAGGCCTTGCCCCCTTCCTCTGCGGCGGCCTCGGGCTCACCGGCGCCGCAGACCGCGCTCATGGCGCAGCCGGAACAGCCGAGCGGGGCCTCTGGCCGGGGGCGGCCGCGGCGTTCGGCCCACCAGGCCTGGAGGGCGCGGAAGCCCGCCATGCAGACCCCCAGCACGATGAAGCCGCCGGGGGCGAGCACGATCAGGAGGGCGGGCTGGAAGCCCGCGGGAGCGACGGGAACGTTGAAGAGGGATCCGTTCCCCAGAAACTCCCGGATCGAGCCCAGGAAGGTCAGGGCGGCGGTGAAGCCCAGCCCCATGCCCAGACCGTCCAAGGCGGAGGCGAGGACGCCGTTCTTGAACGCGAACGCCTCGGCACGTGCCAGAATGATGCAGTTTACGACGATCAACGGGATAAAGATGCCCAGCGCCCTGTTGAGCTCGGGGGCGAAGCCCGCCATCAGGAACTGGATGACGGTGACGAACCCCGCGATGACGACGATGAAGATCGGGATGCGTATCTCCTCGGGAACCCCCTTGCGAAGGAGGGAGATGGCGGCGTTGGAGGCGATCAGGACGAACATCGCGGCGACCCCCATGCCCATGCCGTTCATGACGCTGGTGGACACGGCGAGCGTCGGACACAGCCCGATGCACTGGACGAAGGTCGGGTTCTCGTTCAGGATCCCGTTGGTCACGATCTTTAACGGATTTGTCATTTCAGGCCCCCCTCGATATTACGCTTCCAGTAGTCCGCCGCGGCGTTGACCCCGGCGGTCACGGCGGAGGAGGTGATGGTGGCGCCGGAGATCGCCTGAATTTCATTGGGCGCGGAAGGCGTCTGCTTGACCACGTTCAGGGGCAGCCGCTCCCTGTTCTCGAACTGGCCGGAGAAGAACGGTTCCGGCGCTTTGGCCCCCAGGCCCGGCGTCTCCGACTGCTCGAGGATCCGGATAGCCCGAACGGCCCCGCCCTTCGTCACCCCCACGACGATCTCGATGGGACCTCCGTATCCCTTGGAGGTCACGGTGATGCAATGCCCCACCGTCTCGCTCCCCTTCAGTGCCTCCTCGACACCCAGCACGGAGCCGGCCCCGGGGACCGGGTCCATGGGCTTGAAACTCTCGGCATCGGGCATCACGGCCATGAGGGCCAGAGCCTTCTCCTTCTCCTGCGCCGCGCGGATCGCGTCGGCCGTCGCCCACTGAACGAGCCCCAGGATGAGCCCCGTCACGGCGGTGACGAGAAACAGGGTACCCCCCAAATACAGCGACTTGCCCACCAGTTTTCCGAGCGGAGATTTTTCCGGTGTCGGCATCATCTCGGCAGCGTCCGTCATCTTCTCGCCTCCCCCAAGATTCTGGGGACCGTCAGCCTGTCGATCAGGGGAACGGTCAGGTTCATGATCAAGATGGAATAGGAGACCCCCTCAGGGTAGCTGCCGAAGGTTCGGATGAGGGCCGTCAGCAGGCCGCACCCGGCGGCGAAGACGAACTGCCCCCTCGCCGTCATGGGCGACGTGGTGTAGTCCGTGGCCATGAAGAAGGCCCCCAGCATCAGGCCGCCGACCAGGACCTCATAGAGGGGACCCCCGGCGCGCCCAAACGCCAGCGACAGCACCGCCACCGTGGCGATGTAGACGACGGGGATCCGCCAGGAGATGATCCCCCTCCAGATCAGGACGGCCCCTCCCAGCAGGAGCGCGGCGGCCGAGGTCTCCCCGATGCAGCCGCCCACGTTGCCGATGAAGATGTTCCAGAAGGACTGCAGAACGGAGGGGGACGTGGCCTGCGTAGCTGCGCTCGTGGCCTGCGACACGGCGGCCGCGGCGCCCATTCCCTTCAGGAAGGCCAGGGGCGTCGCGCCGCTGACGCCCTGTACGGTCCAGGTCGTCATGGCTACGGGCCAGGAGATCAGCATCATGGCACGGGCCGCGAGGGCCGGGTTGACGATGTTGCCGCCCAGCCCGCCGAAGAACTGCTTGACCAGCACGATGGCGAAGACGGAGCCGCAGGCGGCCATCCACAGCGGGATGGTGGGCGGCAGGTTGTAGGCCAGGAGCAGCCCCGTTACCGCCGCCGAGAGGTCGGAGACCGTCACGCGCTGCCCCGCGAGGCGCTGCCAGAGGAACTCCGACCCCACGCAGACGGTCACGCAGGTGGCGATCACCGCAAGCGAGGAGCCCCCCAGGAACCAGACCCCCGCGGCCCCGGCCGGCAGGAGCGAGGCGAGGACCCACGCCATGATCTTTTGCGTATCGAGGGGAGCATGGATATGGGGAGAGCTGCCCACCGCAAAACGTTCGGTCATTTCTTCTGCGCCCCCTTCTGTGCTTGCTTTCTGCGTTCGGCCATCACGGCCGCCTTGCCGTCGCGGCAGGTCTGAGTGAGGCACCGCGAGGCGGGACAGTCGTAGGTGCAGCAGCCGCACTCGATGCAGTTCATGCCTCCGGCGCGCTCGAACCCGGCGTAGTCCCTGCGGCGCACCGCACGGTCCAGGTCCGACGGGACGAGGTGCATCGGGCAGGCCGCAACGCAGCGCCCGCAGCGCAGACAGTTGGACTCGACGGGCAGCGCGGCCGAACGGGACGAGAGGGCCAGGATCCCGGACGTCCCCTTGACCACGGGAACGTCCAGGGAGCGCATGGAGATGCCCATCATGGGCCCTCCGGCCAGGACCTTCACCGGATCCTCCTTGAAGCCGCCCGCGGCCTCGACGAGCTCCCGAACCGGGGTCCCCAGCGGGACCGAGAGGTTCTTGGGGTCGGAGACCACGTCGCCGGTGACCGAGACGATACGGTCCATGACGGGAATCCCCTGTGTGAGGGCGAGCCAGATGTGATAGAGCGTCCGGACGTTCAGGATGATGCAGCCCACGTCCGCGGGCAGGGCCCCGGGAGGGATCTCCTGGCCCGTGACGGACCAGATCAGCATCTTCTCCGCACCCTGTGGGTACTTGACCGCGTGGGGCATCACGCGGATGCGCGAGCCGTCGTGTTCGGACAGCTCGCCCTCAAGCCGTTCGATGCTCCTGGGCTTGTTCTCCTCGATGGCTATGATGCCCTCCGCGTCGGGGAAGAGCTCTAGGCAGAGCTCAAGCCCCTCGATGATGGGCTCGGGACGCTCCAGCATCAGACGATTGTCGCAGTTCAGGAAGGGCTCGCACTCCGCGCCGTTCACGATTATCCATCGGATGACGCGCCCCTCCGGAGGCGACAGCTTGACGTGCGTGGGGAAGCAGGCCCCTCCCATCCCGACGATTCCGGCGGCCCGGATGAGCTTGAGGTAGTCCCCGCGCTTGGGCTTTCGGCCCAGGTCTTCCAACAGCGTCGGAGCGTGTTCGTACTGCCCGTCGTTCTCCACGACGATGCACGTCTCGAAGCTGCCCGGAATCGTCATCCGGAACCCTATCTCCTTCACCGTCCCGGAGACGCTCGCCAGAATCGGTGCAGAGACGAAGGCATCGGTGTCCGCAATCTTCTGCCCCAGCAGGACACGATCCCCCCGCTTGACGAGAGGGGCGCAAGGAGCCCCCAGATGCTGGGACAACGGGTAGACCAAATCCCCCTTGGGGGATAAGACCTCAACGGTCTTCTCCGCCGTCAGGGACTTCCCGTCGGGCGGATGAATCCCCCCCTTGAACGTCGGCAATCTCATTTTAAAACTCCCCTCAAAATGAAACTGTATTTGAGCCGACCTCCCCCATCCTCCCCGAAGCTCACGCCCGGCACCGTTTCCTGGTCGACAAGAAACAGTGCCAACAGCCAGGGGAGGCCGTCGGCCCGAATGACCTCATTATAATACAACTTCAGAAAATTCCGGGGAACGTGCTTTCAGCTCATCTCGGCCACGGCCCGTTCCAGAGCCTCCCGGGCGTCATCCGGCAGCCTGTCCATGCCCCCGCGCTCCGTCTCGCGGGAGACGACGAAGTTCAGCCGGTCCTGGAAGCGCGCTCGGAGCTGGCCGCGATAGGACTCGTCCTGCGTATCGATCTTGAAGTCGGGAAGCTCCAGCGTTCTCATCCCCGAGAAGTCGCCGAAGGGAACCCAATTCGCCCTGTCCTCCACGATGGCCTCGAGGATCGACAGCGTGTGGGCGGGCTTCACCTTCGTCCCCATGAAATCCCCCGTGTTGAGGACGTAGCAGGACACGCCGTCCTCGATCAGGCGCTTGAACCGTTCGTAGTCCATGCCCAGAGGATAGGTGCGGAAGGGATTGGCGTAGGGCTCGCAGACCAGCGCGTTGGGGTCCACGCCGGGGGCGAGGCGTTCCGCGGTCGTCCGTTTCGTGGCGAGGGTCGCCCCCATCACGGAGGCCAGGGACGGCCCCTCCAGCTTCAGGACCGGCGGAATGGTGGGGTCGCGCATCAGCCAGAAGATGGCGTTCAGCGGCTCGTCGATGCGGTCGATGCGGTTGGGCGACCACAGCCGCGACTTCATGGCTCGCCCGTTGCCGTTGCGCACGTCCTCGGTGACGGCGATCGTCCGGCCCTCCGCCGTGACCGTGACCCCGCAGTTCTGCATCGTCACTAGGTACTTGTTGGCCTCGCAACCGATGGGATAGTCCTGGACCTTGTCGAAGTACGAGGGCTCGAGCGCTATGGCGTACTTGTCGCGGACGTTGACGACGAAGGCGTCGTCGTGCAGCACCGTGATGTCGTATTTGCCGCCGTGCGCCGCGTGCGTGATGGTGGATTTGCCCGAGCCCGACAGGCCAAAGGCCGCCAGGACGAATTTTTTACCGCCCTTCATGGAGTAGCGCTTGAGCCCGCCGTGACAGGAGGCGTAGCCGTTGCGGGAGGCTATCCCCCATGCCAGGGTCAGGGTCCCCTTTTTGAGCTCGCCGAAGTACCGCAGCCCCAGCACGGCGGCGCAGTTCTCCTCCGGCGAGAAGAACGCCAGCCCCAGCGGGTAGTCGGGATGCGTCCAATCGGGATCCGCGAAGATGAAGATGTCCCCGTCGACGTCGGAGACCCGGCGCGACCGGGCGTACATCTCCCGATACCGGACGTTGTCGTGCTGGAAGTTGAACATCCAGCTGTAGAGATTGTTCTCGAAACCCTGGGGCAGGGCCAGGTGGGCCTTCACCATGAAGTCCTCCTCCAGCCCTACGTAGGCGTCCGCCGTGTAGACTCTGCGGTAGCGCATCCCGTAGACCGCCTCGCGCACCACGCCCGCCATCGCGGCGACGTCGACGTCGGGATACCCCACGATGCGCCGCGCCGCGGCCGTCCTGCCGAACACCGCTCCGTCGTTGAAGAGCAGCACGTTGGCGTCCGCGGGCAGCTCCAGATCCTCCGGCCGAAAGACGGGCATGCCCGTCAGCTCCACCGTCCCCGGGCTGTCCTTTGCGAGGGCATAGGCCTCCCGCAGGTCGCGCACCCGCTTCACGTTGTTTCCATAGAACAGGGTCTCTATCGTCGTACGGACCGGAGTTCGGTTCACCTTACCGAAGCGCTCCGCATCGTACGCCCCTATTGTAGACATCCTCATTCCTCCTCTGTTTTTGTCGCTCCGCCGCCGGCGGTCCGATACAAGCCCACAACCTGTAAGGGGCGCTTCGACAACTTTTTATTTTACTCCCCATTCGCGCTCCGCTCAATCTAGGGAAGCGCTGGCGCTTTTTTCCCACAGACGTTTTGCATATTTCCTTTTGGCAAGGTATGCGTTCTTGTTTTAATCGGTGCTTCCCTGAGGACACGCTGATTCGATCAGCGCTTCCCTTGATTTTTCGAAAGGGGCAGATTGTGAACACCAAAAACTTGTCTTACGGGCGGCAGTGGATTGACGACGACGACATCGCGGAGGTCGTCAGGGTGCTGAAGGGCGACTGGCTTACCCAGGGCCCGACCGTGGCGGCGTTCGAGAGGGCCCTGGCCGATTACGTCGGCGTGAAGCATGCGGTGACGTTCGTCAACGGGACGTCGGCGCTCCACGGGGCGATGTCCGCGGCGGGGCTGGGGCCCGGCGACCGGCTGCTGACCACGCCCATGACCTTTGCAGCGACGTCGAACTCCGCGCTCTACGTGGGGGCCGAGCCCGTCTTTGCGGACATCGAGCCGGGCACCCTCTGTCTCGACCCCGTCAAGGCGGAGGCGAAGCTGAGGGAAGTTGAGGAGGCGAAGGAGGGCCGGGTCCGGGCCGTCGCGCCCGTCAGCTTCGGCGGATATCCATTCGCCATGGAGCCGTTCCGAAGGCTGGCGTCCGAGCACGAGCTGGTCCTGATCGAGGACGCCTGCCACGCGCTGGGCGGCGACCGGGACGGGCACAAGATCGGATTCGACGCCGACATGACCGTCCTGAGCTTCCATCCCGTGAAGCACATCACGACCGCCGAGGGTGGGGCCGTCCTGACCCAAAGCGACGAGTACGCTCACGCGCTCCGGCTGTTCCGCAGCCATGGCATCACGAGGAACCCCGAGGACTTCGAGGAGGCCCCCGAGGGGCCATGGCACTGCGAGATGCAGACTCTGGGGTGGAACTATCGGCTTACGGACCTGAATTGCGCCCTGGGGCTCAGCCAGATGCGCCGGCTGGATGCCTTCGTGAAGCGCCGCCGGGAGATCGCCGCTCTCTACCGGGAGCTGCTGGCGGACGTCCGGGGGCTGACCCTGCCCCCCGCGCACGAGGGGCACGCCTACCACCTGTTTCCCATCCAGGTGGACGCGGAGGCGCGCGGGCCCCTTTTCGCCCACCTCGCGGAGAACGACATCAGGCTCCAGGTGCACTATTCGCCCGTCCCCCTGCATCCGTACTACAAAAAGCGGTTCGGCTACAGGTGGGGCGACTTTCCCGAGGCCGAGCGCTACTATCGGGGCGCAATCTCCCTGCCGATGTTCCCGCTTCTCGAGGACTCGGACGTAAAGCGGGTCGCGGACTGCATCAAGACATTTCTGGGCCGGGGCTCATAGCGGCAGCGGAGCGGGCCCCTGAGCCGCTACAGCCGCGTGCTCTGGCTCAGGGCCCTTCGCCCTTCGTTCCTCCGGACCCGTCCCTTGAGCTTCTCGAACTCCTCGGCCAGCTGCCTTCGTTCCTCAGCGGAGACGCCCATGCCGCCGAGGAGCGCGTTCAGCCGGTCCTCCAGCTGGGCCACCTCCATGGAGGAGGGGGGCATCGTGCGCCCGATCCGCTTGAGGCCGTTCAAAGCTTCCTCCGCGACGAAGAGGGCCAGCCTCGTCTCGATGCCGCCCTCGGGCTCCGCCGGCATCTCCTCGGGGGGCTCCTCCTCGCGCCGGCCGCGTTCCCTCTGAGAAAAGAGCAGGAACATCCCCGCCAGAAGCAGGAACGCCCCCCCGGCCGACGGGCGGTCGAGGTAGAAGAGGTGTCCCGCCTCGATGCCGCAGAGCATCCCCGCCGCAAACAGAATCCATCGCTTTGTCCCTTCCCACGCCATCGCCGTCACCTCGCACCGCCCCCGACGGGCAGCTCCATGCGGACGTGCAAACAATGAAAACAACCTTTATGTGTCATGAAGTTCTGCCGTCTCCGTCATTCCCTTTTCCGGGCAGGAAGCGCCTGCCCACACCGAAGCCCGGCGCGATGCGAGGGCTCAGCCCGTAGTACCCGTCCCCCGGCATGAAGACCAGCGGGTCCAGCCTGCCCGACTCCGGGCGGCCCCGGCCCCCGGATGG
>ERZ773022.2343-NODE-2343-length-11524-cov-2.806696_pt1 | contig 11524 bp, 6 predicted proteins | sample MGYA00580839_ERZ773022 | MGnify/ENA primary metagenome ERZ773022 (study PRJEB29015, sample SAMEA2738020) | human oral metagenome | biome: human oral; feature: human-associated habitat; material: dental | place: China | collected 2044 ... | reverse complement strand
TGGTGGCGTTGGTCTTCAGGACGATGTCGCCCTCGTAGACTGTGCCGTTCTTGCTGTTCAGGTAGAAGTTCCGGAAGTGCAGCTCCTTCTCCGTCACCTTCGACGCGTTCAGGCCGAACCTGAGGGGCGCGTCCGCGACGTTGTCCCCCCACTTGAAGGGCCAGTTCTGTGTCTGCGTCCCGTTGATCTCCACCGTCTGGGCGTCCGCTTCGGCGACCTTCTTCGTCACGTTGTAGACGAACTTATTCCCCACTGAGAATTTTTCCGTCTGCCCGGCCTTCAGCTGCAGCTCCAACGCGCCGTCCGCGTTTGCCGGATCGGTACCAGCGGTTCCCAGGCCCAGGAGCTCGCTGAGGTCGTAAAAATCCCCCTCGGTCAGGACGATGTTGTCGTTCACCTTGCTGTCCACGGCGCCGTCCGGCTTCAGGACATTGGCCGTCGCCTTCAGCGTCACGCTCTTCGCGTCCTTGTTGACCGACACCACCTCGAACAGGACGCTGGCGTTGTTCTTAAGCCGGGCATTATTTACGCTTGTACCCAGCAGCGCCGCCAGGTCCGTTCCCTCGGCAAACCCGTACTTGCCCGTAAGCCGGGCTTCCGATTCCAGAGCCGTCGGTGTCGAAGTCGTCGGAGCCCCGAGCCCCGTGATGGTGTTGAGGTCCGTTCCCGCCAATTTAAACTCCTTGCTGTCGCTGTAGAGCTCAAGCCTCTTGCCGGTCTGGTCCTTTTGTGCCTTAATATCCAGCCCTGCAGCCGTAAACTTTTCGTTCAGCTTCGCCACCAGGGTATCGATATCTTTCACGACCTCATCCAGCGTGATAGTCGTCGTCGTGCCATCCACCTCAACGGTCATGGTCTTGGGCGCTCCCGGAGCGCTCCCCAAGCCGGCGGGATCTTTGAAGTTGAACTGCGTGGGGGGCGTTCCCCCCATGAGGTACGTGGTGGAAGTAGTGGGAGACCCCGTTCCCATAATAGCTTGTCGTCCAGTCCCATCCAAAGTGATCTTTCCTGTCTTGGAGACAAGCTTTATGGCTCCATCGGACTCCAGGGCCGTGATATCGTCTGCGGTAAATCCTTCTGCCCGAAGCAGTTCGTTCATCTTACTGGCCAGGTCCTGGATCGTACCAGAGAAATCTCCTGGGATACTAATGGTCTTCTCTGCCCCGCTAAGAGCCCCTTCAACCGTAACCTTCAGCTCTTTATTTTGAAGAGCAGCAGGGTTCCAGACACTATGTTTCTTGCCCAGCAACTCGATCCTTGACTCCGTCTCGCTGCCGACGCCCATGATATCCTTTATGGCCTCGTCGGGAAGGCCAATCTCGGCCAGAGTTATTTTCTTTCCGTCGTCCGATGTCAGCTTGAGCCTGCCGTTCTCAAGCGTCGCCGTGATGCCGTTAATGGCATTCAGCTTGTCCTTGAGTCCCTCCAGGCTGCCCACATTCTCCGTCAATGAGAAGGTAATCGCAGGATCGGATCCCAGCTGCACGGACATCGAACGTTCCCCGATGGCGGAGAAATCAAGGTCGCTTGTACCTTTAGCAAGGTGACGCTGCGGATTGACCGTCTTCACCGTGTAGCTCCCCGCCGGGAGGTTGTCCACTCGCAGCCCGGACACGCCCGCCTGGTCGTTCAGGCTGGCGCCCATCACCACGTTCTTGTGCTTGATCGTGAAGATGTCCGTCTTCATCGCCTCGGCCTGGCCGGGGTTCGCGTTGATCTTGATCTTGTAGTTCCCCTCGAACGCCGACTTCTGGCCGAACCGGTCTATCTGGCGCAGGGAGCCCCGGATGTACGCCTTCGTCGACAGGTCGTTCGACGACCACAGGCCCGCGGAGCTCCCGTCCAGCAGGCGCTTCTTGTTAAACTGCGTCGCCGTCGAGGTCCGGTCTATCTCGCTCTTCAGCTGGTCTATCTCAAGCTGGATGTACTGACGGTCCTGCTGCGTCAGCGTGTCGTTCGCCGCCTGCACCGACAGCTCGCGCATCCTCTGGAGGATGCTGTGCACCTCGGACAGTGCGCCCTCCGCCGTCTGCAGCATCGAGATGCCGTCCTGCGCGTTGCGCACCGCCATGTTCAGGCCGTTGATCTGCGAGCGCATCTTCTCGCTGATGGCCAACCCCGCCGCGTCGTCCGCCGCGCTGTTGATCCTCAGCCCCGTGGAGAGCGTCCGGATGGACTTCTGAAGCGCGCTGTTGGTCGCGTTCAGCGAATTGTAAGCGTAGAGCGCCGGTATGTTGTGGTAAATCCTCATAATATCTTAACCTCCTGATTGCGGGTCATCCTGTCCCGACATATTTTCTGCGGTGTTTCAACCATCCTAGTCCCTTCTCGTGACGAGCGCGTGAAACCGATCCCCCTTGGCCGGGGGAAGAAAAAATACTCCCCTCGCATCCCTCCTTTCCTTAAATTTTTTCTTGACTTTTGCGTTTTCGGCCCCGCGCGGGCAGACGCACCGCGCGGAGCCGGGAGAGCCCGGAGAAGACGGAGACCGGCAGGTGCGGCATCTCCAGCGTCCCCTCCGCGAAGAGGCGCGCAGCGCGGGCTGCCGTGCGGTTTGCATTCACCACGCCGTCCCACACCTCCTTGCGCCAGATCCGGGTGTTCCTGGGCGCCTCGATGCCCAGACGCACCATCCCGGCCTGGAGGTCGATGATCGTGATCTCGATGTCCGTCCCTATCTGGATGGACTCGTTGGGCCGCCGGCCGAGGATCAGCATCCGTGTTCTCCGTCCTGGCCCCGACCCCGCGGCCTGTCCGCCCGGGCGTCCCGCGTCCTCCGCACGTGCCGGATCCGCATCGCCTCCCGAAGCTCATCGGGAAGCGCCGGGTGCCGGATGGAGTATTCCTCGTCCAGGGCGATGACCTGGACGGCCCGGTGCGTCCTGAGGTTCAGCAGGATTGGGGCCCTCAGGTTGGCGGTCATGTTCCACGGCGCCGCCTCCGGGATGGAGACCACGATGAGGAGCGCCAGGTCCGACGGGTCCATCGAACCCACCAGCTCCAGCTCGTCCTCGGGGATGCGGGCGTTGTAGTCCGGCATCACGGCGTCCGGCGTCGTCACCGGCAGGGCCAGCGCACCGTCCTCGATGTTCTGCAGCCATTTGACGGCGTTGTCCTCGTCCCCAACAAGAACCCAGCTCCGGCTGTTCTCAAACGCGGGAAGGCCGCGGGGGAAGGACAGGACGTCGTCCTGCGTGTACGTAATCTCTCCAAAGCGCTCGCTCACAAAAGTCTCCGGCATTTTTCTATCCCTATACCCTATCCTTTATGTTCCTCGTCCATCCCCGGCCGCACGCTACCTCAGAAAGTTCAGCAGCGTCGGCTGGATGATCTGGGAGATGACCGACAAACTGGCCTCCTGCATGAACTTGGCCATCATCAGCTCCGTCATCGCCTCCTCCGGCTTGATCGAGACCAGGTCCTGCAGGGACTCGGTCATCTGGGCGTCGTCGGCCACCAGCCGCGCCTTGTTGCTCTCGTAACGGTTCTGGAGCGCCCCGTTGGTGGAGAGCACCTTGAGAAGGTTGTCGATGAAGCGGTCGATGCGCGGGAGCATGACGTCGGAGATCGCGGTGCGGTTCTCGGACTTCACTGCGGCGATCACGTCGTCCAGCACGCCGAAGATGTCCTGTTTTCTCTGGTTCGCCCCGCTGCGGATCGTCACGTTCTGCGTGTGCATCGTGTCCTCGCCGTTCGGACCCGGCCGCGCCGCGTCCTCCAGCTTGTAGCCGCCCCGATAGGGGGTCTTCTGAACCCCTGCCGCGCCAAAGAAGTCGTTGGTGATATCTTTGTCGAGCGTTCCATCCGCCTTGAGCTGGGAGGCCTTCGCCGAGATCGAGTATCCCCGCGGCGACCACAGGACGAGGTGTCCGTCCTTGTTCAGCTCGGCCCGCACGTCATAATCCTGCATCCGGGCGTTGATCGTCGCAACTAGGTCCTGCACGTCCATCCTGCCGTTGCCGTTCGTGTCGCGCATCGCCGTCAGGTCGATGGTGTGGGTGTATCCCGCCACGGTGACGTCGAAGGTCCGTGCCGGGGTGTGACCCTCCTCCCACATCTCCGCCGGAAGCAGGTTCCCCGCCGCATCCAAAAAGCTTTTTTCGCCCTGAATGCCGGTGTTCAAGGCCAGCTTCTCCCGTGCCACACTGCCCTTGACGTCCACCACGTTGACGGCGGAGCCGTCCCTGGCCGCGATGGAGAGGATGGGATAATCGCCCGCCTGACCGTTCTTGTCCCCCATCCGGGCGTCGAAGTAGTTCACGTAGAGCCAGTCTCCCGCCTGGGAACGCAGCCGGTCCATGACGCTCTTCACCGTGTCGTCCGCGGAGACGTCGATCTCGACCTTGCGCCCCAGGGACTCGAAGCGGATCGTGCCCGCCTTGCCGATCTTCTCGCCGTCCTTCAAACCGGTGGCGGCCCCGCCGGTGTCCTTCGCCCCCATATTGCTGGTCACGCCCGTGTGGATGCCCATCTGGGCGGCGATGCCGCCGGAGTAGTCCGACCATGCGGGGTCGGAGACCGGCAGATCGACGACCGAGAAGGACTCCCCGGTCACCGTGTAGAGCGACGCGGAGTTCGGGATCTCCTTGCCGTTTTCGTCGACGGGGATGGCCACCTTCATGAGCTCCTCGCCCGCCTGTTCGTTGACCTGCCTTGCGATCTCGCGCATCACCTTGACCCTGTCGACGAAGCCCGTGGCGGGGTCGGTCACGTCCTTACGCGAGAGGCGGACGTCGTACTCCCTGCCGCAGGACATCTGCACCCGCAGCCGAACGCCCAGGTCGTCGTCCAGACAGGGGGCCGTCGGGAACTTGATGTCCTTGACCCCCATATTCGGGTCCGTCCGCACCGCGGTGGAGAGCCCCAGCTCCTCGGCGTAGCGCTGGCCGTTCATGTCCAGGAACAGGACGGGCGCGCCACCGGGGGCACGGATGACCAGGCGGTTCGTCGCCTTCTCCTCGTTATGACTGGTGCCAAGCCCCTTCTCGTGATCGTCCTCGCTGTAGACGCCGGGGGAGCGGAAGACATCCACCGTCACGTCGAGCCAGCCCGCGCCGGCGTTCTTCAGCCGGTCGGCCAGGTCGGCCAGGGTGTACTCGCCGGGGTTCAGGGTGATGTCCGCGACGCGGGACCCGCTCATCACCCGCCAGTGCAGGGGCTTGCCCGGCGGGACGACCAGCTTTCGGCCCGGCGCGAATTCCACGCTCTTCATACCCGTCTCCATGCCGAGGTAGTCGAACACGTCCATGTGGCTGTGATCGACGGGTCGGGTCTGCTCTTTGGATCCGACGATGCCCGTCTGCACCCCCGTCTCCGGGTCCGACGAGAAGGCGTAGTCGAAGAGCGTCATCCCCATCCCCTCGCCCTTGAGGGTGAACGAGGGATAATGGGGCTTCTCCGCCGCAGCGGACGTGGAAAGCGGGTCCGCCGGCAGCTTGCCGATGCGCTTGGCCACGACCACCAGCTGATCCTTGTCCGCCGAGGTCCGGGCGTAGAGCCCCTCGATGGAGTTGAGCTTCTCCGCGATCTTCGTCAGGTCGTCGCCCTTGTTAGCGTAGACCTTGATCGGCTGTTTGCCATCCAGCTGGACCGTCACCGAGCTGGTGGAGCTTTCCACCGGCCCGTCGTAGCCGAGGAGCTGCCGGACGCCGCCGGCCGTTCCACCGGGCTTTACATAGTCCTTGACCGTGATCTGCCCCCGGGAGGACTGGAGCACCAGGCGTCCCGACACGACGGACGCCACCGGAAGGTCCCCCGCGTCCATCGGAACCTTCGCGTTGATCTCGTTCACCAGGTCGGTGATGGAGCGCTTGCCGGCAAAGGAGAAGTCGTAGGTCTGGCCGTTCAGCTCGAGAGATATCCCCTTGCCCAGCGTGTCGTCCCGCCAGCCCAGGGTGCTGGCCGTGCCCATCATCCCGTGATACTTCGTTTTCTCGCTGGCGCGGACGCTGCCGAAGAGCTGTTCGGCGGCCGTGCCGTCCATGCGAATGGCGTCCCCGTTCGACGAGGTCAGGACCAGCTTTCCGTTGTAGATACGGGCGGTGACGTTCGGGGGGAGAACCCCGGCCCCGTTGAGCTCGTTCACCAGGGCGTCGAGGTCGGCCGGGTCCGCAGCAAAGGTGTGATTTTTCGTCGTCCCGCCCGCGGCGACCGTCAGGGTCTTGCCTGCAAGGCCCGGGAGTTTCACCTCCGTGCCTCCGTTCAGCATGGAGTGGTTCCAATCCGGAGTCTCAACGGTAACGCCCGGAGGCGTCCCCGTCGTCCCCGTTTTGGGGAAGGCGACGCCCGCGATGGACTGGGGCATGGGAAGGTAGTCCGTGTCGGGCCAGCCGGTGATGCCCACGGGCTCGCCCGTGTTGCTCTTCAGGACCATGCGCTGCATGTTGGTGTTGGGGTCCTTCTCCACCGACGCCGTCACCAGCATGTCCGCGCCCTGCTCCTTCAGTGCGCGGTTCACCAGCATGGCCAGGTCGTCCAGGGAGATGCCCGAGACCTCGCCGGGGTCCCGGAACCGGTTGTAGTCGGTGGGCTTGGTCTTGCCCGTCGCCACCTCGTCGATCCACTGCTCGGGGATGTACACGGACAGGGTGCGGTTCCCCACCGTGATCTGCACCTTCTCCTCGCGGCCCGTCCACTTCCAGTCCGCCGGAACCTCGTGGCTGCAGATGAAGTGGGACTTCTCGTTCTTGACCGCCACCTCGCTGCCCGCGAAGGAGACGTCGGCCAGCAGCCCCTCCTCGATCTCGTACCGGATGCGCTCGTCGGAGCCCTGATACTTGATGCGGCCGTCGGGGCCAATGACGAAGGGCTTCGTCCCCGTGTCCGTCCCGCCGAACAGGTATTTGCCCGCCACCTTGGCGTTCAGCGCGTTGAGGATCGTCTTCTTGTTCTCCTCGATCTGCCTCGCGATATCGGCCACCTGTTCCCGCGGCAAGGTTCCGTTGCCCGCCTGGATGACCAGGTCCCGGATCGCCCTCGCAGCCTCCAGGACCTGGTTCAGCGCATCCTCCGAGTGCTTGAGCATCGCCGTGGCGTTGTCGTGGGTCTCCCTGTAGATCTTGTTGTCCTTCAGCGCGGCCTCCAGGTTCAGGGAACGCGCGATCACCGCCGGGTTGTCGGACAACCGGGCATACTTGCGCATCGTCGACAGCTGGCGCTGCAGGTCCAGGACCCGCCTGGAGTTCTCGTGAAGCGAGCTGATCAGGGTTCCGTACATCATCGAAGTGGTGACGCGACTGTTCATCTCCGGCTACCTCCGCACGGCGGGGAAAAACGCAACCCCCTGCCGTTCATCCTCAAATTTGGAGAAGGGGGCTCCGCCCCCGATATTATGTACCCAACGGGCGACGCAAGGTTTTGCCCTACGGCTGACGGGTCCAGGGACTTCGTCCCTGGTTAGCGGCCGACCAGGCCGAAGCCGTTGATGATCCGATCCAGCATCTCGTCCACGGTGGTCGCGTACCGTGCCATGGCGCCGAACGCCTTGTTGAGCGCCATCATATCCAGCAGCTCCTCGTCCATGTTGACGCCCATGACGGACTGACGCTGTTCGTCCAGTTGCGTCGCAACGTGCTGTTGGGCCTTAAGCATCAGCTCGGCGTGTCCCGCATCCGAGCCTATCTTCGCCAGAAACGCGTCGTAATACCCGCCCACGGTCGTGCTGCCGTTCTCCAGCACCCTGGCGCTCTTCAGCCCCAACATGCGGGCGGCGTTCTTGCCGTTCCCGGCGCCGCCGCTCTTTCCGAACGTCGCCTTGCCCGAGGTGTCCAGCTTGCCCATGGCCGCCCCGATCAGGCTGTTGGCGGAGCGGACCGCCTCGTTGACGTCCAGCCCCGAGGCGGCGTCCGACTTGAACCGCAGCGGCTTGAAGAACGCCACGCCGGTCGTCTCCTGATTCCCGCCAATGCCGTACCCGGAATATTGATAGGCGTTGATATGCTTGACCAGCTCCCAGGCCAGGCCGTCCAAGGTTGCCTTGAGTCCGGGGATGACGCCGTCGCGGGCCTCCTCCAGACCCTTGATGGAGCCGCCCCTGACGTGGTGCCGGACGGTGATGGCCGTGCTCCCCACGTTCTTGAGCTTGAACCACATTCCCTCGCTGACCGTGGAGAGCGTCCGGGCCGAGTAGTCGCTGTCGTTTCCGAGGGCGGGAACCCGCCGGGCCTTGTCGAACTTGTTGTCCGCCGAAAGGTAGCGCACGCCGTCGAAGGTGAACGATGCGTCCTCCGCCACGGTCGAAAAGGCCGAGACCTCGCGGTAGACGGGAGCGCCCGTCGCGGTCTTTCCCGTCTGCTCCAGCTTCAACAGCCCCAGCCGGCGAAGCGTCTGGAGGTTCCCATCCGCCCCGCCCAGCAGCGTGATGCGCTGAGCCTCGCCGGGGACGTCGGAGGCGAAGGTCAGGTACCAGGACTGGTCCGAATCCTGTTTCAGCGATGCATGCACCCACTGCTCCGGGGCCGTCACACCGAACTCCGCCTGATACTTCTCGTTGATCTTGTTGCGGATGACCTCGAGCGAATCCCTCTCCTCCACATCGATCGTGATCGTGGGGTTGGGGTTCTTCATGCCCATCCGCGCGGCCAGGTCCCCCTCGACGTCCGTGATGGAGACCAGCCAGTTCTCCTTGGACTCGACGGCAAGCTGCGTCGGCGTTCCCGCGGGGCCGGAGTGCACGGCAAAGGCGTTCTGCCCGCTCTGAGGCAGGGCGGCCTTGAGAAAACCCGCCAGGTCGCCCACGGTCAGCCTGTCGCCGGTCCCCTCCGCAGGGTACGTGGCCGGCAGCGGCACGTTGGAGATCCCGCCGGCCGTCGTGGCGAAGACGTCGCTCGTCATCTTCCACTTCTTGGCCGTGTCGTCCCACTTTACGGTGACGTCGACCTGAGCGTCGTGTGCTCCGACACGGAAGGTGTAGGAGTCCCCCGCCTTGCCGGGGCCGAGGATATCGCCCGGATTGAGGTCCGGGTCGTTCGCGTTGCTGAAGATTTTGGAGGCCACCCGCGTGCCCTGCGTCCCGACCTGGATGCGGAACGAGCCCTTGATCCCCAGCGCCTCCGTCGTCGTCATGGGGCGCTGGCGCATGGAGACATGTTCCTCCCTGAACTGGAGAAATGCCTGGGTCGCATCGTCGAAGGAGACCGGAGTCGTACCGCTCAGGGACTTCACCATCAGGGAGTTGCCCGAGACCGAGGCGTTCAGGTCGGCGGGCGGGATCCCCTCGCCGAACACCTTCGCCAGGTAGTCGGCCAGCTCCGTGACGGTCAGGTCCCCCGCAGCGGAGGAGGCCGTGGTAGCGGATTTATCGTTGGTCATATCCCATTTTCCGGTCCCTGCGTTCCACGTCAGGGTTACCTTGACCTCGTAATCGCTCCCATCCGTCCTCTTTCCCTTGAAGACGAGGTTCTTCGGGCTGCCCGCGCCGCCGTCCGGCAGGACGACCCCGCCGGCGAAGGCGTTGGAGACGTAGGACACCTTGACCGTCCCGTCCGGGTTTAGGCAGAAGGGGTCCCCCCCGCCGATCTCCCACTCTTTGCCGTTGGCCAGGCGATCGACATTCAGCTGATGGACCCCCTCGGGCCCCGTCGCCAGCACATCGGCCACCTTGCAGTTCTCCACGATGTCGAACTCGTTCTCCGCAACCTGCACGTCGTAATAGACCTTGCCGTCCCACTGGAAGGCGTGGGCGCGAAGCTCGCGCACCCTATCGCCCTGGATGAGGGTGCGGCCATTCAGGGTCATGAAGAACTCCCCGTTCGTATCCCCGACCTTGAGGGGTTCCTGGAAGGTCACGTCCATCATACGGGATATCTTGTCCAGGAGCAGGTCTCGCTGGTCCAGGAGGTCGTTGGGGTTCTGGCCCAGAGCCTTGAGCTGGTAAATCTGCTTGTTCAGGGATGCTATTTCGCGCAGGACCCGGTTGGCCTCGTCGACCGAGGTCCTGACCTCGTCGTTGAGGGCCTTGGAGTAGGATTCGAACCCCTTGATCACCCCGCTCAGGGTCCCGCCCAGAGATCTCGCAGCCTCGACCAGGGCCTGGCGTGTGGCGGTGCTCTCCGGATTCTCCTGCAGCTTCTGCATGGCGTTGAAGAAGTTGTCCATGGAGACCCGAATGCCCGGCTTGACCGGTTCGGGGATGTAGTTCTGGATCGCCTCATAGAGTTTGTTGATCTTGTCCCAGTAGCCCAGGGTTGACAGGCTGGACCGGTACTGAAAGTCCAGGAACTCGTCCCGGATGCGCACGATCTCGTCGACCTTGACGCCCATCCCAATCTGTCCGGGCCCGCCGGCCCGGGACTCCCCGGGCATCGCGTAGGGCGTCACCGTCGAGAGGTTCACCCTCTGGCGCGAGTATCCCTCCGTCTTCATGTTCGAGACGTTATGGCCCACGGTCTGGAGCCCGAGCCTGAATGCGTTGAGCGCACGCTTGCCCATCTCGAGCCCGTAAAAGCTGTTCAGCATCTCCCGTTTACCCCCTGAAATCCGTGCCGTTCAACCGCGAAGCTCCACCCTCGAGGCGCCGCCACTCCGACAGCAGCATCGAGGTGTACCGTTCGTTCTGGTCGATCAGCCCGCTCAATATGACCATCTCCGACTTGAGCCCAAACAAGGATTGGGTCAGGCGGTCCGCAACCCCGTTGAAGAGCGCCCGTTCGTCCTCCTCAAAGGCGTCGCTGAGGGAGGAGGCCTGCGGCTCGCAGCCCAGCTCGGCGGCCAGCCCCTTCGCCAGCTCGTCCCTGAGGGCCTCCTGCGTCTGCACGTCAAAGAAGATCTCCCGCTGCTCCCGCATCAGGTCCTGAAGGACCTCGACCCCATCGCCCCTGAGGGCCTCGCGCTGTTCCTGCACGACGTCGATGAGGTCGTCTATGGCATCCGCCTCGTCCTGAATCGCATCGATGAGCGCCTTGACCCGGTCGCGCACGTCCGCTTACCGTAACTACTGGAGGTCCAGAAGCCTGGACAGGACCAGGCTCCGGGCCACCTGCTCGAGCTGGGGGACGTACTCGCCAGCCGCCACCTGGGCACGGAGACGGTCGACGACGTCCTGCCGCACGTCGGGGATGTCCTTCAGCTCGGCCCCGATCCGGGCAAGCTCCACCGCGAAGGGGCTGAAGTCCGCCTGGTCGCTTCCCCCGGAAGGACCGTCCGCGTAACGCCCCTTCTTCGACCTGCTCCTGCCCGAAGCCTCCGGTCCATAATGACTGGATACCTTTCCGATCATAAAACACACTCCCCTTAAGCAGGCGGCCAGCTCTTTTCGGACCCTTGGGGCCGAAAATGCTGTGCCGTTCGCTTATACAGACCGACAACAACTGTGTTGTCGGTCTGTAAAGCAGGCGACCGCCCTTCTGCAATCATAAGCCGCAGACGCTGTGTCGGTCTGTAAAGCAGGCGACCGCCCTTCTGCGATCACAGGCCGCAGACGCTGTGCCGGTCTGTAAAGCAGGCGACCGCCCTTCTGCAATCATAAGCCGCAGACGCTGTGCCGGTCTGTAAAGCAGGCGACCGCCTCTCTGCGATCACAGGCCGC
>ERZ773022.2334-NODE-2334-length-11541-cov-3.325353_pt1 | contig 11541 bp, 24 predicted proteins | sample MGYA00580839_ERZ773022 | MGnify/ENA primary metagenome ERZ773022 (study PRJEB29015, sample SAMEA2738020) | human oral metagenome | biome: human oral; feature: human-associated habitat; material: dental | place: China | collected 2044 ... | reverse complement strand
CCGATTATTCTCACTTCTTCGTAGTCAGTAACCATCGCATGATACTCAGGATTACAAGGATTAAGGATTAATGTATCTCCATCCTGAGTAATTCTTTTTAGCGAAGCCTCGTTATGATCCAGTCTCTCGATAGCATATATTTGATCTTGAACAAAATCATAAGACTTTGAAATAAAAACTATATCGCCATCGTAGATATTGGCACCGATCATACTGTCGCCTTTTACTCGCAGGCAGTAATCCGCTTTAACATCTGTATCTACTATAAATGTACCCTGGTAATCATCTTCGCATACCACACCATCACCAGCACATATAGTTCCCATGATAGGGAGCTTGTGCGCTGAAGGCAGAATGATATTCGATGGAAGAGGACGATCTGATTGAACAGATTCTTTGTTGTGCTCCTCTATAAGATCAGATTTTTCTATATTGAAATAATTAGCCATCAATTCAATTTTATCTATTCTTGGATAAGTATTTGCCTTTATCCAATCTGTAAAGGTGGTGTATTTTATTCCGAGATCTTGGCAAATATCATTTCTAGTTTTGTTGTACAAATCCATATAGTACTGAATGTTTTTTGCCATTATTTTTTTGTTGCCTAATTGTGTACTCATTATCCACCTCCATTTGATATGAAAATAATACGCTAATCTCGTAAAAAACACAATAAAATTTTGAAAAAATTACGAAAAAACCGTTGACAAGACGGTTTAACCGTAATATACTCCAATTATCAAATGAAGAAGAAGCGAGGTGAGCAAGTTGAAAAATGATAAACTGACGCTTAAATCAGTTAGAGCTTTAAGAGGATACACACAGGTTGAGGCGGCTAAATTGATTGGAATTAGTCCAGACACCCTGTCAAATTATGAATGTGGGAAGAGCTATCCAGATATCCCTATTCTCAAAAAGATTGAAGAGGTATATCAGATAAGTTACAACGACATTATTTTTTTAGTTTGAAATTACGGTTTAACCGTATAAGAAGAGCGAGAGCTGAAGAGGGAGGAAGAAATGGATAAAAGAAGAGCTATGCGAGGGACTGATTCAGCGAAAGCGATGACTGTTATACGAACTGTAAGTCTGATAGGAGAGGGAACAAAAGAAAACCCAGCACGATTTCTGTATCAGTACTGGGACTTAAAGGGAAACCTATTAGCAATCCGTGACACTATTTTGGATTCGATTTCTGAGAACATTTCTCATCGCTCAAATTAGTGACTTCGGAATACAGCTTTTGCTGCTCGTGACGCTCAACGTACCACTGCTTAATTAAAAGCTCTATTACCTTAATAATCTTCACAGCATCATCGGGATCCATATCGATTATAAGGTTTACATCAGCTTCTGGGTGAGCACCAATGTTTCCAAGGTTGCGTAATGCATTGAGGACCTTCCACTGTTCAGCGCTTACATGGTTTTGCAACTCTGTAATTTCTTGATACAAGGTATTCTTCTTAATACCCCAAAAGTCACGGATTAAAGACTGCAAACATCTGCGTGACAAAGTGGCGGAAGCTTTAGGACTTAGATTAACAATGGCACAAGCCTCAGAGTAGTCGTTTCTTATTGATTCAGGCACATAATCCGGGAACTGAGTTGCAAATGAGTTAGGAAGCAAATTTGTATTGAAAGAACCGGTTTCAGATCCAGCACTAGACGCTTTTATAGAAAGGCGCTTGCAAGATGGGCAAAGATAAAAACGTAAAGAAATTTGCGTCGGATACATAGGGTTGTAGCTTTGGTTATTAGAAGAATCAAAAGAGGGGTGCCAGTGTCTGTAAGTAGTATGAATTAATGGGAAAGTTGTATCGCAATATGGACATTTAAATGGCTCCATGAAAATCTCCTTTCAAAAAACAAATAACTATATAGGAGATTATACAGCAAAACAGAAAGGATACACACATGAAAGTTGAAACACAAAAAGCATGGAAAGAAAGAGAAGCCGGTGAAATGGCAAACATGATCTTAAATCATATGAAAGACAGAAATCTAACACTAGAGGTGCTAGATGAAACTATAGTCCTAGTTCAGGACATATTCGTAATTCGTGCGGTACTCATGAAACCTGAATTACAAAATAAGGCTGACTAATGTCAGCCTAAACTTAGAGCTTATGACATTCTTGACAACACCAGTAGCATCCATCGAATTTTAAACTCGGATACTTATAGCGGGCAAGGAGAAAAAGTAATGAAAATAGGCAATAAAGAAGTAAAAGAAATAGTCATCAAAGATAGCACTGGCGAACTTATCGCAGATATTACCGATGATGACATAATCTCGAAGACCAATGTAATCGTCGGGCTCATTAACACCAAAGAAGATAAAGAGATGAGTTTGCAAGAGATCCAAGTTAAGACAGCAAATAAGTTGTACGAGGCTATAGGTAGCATGATCATCAATGAACTATCTATTGAGTCAGCCGAAAGAATAGTAGATTCGCTAGTAAAGGTTATGGATGTAAAGCTTGGATAAAAAGTAGAGGTAAGGTCAATATGAGGAAATCTGAAGAGATAAGAAACATACTCAAAATTGAGAGGCGAAAACGCAACATGAATTATAAAGAGTTTGGTGCGTTGCTGGGGTGTACAGGTCGATCTGTATCTTACTGGGAAACAGGAAAGCGAAACATTTCACTGGATGCTGCAGATAAAGCTTTTAAGAATTTAGGAATCACAGTCACTATTGGAAAGAAGAGCTGAAGAGGGAGAACCAAGATGGAGAAATATCGCTATTTAAAGGAGGTGCACAGGTGAACAAACTCGAAGTAAAAGATAACAGATTCTACCTAGATGGTTCAGAACTAACATTCTTGACAGAAATCACCATAGACAAACTTTCAGCTGAAACGGCAAGAGTAAGCCTGTCTATGGTCGTAAAAACTACAGGTGAGATTGAATTGCCGATAGGGCTACATTGGACGTTATCTGCACGAGCGAAAGAATAGTATTAACTCCAGCCTCTTTAGCAACATTTTTGCGCACCAGAAAGGGGGACGCATGCAAAAGATAAAAATTGAAGTAACAAAAGATGGTAAAACGGAAACCGCTTACGAGGGAAACACGCAAGGATTACAAATCGTATTAAGTGCATTTCAAATAAGAGAGCAACTAGCAAAAGATGGCTATTGCCCGGGATCAATTAGAGCAATAGCCGACACGATGAAATTAATAGCTGATGAATACATCGGCTAGATGCCACCTTTTATGGTTGCATTATAAGCGGCTGGCTCTATCGGAAGATTGGATTTAATTTTTTTCTTAGCTTCCAAATAAGCTTTTGCAAGTTCTTCCGGAGTATCGAATTCGCACTTCGATACATAAAGTAGAGCGAGCTCATGAATAACTTGAAAATGATTCATACTTAATCACCTCCTTTCATAAATATACCCGAGGTGATTATACATCACAAACAAGAGAAAGTTGAAGATAAAAGAAATGGATAAACAAACAATAGTCCGGGATATAAAAAAGGAAGTTGGGAACTGGCCATGCCAGTCTGATATAGCTCGGTATCTGGGTAAATCCAGAGATTACGTCATTAACCTGATGGCAGGGTGCGAATACATTACGGACGGAAAAAAGAAGCAGTACCTTGCATCAGATGTGGCTGACAGGCTTATGAATAAAAGACGGTGTAATTAACAGGAAAAACTACGGAGGAAAATCACAATGAATAAAAAGAATTTAAAACCAATGATAAATGAAGAGGAGTTAACAAAAGCAGCGAAAGCAGCATATGAAAGTCATAAAAAAATACTATATCTGAGTTTAGAGGATGCATTCGATGTTGATTTCCCCAGCGAACTAGAGCCACTTGCAGAACTAATGTATTGCACAGGTTATGCAGATGCAATAGCCAATGCCTCGGTTGAAATAAATATCGATATCAGGAATAACGAAAAGGCGGTGAATCAAGATGATGAAGGAATTCGTAGAAGCTGCTAAGTATATGTGTTCAGACGAAGATGGAAACTTTCAACCAATTGTATTAGTAGGTTCAATCGCTGCCGCACTATTCATCCCCATGCTGTGGATATTCCTATATGCCCTGGGATGCAATTGATAAAGGAGAAGAAGCAGAAATGGAAGACAAACAAAAAATATGTAATGAGTTGTTATCAACACTGCAACAAACAAGAGGTTTCTATGATTTAGTATCACTCAAGTATGAGAACGAAGATGCACATGAGCTTGTGGTCGCAACATTTAACAATGGGTATCAAAAGGCGGCTAATGTCACTGCTGATTCAGGAACAGCGATGATCATAGATATCATCAACCAATGTCAGTAACAATGGTAGAGGCTGGTTGCATATGTGATCGCTGTGGTCACGAACATGGAACACCGAGAGATAATAGAGCTTTCCGGTGGTGCCGCCGTATTAAAGGAACTATTTGCGACAAATGCTGTAAACAGTGTGAGTACAACGATGAATGGCATTGCCGTTATGATTTGGAAGGTCGCCAGAAAATGCGTGAACTTATATTCGCCAATCGAGAAGATGAAAGGAAAATATGCAAGTATCAAGAAAGATTGAGAACAACGCATAACTCTAGAACACAAACGAAAGAAATACTAATGGAGATCATTAAATCAAAAGAAAGAGACATCGAAACTAGAGAGCAAGAGTATGAAAGGTTACACGCCAGAGAGGGTCAGCCAAGAGAAATGTTTTAGTAAAAGAGAGGTACGCATTATGAAGGGATTTTGCAAAGATTGCGGGCAAATGCATCTTGTGGATGCAAATTCACAGAAAGAGGCAGACGCTATTGCAACAGATAAATGTGATTGTGAAAGTGAAGTTAAGTGGTTTCGATTGATGCGCGAAAATGTAGACATGTTATGCGGTTCAAAATCAAGTGAACTCGAATTTGAACCAATGGAACAGCCTGCAATCGATTTAGTGAAAACTGCTTGTGAACTAGTACATAAAGGGTTTATTGAGTCAGTGAAAGTTAGTGCAGCTGATAGCGAAGTTGTGATTACTAGAGTAGTGGCAAAAATAAATATTGTGAGAAAAAGAAAGCAACAGAACCAGATGACTATTTAAGGAGGCAAGCATGAAACGCATTTTCTGTGATAGATGCGGAGAAGAAATTGACTATAGGAATCGTAGCAAACAGCTGGATGTGATAGGAGATGCAGAGGGAGTATATGATCTCTGTCCGCAGTGCATGGTAGACTTCAGAGCCTTTATGCGAGATAAGCCTCAAGCAGGTGAATATGGTCATGGGGTGCAATCAAAGAAGATGGGACGCATATGCGGTATTAACTTTGAAGAATAAAGAAACGAGGAGAAAAATGAATCAGATTAATTGTGAAATCAAGGAACATATAGGGATTATCTCAGAAAGCAAGAATGGATGGACGAAAGAGCTTAATCTCGTGTCCTGGAATGATAACGAACCAAAATATGACATACGAGATTGGGATCCTAAGCATGAAAAGATGTCACGTGGTATCACTCTTACTGAAGAGGAAGCGTACGAACTAAGCATCATACTGTCAGGTGAATTTGAAAGTTAAAGATAGAGTAATAGCAACAGGAGAGAATCATGAGTTTAGAAGTAATTAATAAGGCGAGAGAACAAATTACTGAAGAGTCACTTGAAATAAAAAGTGCATTAGCGACATTTATCGAGGAGACGATAAACGAGCGCTGCACCACAAAAGGAGTAGCAAATAAGATCCTTGATGGCAAAAAAACCATCAAGGATTTAATAGATAAAATTACAAGCGAGGCGAAAAGTAAGGCAAAGAATGGATGCGCCGTGCTGTCGGATGATGAAGTCCGGGAAATGATACTCAACTATTACGAACTGGACAAAACAGAGCCGGCACATAAGGCAAAGGTCGTAGATATTTTAGAGCTTATATAAGGAGTTAATCATGAGATACATATATGAGCACCTTAAGGATATCCCGGTCGAGATAGAGTATCCGGAGGATTTTGAAAAAACGGTGAACGAAAGCCTTTACAAATCCATTACATATAATCGCTACAAAAAAATAGCTCACTGCTCATACTGTGGCAAAACATTTGATTATATCGATAAACTCAGGAAGGGTGATGCAACTTACTGCCCTTATTGTTACGCCAAAGTTGTGGCGATGCCGCATACCTGCTATCCGACAGGTAGCTACGAAAGCTATGTGTGGATGTTTTACAGAAACAACATTATTTATTTTGTGGAAGCAGAAGCCTCATGGATGTATGCCGGCCAGCCGATAGATGACATAGAAGATGTTACCAGAATAAAGCTACGTAGAATCATATGTATATCTCATCAGAGTCAATATATGTATGTATACAGATACCATCACCAGGATTGGTATCGATGTAAAGGGGGCAAGGTGTATCTAGACACAGGATATTACAAAAATCTTGTAAAAAAAGAACAGCTAGATAATACGTTTCTACGATACATGGATATCTATCCGTGGGATGCGGATTATATGGTCAAGGAAGCCGCCTTGTGTGCAAAGTATCCTCAGGTGGAATTTGTCAAAAAGGCAGGACTAGGCGATATTGTGCGAGGGAAAATCACAAATAACCCCACATATGTTTATCCGAATTGGAAAGGCAGAACGATTCCAGAGTTTTTGAGGCTTTCACCTCAGGACGTGGACAAGCTTAAAAGTTGGGATATGTTTGATCCGGAAAATATCGCTGTGTACAAAAAGCTGTCAAAAACGCGAAAAGTGAAGAAAAACCATATAAAGACGGTTAGGCGAATCTTTGATACGGCGGAGATTAACAGCGCAGACAAGGATAAAGATCTTGTGAAGCTGGCCACATACCTTGCAAAGCAAACGGAAATGAACATACACGAATCAATTAGAGGCTTTGCCTGGGCGGTGAAAAACGAATATGCAGATTACATAAGGCAGCTGGTGAAACTCGGATATCCGATTAATGATTATTATAGGTATCCGAAAAGCCTCAAAGTAGCGCACGACAGGGTCTCGGAGGAGTACAGAGAAAAGCTTGCAGAGGAAAGACGGGTCAAAGCTGCCGAGCGCCAAAAACAATATGAAAAAAAGTATCTGCCGAAGCTGGAGAAGCTTATATATAGCGACGACCAATATCTTATCAGACCGCTGAGAGACATGAAGGACTTTGATAACGAGGGCAGAAGTAACAAAAATTGTGTCGCCTCATATTACGACAGAGCGACAGAAGGAATAACATCGGTATTCGTATTAAGGAAAATTGGAGCTGAAGAGGAGTCATTTGTAACCATCGAGCTCGATTTCGGAAGTAAAAAAATCAAACAATGCTACGCCGGGGGAAACAGGATTCCGGATAGCGAGGTGACGGCATGGGCAGATAGATGGCTAGAGCAGGTTGTGAAGAAAAAGAAAGGCAGGGCAGCGTAATGAGTGAAATTATGAATGTTGAATACGAAGTACAGAAGGAGTTGGCAGACAAAAGCACAGAGGAGCTGCAGCATGAAGTAAACGGTCTCTATCACCAGATAGAGATGGTGGGAAACATCGCCATGATGATTGCAGCCAATGCAGGACAGAGACTACTTGTGATTAAGGATAGACTCAAGCATGGCGAATTCGAATCATGGTGCGAATCGCACCTGGACTTTTCCAAGCGAAAAGCCGAGATGATGATGTCTCTAGCCAAGCGATGCGAAGAAGAAAATAGTCTATTTTCAAAAACGCAAATGTTTGCGGATTTGAGTATTTCCAAGGTGTTCACACTTTTATCAGCACCTGAAGAGGTGGCTGTAGAGGTGATAGAAAATAGCGATGCATCATTAATGACTGTAAGGGAGCTTAAAGAAGAAATCGCTGCGTTGAAATTGAGAAATGATGAGCTTGAATCAGGATCTGGTGAAATTGAAGCCCTTAAGAACCGCATCGCAGAGCTTGAAGCGGAAAGTTCTGAAACCGAAGTAGATAAAGAGGAACTGGCGGCCAAGAGTGAGGAAATTGAGAATCTCAAATTAAAACTACAGAAAGAAAAAGACAAGTTAAAGAAGAGCAAGAATGACAAGGATGAAGAGGTTAAGAAAGTTCTTGAAGAAACAAGAGTTGAATTAGATAGAGAGATCGAAAAGGCTGTTGCAACCGCAAAAGTGCAAGCGAAGGCGGATCGATTAAAAATCGAAGAGGAACTTGAAGAGGCATATGCGGAAATTGAGAAGTTAAGCACGGCAGCCGCCAGTGGAGAAACCTTAACGGCATTCCGAATCAATGTTAAATCCCTGCAGACGATATTTAACGAATGCCTCGGCCAACTTGCAGAATTGGACGAAAACACATCTAAAAAACTGAAAAAAGCACTCATTGAGATTTTGACCTCTGAAATGGAGGCGCTTAATGAAGAAAAGTAGATGGGAAATATTAAGAGAGTCAATCTCCAGAGACGTTAAAACAACAGTATATACACATAAGCCAATATCATCAGGGATAACAATCGTGTCCGAGAAAAAAAGATAGCCGTATCGAGCGGATGTAGATATGAGGCTATCGGCGTATATATACGTGCTGAAGTAATTCAATACAAACTTAAAAGACAAATGAGAAGAATTATTGAAGAAGCCGATGGGAGGAACCCAAATGAAAGCTAAACCAAAACACATGAGGAAAAGTAGAGTGCATAAATTCTTTGATGATCTACTTGGTGAAAAAAGAGTGAATGAGTATCTTGAACCGCCCGGATCGGACCCGGAAGAAGAGGAACGAGTCATGGCAGAAATCATCGCAAGATACGAAGATCCTATTAATGCAGAACTGGCAGGAGATTTTCCGCTTGATTAGGTCAAAAGATATAGCAGCTATGTATACGGAAGAGCAACGTAAGGGGATATGCAAGTGGTGCCGGAAACATAACTATGATAAATGCACCACTTGTGCACTCCCTGCAGTACCAGCATGGAAGGCTGAAGAGGTTAATAATATTACTGGAGAACTAGAAAATGCTTAATTTAATAATAACTTTCTTAATCACAGGTCTTATGGTTGGAATAGTAGCGCTATCATTCACAGCAATGAAGAGGATGGATGTGGCAAATAAATTATTCATGATAGCAGATGTACTACTCCTTACAGGACTAACAATCTTACTAGTGTGTATATGTAAATAGAAAACACAAGATATGACAGCGGTAGGCAGAAGATATACTTCTTTCAAAATCGTACATAAATATATAAGAGCACATACTACTTTTTACAGATGCTTGCCGCTTTCATATATAGAATTAAAACTTCAAAACTTTCTTCCTTATATATAGGAAGAAACAATACGGTAAAATCATCCGGCATTAAGCCGGATTAAGAGTTCAAATGAGTATTAACAAGTCAGGCATTTAAGTAACTATGATAAGAACGAAAAAATATTACACTGGAGATTATCTCGAGTTAGAAATATACAATGTGTCTCCAAGAAAGAGAATAATAAAAAGAGCAGAAAAAAGACATGAGTCATCACCGGCACAGAAGAATCTAAATTCAAAAAGAAGTCAGAGATACTTTGTCAGAGTATGCAATCTCAATTTCAAAGAGGGAGACTTTAGTATAGATCTCACATATGACGATGATCATCTGCCATATAACAGAGAGCAGGTACTTAAGGATATAACTAACTATGTGGCAAGAGTACGTAGGGAGATGAATAAGAGATCCAGTGAACCGGTGAAATATGTGTATGTAATATCTAACCATGCTGGAGATGATACTGGCTCAAAAGCAAGACCTCATATCCACATGATATTTGGAAATGTGGATAGAGATGTCATAGAGGATAAATGGAAGGCGGGATTTTCTAATTCTGATAAACTCAAATTTGATGAATACGGAATCACAGGCAAAGCCCTCTATATGGCAAGACAGGGCAAGAGCAAAAGATGCTGGGGTAGTTCCATAAATCTAGAAAAGCCTGATCCTATAGTTTCAGATAAAGCTATAACGAAATCTCAGATGGAAAGAATTATTAATGACCCATCAGATGGACTATATATATCTAAGCTTATTAATAAAAACAACAAGACAAGGTATACCTTTACGGACTGCCTTGTTGAACACGATGGAAGACAATTGGCTTTGTTTGGGCAAGATGAAGAAAGCGGAGGTAATGGTTCCGGGTTCAGCTTGCTTATACGAATGCGAAAAACAGAATACTGCAGAAGATGATGAGTTACTCTAGCGAGTAAGATTGTTTAAGTGGGATGAAATATGACAAAAAAAGAAATGGAAGAGCTTATATCGATTAAGCAAGAAATTAATGCAATAGAGATGTCTTTGTGTGCTCCTAAAAGCACATATACTTTTGCGTTCTACAAAGATTATAGGACAGGGTTTCCAATTCCCAAAATAGAGACAGGTTATGATGATGGGTCAATATACAAAGACCAATTGATAAAAAAGCTTATTGCGACAAAGAAGAAATTGCAAGCTAAGATAATTGATGCAGAGAGATTTATTGAGACTCAAACGGATAGTGAGCTTAGAACTATCTTGCGTAGCTATTACATAAACGGATTAAGCCAGGAAGAGATAGGGAAGCTTTTAGGATATAATCAATCTGTTATTTCTAGAAAGATATCAATTTTTTGGCAAAAACAGAAACTTGCATAAAAAGCATAAAAAAATCTGATAAAATGATAGTGTAGAAAGTGTCGAAGAGACACAGGTTTTTCTCCCAAGCTATAAACATTCGGAAAAGGTCGCTGCAAGGCGTCCTTTTTCAATGCGTGGGTATAAAGAAATTACCAGATAGGACGAATTTGAACAGCTGCTTCGTTGCATGCTGTTTTTTTAATGAATTTTAAACAGTGCAGGAAGAACGATGCAGGCGAATGAAGATAAGAAAAGGGCCGCAAAGGAACTTTATGAAAGCGGTGAAAACTTAATATTTATTGCCCAAAAACTAGAGGTCAAAGAGTCGACTTTGAGGTCATGGAAAAGACGTGGGAAATGGGAGCAAAGTGCAACGCCAAAAACGTTGCAAAAAATGCAGTCAAAAAAGGCTACTGAGAAGCAGCTGAAAAAGGAGCTCGGAGACGAGGCGGAAAAACTTGTCGAAAACAATTTTCTTACATCTAATCAAAAATTATTTTGTATATATTATGTGACCTGTTTTAATGCTACAAAAGCATACCAAAAAGCATATAAATGTAGCCGTAAAACAGCAGGGTCAAATGGATACAGAATGCTGAAAAATGCTGAAATCAAAAAGTGTATTAGGGAGCTAAAGGAAAACAGGCTTAATAAAGCTATGTTAAATCCATCCGATATCTTCCAGAAATACATAGATATTGCTTTCTCAGATATAACAGATTTCGTTGAGTTTGGAAGTGAGAAATCCGAAGATGGGATTCGTTATGACTATATGAGATTCAAGAGTGATGCAAAAGTAGACGGAACTCTGATAGCAGAAATATCTATGGGACAGACGAAAAAGATTAAACTCGAAGATAGACAAAAGGCTTTAGCCTGGCTAGCCGATCATATGGATTTAGCCACAGAAGAGCAGAAGGCTCAGGTTGAATATATTAAGTCAAAGACAGC
>ERZ773022.2332-NODE-2332-length-11545-cov-8.211227_pt1 | contig 11545 bp, 13 predicted proteins | sample MGYA00580839_ERZ773022 | MGnify/ENA primary metagenome ERZ773022 (study PRJEB29015, sample SAMEA2738020) | human oral metagenome | biome: human oral; feature: human-associated habitat; material: dental | place: China | collected 2044 ... | reverse complement strand
ATTCGCACAAATTTTTACAAGCTTTTCCTCAATAAAAATCTTCATCCAGAATTTACTTCTATCTCTTCTATATTCGCACATATAATCCCCCTCTTTTTATCATTATAGCATTAAAGCCTTCTCCCAGCCAGTAAAACATCTAGTCAAATTTCCTATCGTAGAGCAGCGCCGCGATCAGGACGACGAAGCACGAGCCGGCATTGTGCACGAGTGCACCCGTCGTAGGGTTGAGCTTCTGCATGAGCGACAGGACGATGGCGGCGAAATTGATGCACATCGAGAGTGTGATGCTGAGCTTGATCGTCGTCGTCGTGGCATTGGCGAGGCGCTTGAGGTAAGGTACCTGTGCAACATCGTCGCGCATCAGCGCTATGTCGGCGGCTTCGACGGCGATATCGCTTCCCATCGCTCCCATCGCCGCGCTGACGTCAGCACACTTCAAGGCGGGTGCGTCGTTCATGCCGTCGCCGATCATCAGAACTTTGCGCCCCTTTCCCTGCAGTTTCCTGACGTGTGCGACCTTATCTTCGGGCAGAAGATCCGCATGGATCTCGTCGATGCCGACTTGGCTCGCAAAGTAGGCCGCGGCTTCCTTGTTGTCGCCTGTCAGAAGCACGGTGCGCACATCCATAGCGTGCAGGCGCTCGACCATCGCCTTCGCCTCGGGACGCAGCGTATCGGAGAGGGCGAGCGCACCGATGCACCTCTCCCCTTCCGCCGCGAGCACGAGCGCCTTGCCTTCGGCCCGCAAACCATCCAAGGCTTCACGCATCGGCGCTTCCAACATGACGCCGTTTTCCGCGAGATAGCTCTCGCTGCCGCATAAGAGTTTTCGCCCTGCAACCTTTGCCGAGACGCCCCTGCCCGCCATCATGCGGAAATCCTCCGACGGCGCAAGCACGACGTCCTGCGCCGTCGCATGGGCGACGATCGCCTTGCCCAGCGGATGCTCGCTCCTCGCCTCAGCGGAGGCGACAATTTGGAGCAATTCCTCTTCTTTGACAGTTTCAGCAAAGGGCAGGACATCGCTGACAGAGAGCTTGCCGCAGGTCAATGTGCCCGTCTTGTCGAAGGCGATCGTATCGACCTTGCCCATCTTTTCCAAGGTCTCGCCCGATTTGATGATGACGCCGCGCTTCGTCGCCTGTCCGATCGCCGCCATGATCGCCGTGGGCGTCGCCAAGACAAGAGCACACGGGCAGAAGACGACCAGTAGCGTGACGGCGATGATGATGTTCGCCGTCGCAGCATAGGCGCCGACGGCGAGCACGAGCACGATGGGAACGAGCCAGCTCGCCCAGCGGTCGGCGATGCGCTGCATCGGCGCCTGCTTCTCCTCGGCTTCCTGGACCATGCGGATGAGCCTTTGCAGGGAGCTTGACCCGCCGACCTCCTTCACTTCGACATCGACCGAACCAAAGCAGTTGAGCGTGCCGCAGAAGACCTCTTCACCTGTGCCCTTGTCGACGGGCAGGGATTCTCCCGTCATGACGGACTGATCGACGGAAGTCTCGCCTGCGAGAATCGTGCCGTCCACGGGAATCCGTTCGCCGGGCAGGATGCGCAGCACATCGCCGCGCACGATCTCTTCGAGCGCGATCATTTCCTCCCTGCCGTTTCGGATTCTCCGACCCTGCGTCGGCGAAAGCGCGAGGAGATTCTTCAGACCTTTCTTCGCACGCTCCGTAATCGCCTCTTCGAGAAGTGCGCCGAGCGCCATGATGAAGGCGACCTCGCCCGCCGCGAAGAGATCACCGATGGCGATTGCCGCAAACATCGCCATCGAGATCAGAAGCGCCGATGAGATCTTGCTGATGCCGCGATTGTAAATGATGCGCCAAACGGACAGATAGAGCAGCGGAATGCCGCAGATGACGACTGTAACCCATGCGGGATCAAACGGCAAAATCTGCATGGACGCCGGTTCCGCGCTGAACTCCTCCATCACATGCGGCACGAGATCGAGCAGCAGAAATGCCGCCGCCACGAGCGTCATGGAAAGACTCGCGAGAAAATCGTTGAGCCTCTTGAGTAGCACCGTCGCACTTTGCAGTCTGTCACAGTCATAGCCGCCCGGCTGCAAAGGTTTCTTTCCCTGTACTGCATTCGCCTCTGCCATAAAGATCCCCCATTTCGTTATTCCTTGACAAGATGACCTCCTCTTGCGTACAATAAATGCAATAAAGAATATATTGTTCTTTATTATTTTAAGCAGACGTCCGCAAGAAAACAACGGATGATTGAGGCGCCGCGTTTCTTACGGAACATCTCAATAAATTTGTACGGCGAGGGGGATTTATGGACAGACGACAGAAAAAGACGAGGGCGGCGATCTTTGCCGCTTTCAGCGAGCTTGCAGCGAAGAAGCGCTACAACAAGATCACGGTGCAGGAGATCATCGACAGCGCCGACATCGGACGCACGACCTTCTACGCGCACTTCGAGACGAAGGACGATCTCCTCAAGGCTCTTTGTGAGGAGCTTTTCGGCCACATCGTCGGCAGCGCGATGGATCGCACGCACACGCACGGACTGTACTCGGATGGCGATGCACCGCACTCCGTATTCCTGCACCTCCTGCAGCATCTCGAAGAGAACGACAGCAATATCCTCGGACTGCTGTCATCTGCAAGCAGCGACATCTTCCTGCGCTATTTCAAGGACAGCTTGAAGGAGCTCGTGCGCCTGCACATCGTCGCGCACGGAAGGGAAAATCCCGCCGTGCCGCAGGATTTTCTCGTCAACCACATCACGGGAAGCTTCGTAGAAATGGTACTGTGGTGGATCAAGGGCGGCCGAAAGATGATGCCCGAAGATCTCGACCGCTGCTTTCGCGCCGTGATCGAGCCGATTCTCTAGCATGAAGGACGCAAGTATCACTGGCTAGAAGAGATTTTTAATGCTATAATGACAGAAAGAAGGTGAGTTCGTGCAAAAAGAGGAACAGATTTCAGGAAAAGATCATACGCTTCCTTACCAAAATCCAATCTACGACCAACACGCCAAACGTCTGCTTTCACAAAGAGCCATCATGGCGCGCCTTCTCAAACGAACCGTACCAGAATTCGAAAAAGTCTCCATTTCCGACATCGCCGAAAAATACATCGAAGGCACACCGCAAATCAGTGAGATTCCTATCGACCGAGATAAGACGAATACGGTGAGAAAAGCTCCTAAAGAAATCTTTGGCGATGCCACGGAAAACGTCGCCATCACCGAAGGTTGGATTCGCTTCGACATCTTATTTCGCGCACGCGCCCCAAAATCAGGAGAATTGATCACATTGATCGTCAACGTCGAGGCGCAGAGAACGCAGCGTAGGTCGAAACTCGGTTACGCACTTTTACGTCGTGCTATCTACTATGCCAGTCGCTTGATTTCCTCACAAAAGGAAACCGAATTTACTGGGTCTTCCTACGATGATATCAAGAAAGTTTACAGCATCTGGCTCTGCATGGATTCCCCCAACGGCAAAAGCGCCATCAATCGCTACGAACTGAATGAACATCACATTCTTCACTGCCATAAGGAAAATCGCGTCGACTATGACTTGATAAGCATCATCACGATCCATCTTGGAGAGGAGCAGCAGCTAAACGAGGATTGGCTCATCCGTTTTCTAAAGATCCTATTCAAGGATACAAAGACGTCTCCATCAGAAAAGAAGAACCTACTAAAAAATGAATTCGATCTTGATACGACTACAGATATAGAAGAGGAGTTGAAGACGATGTGCAACCTGAGTACAGGTATCTATGAGCAGGGCATGGAGCGCGGTATGGAGCGCGGCATGGAGCGCGGTATGGAGCGCGGCATAGAAAAGAATCGCTTGGATACAGCACTTTCTATGCTCAAAGAGAATCTTCCCCTCGATATGATTGCCCGAATTACAAACCTATCACTGGACAAGATCAAATCCTTGCAAAAAGAACATTCGATACATTGACAGCCTACGCCCCTTTTGCTAAAATGGTACAGCAAGTCACGGAGAGGTGTCCGAGCGGTTTATGGAGCCGGTCTTGAAAACCGGTGATGCAGCAATGCACCGTGGGTTCGAATCCCACCCTCTCCGCCATGATGAAATAATCGAGGCATAGATAAAAAGACGGTGCATGAATCTTCGGATTCATGCACCGTCTTTTTTGAGGTTGCTTACTTGTCGTAGGATGTCTTCGTCGCATCAAGACGCGCGATGGCGCGGAGCAGAGCCGCTTCGGCACGCTGGAGGTCGATCTCCTTCGACGCCGAGGCGCTGCGGAACGCCTCGATGCGCTCCTTCGCTCGCTGATAAGCGCGCTGGGCGCGATTGATGTCGATGTCGATCGGCTCTTCGGCGGCTGAGGCGAGCACCGTGATCTTCTCGGGCTGCACTTCCATGAAGCCCCCGGAGACGGCGATGAGTTCTTCGCGGTCGGGGAACTTCACATGCATGGCATGGGGCAGCAGTCCCGTGACAAGCGGCGCGTGATGCGGCAGGATGCCGAGCTCGCCACCCGTCGAACGCACAATGAGCATGGCGATGTCGTCGCTGTAGACAACCCGGTCGGGGGAGACAATTTCGAGCTTGATGGAAGCCACGAATCATCCCTCCTTTTTGATCTTGTCCGCTTTTTCGATGACCTCGTCGATGTTGCCGACCATGTAGAACGCGTTCTCGGGCAGATCGTCGTACTTGCCTTCGAGAATTTCCTTGAAGCCGCGGATCGTTTCCTTCAGCGGCACATACTTGCCGGGCGAGCCCGTGAAGACTTCGGCGACGGCAAACGGCTGCGACAGGAAGCGCTGGATCTTACGCGCACGCGCAACGGTGAGCTTGTCCTCGTCAGAAAGCTCTTCCATGCCGAGGATCGCGATGATGTCCTGCAGTTCCTTGTACTTCTGAAGCACCGCCTGTACGCCGCGCGCGACTTCGTAGTGATCCTCGCCGATGACGTTCGGGTCGAGGATGCGCGATGTGGAATCCAAAGGATCGACGGCGGGATAGATGCCGAGCTCGGCGATCTGGCGCGAAAGAACGGTCGTCGCATCGAGATGCGTGAACGTCGCTGCAGGCGCCGGGTCCGTCAAGTCGTCGGCAGGCACATAGACCGCCTGCACGGACGTGATCGAGCCTTTCTTCGTCGAGGTGATGCGCTCCTGCAGAGCGCCGACGTCCGTCGTCAATGTTGGCTGATAGCCGACGGCGGAAGGCATGCGGCCGAGAAGAGCCGAAACCTCGGAACCCGCCTGAATGAAACGGAAGATGTTGTCGATGAAGAGCAGAACGTCCTGCCCCTGCACATCGCGGAAGTATTCCGCCATCGCCAGACCCGTCAAGGCGACGCGCATACGCGCTCCCGGCGGCTCGTTCATCTGACCGTAGACGAGTGCCGTCTTGTCGATGACGCCCGACTCCGTCATTTCCGACCAGAGGTCGTTGCCTTCACGCGTACGCTCGCCGACGCCGGCGAATACGGAGTAGCCGCCGTGCTCGGTCGCGATGTTATGGATAAGCTCCATGATGAGAACCGTCTTGCCGACACCCGCGCCGCCAAAGAGACCGATCTTACCGCCGCGCGAGTACGGGGCGATGAGGTCGACGACTTTGATGCCCGTCTCAAGGATCTGCGTCGACGTCTCCTGCTCGTCGAACTTCGGCGCCGGACGATGGATCGGCCATGACTCCTTATTGCCGACGGGAGCAGGATTGTGGTCGACCGTGCGGCCAAGCACGTTGAAGACGCGCCCGAGGCACGCATCGCCGACGGGCACCTTGATCGGCGCGCCCGTGTCTTCGGCTTCCATGCCGCGCATGAGGCCGTCCGTCGAGCTCATGGCGATGCAGCGCGTGACGCTGTCGCCGAGATGCTGCATGACTTCGACGACGAGGTCGATGTCGAGGTCTTCCACCTTGCCTTGAATCGTGATGGCATTGAGGATGGCCGGCAGCTCTCCCGCCGAAAATTCGATATCTACGACAGGTCCGATGACCTGTACGACTTTACCTTTAGCCAATGCTAAACCTCCTTACTTCAAGGCTTCCGCACCGCCCACGATCTCGGTGATCTCGCGGGTTATGCCAGCCTGACGCACTTTGTTGTAGTGCAGGTCGAGCTTACGGATGAGTTCCTCGGCGTTATCCGTCGCGTTGCTCATCGCGTTCATGCGGGAGCTGAGTTCGCTCGCGGCGGACTGCAAGAGCGCCGCGTACACCGTCGTCACGAGGTACTGCGGCAGCAGGAATCCCAAGACTTCCTCCGCCGACGGCTCGTAGATGTACTCCGCATGGGGGCCTTCCTTCGCCTCGCCGAGCCCTGCAAAGGGCAGGAGCTGCATCGTTTCCGGCACGCAGCTGATCGACGAGATGAAGCGCGTGTAGACCATGTGGATCTCCTTGATGCCGCCTTCGGTGAAGCGATTCGTAAGATCTTGGGCGATCGTGCGCGCTTCTTCGTAAGTCGGACGCTCGCTGATGCCGATGTAGGATTCCGCGACGTCGAAGCCTCTGTGCTTGAAATGATCGCGCGCCTTGCGGCCCACGGTCACAAGCGTCGTCTTCGACTTGTCCTCTATGAGACTGAGGGCGAGCTTGAATACGTTGCTCGAATAAGCACCCGCAAGCCCTTTGTCAGCGGCGCAGACGAGATAGAGCGTCTTGCCGTCCGGATGCGTCTCCAACAGCGGATGGCTGAAATCGCCGGCATTCGCCGCGATGTCCTTGACCACCTCAGCCATCTTTTCCGCGTAGGGGCGGTTGTTCGTCGCCGCATCCTTGGCACGGCGCAGCCTTGAGGTCGCGATCATATTCATAGCGTTCGTGATCTGCTGGATGCTTTTTACGCTCTTGATCCTTCGGCGTATATCCTGCAAGCTAGCCAAAATGAATCACCTCGCTATTATTCTTTGACCCTGTAAGAAATCGTCTCCTTGAACCCCTCAATGCACTTCTTGATCTCGGCTTCCAAAGCATCGTCGAGCTTCTTCTGCTCAGCGATTTTCTTGCCGATATCGGCATGGCTTGCGTGCATGAACTTGATGAAGTCCTCCTGGAACTTGACGACTTTCTCGACGGGGATGTCCGCGAGGAAGCCGCGCACGGCCGTGAAGAGCACGAGCACCTGATCCTCGACGGCGAGCGGCGTGTACTGCGGCTGCTTCAAGGTCTCGACCATGCGTGCGCCGCGATCGAGCTGCTCCTTCGTCGCCTTGTCGAGGTCGGAGCCGAACTGCGCGAAAGCAGCGAGCTCACGGTACTGTGCAAGGTCGAGGCGCAAGGTGCCCGCGACCTGCTTCATCGCCTTGATCTGCGCCGAGCCGCCGACGCGCGAGACGGAGAGGCCGACGTTGATCGCCGGGCGGATGCCCGAGTAGAACGCGTCGGTTTCGAGCATGATCTGACCGTCGGTAATGGAGATGACATTTGTCGGGATGTACGCCGAGAGATCGCCCGCCAGCGTCTCAATGACAGGCAGAGCCGTGATGGAGCCTGCGCCAAGCTCATCGGAGAGCTTCGCCGCGCGCTCTAGAAGGCGCGAGTGCAGGTAGAAGACGTCGCCCGGATAGGCTTCACGCCCCGGCGGACGGCGCAGGAGAAGCGACATCGCGCGGTAAGCGGCGGCGTGCTTCGTCAGATCGTCGTAAACGCAGAGTGCATGGCCGCCCTTGTACATGAAGTACTCCGCCATGGCGACGCCCGCGTACGGCGCAAGGTACTGCAAGGGAGCGCTGTCCGCCGCCGTCGCAGCGACGACGATGGAATATTCCATCGCGCCGGCGTCTTCGAGCGTCTTGACGACGCGTGCGACCGTCGACGCCTTCTGGCCGATGGCGACATAGACGCAGATGCAGTTCTGCCCCTTCTGGTTGAGGATCGTATCGACGGCGATCGCCGTCTTGCCCGTGCCGCGGTCGCCGATGATGAGCTCGCGCTGGCCACGGCCGATCGGCACGAGGCCGTCGATCGCCTTGAGACCTGTCTGCAGCGGCTCATGGACGGACTTTCTGTCCGCGATGCCCGGCGCGGGGAACTCGACGGCGCGATGCTCTGCCGCCTGAATGGGACCCTTGCCGTCGATCGGACGCCCGAGAGCGTCGACGACGCGTCCGACCATGTTCTCGCCGACCGGCACCTGCATGATCTTCTTCGTGCGCTTGACCGTCGCACCTTCCTTGATTTCCGTGTCGCCGCCCAAGATAACGGCGCCGACGTCGTCCTGATCGAGGTTCAGGGCAAGACCGTATACATCATTGCCGAAATCGAGCAGCTCGCCTGCCATGGCTTTCGTGAGGCCGTGGATATGGGCGATGCCGTCACCGATCTCGATAACAGTGCCGACATCATCGACGTTCAGATCGACGTTGTAGTTCTTGATCTGGTCTTTGATGATGGCTGTTATTTCTTCCGGATTCATTTTCATCTTATGCTGTCACCCCAATTTCTCACTTGTTCGCCAGTATCTCGGCGCGCAGTGCTGCAAGTCTGCCCTGTACGCTGCCGTCGATGCGCTTGTCGCCGATCTGGGCGATCGCACCGCCGATGATGGCGGCGTCGATGTGCTTCCTGAGCTTCACGCTGCGCCCCGTCGCCTTTTCGAGCTTTTCGGCAAGAAGCTTTTCCAGCTCTCCCGTCAACGGATGCGCTGTCGTGATGTCCGCGACGACGATGCCCTGCGCCTCGTTGGAAAAATCTTGATACTGGGCATCTATGACCTCCAGAAGGTCCATGCGATGCTTGTCGATCAAGAGCATGATGAAGTTCTCAATATCCGAGGAGAGTTCGCCCGAGAAAATCTTCTTGAACAGCGATTTCTTTGCTTCAGGCGGCACCTGCGGATTCGTTGCGAAGCCTCGGAGCATCGGCTCATCGAATACGGCGCGCGTCACGCCCGTGAGTTCTTCGCCGTACTCCTTGAGTTTCTTCTCATCCGCGGCAATCTCGAAGATGGCGCGCGAATACTTTTTTGCCAGTTGCAGATTCAGCATGAGAGATCACCAAGCTTTTCGTTGCCGAGTCGATCGGCGAACTCGGCGATGAGGCTCTCGTTCGCCTTCTCGTCGAGGTTCTTCGCGATGACCTTGCTCGCCGCCGCCATCGAAAGGGCAACGACCTCAGCACGAAGCGTCTCCGCTGCCGCGCGGCGCTCGCGCTCGATCTCCTCTGCCGCAGACTTCTTCATCTGCTCAATATCGCGCTTCGTCTTCACGACGCTCTCATCGCGCTCTTCCGCCGCCTGACGCGAAGCGGAGTCGATGATGCTTTGCGCCTTGACGCGGGCGCTCGCGAGCTGATCCTCGTATTCCTTCTTGAGGGCTTCGGCCTTTTCCACGTCCTCGTCCGCTTTGGCGAGGCTCATTTCGATCTTCTTCTGACGCTCCTGGAGCATGTTGACGATCGGCTTATAGGCAAAGGCGCGAAGCAGCACGACAAGAATCAGGAAGTTCAGGATCTGAGCCGCAAGGGTCCAATTTATATCGATCAATTTGCTGTACCCCCTTTTCTGTGATAGAGAGAATTTATGCTCTCCTTATTTCGTCAGAAGCGGGTTCGCATAGAGCATGATCAGGGCAACAACCGTCGCGATGATCGCCATAGCTTCGATCAGACCGACGGAAATCAGCGTGTTCGTGAAGAGGGCGTTCTTCGCCTCCGGCTGACGCGTGATGCCTTCGATGAAGCGCGCCGTGACAAGACCGTCGCCGATGCCGGCGCCGATCGCGGCAAGACCCATCGTAATACCTGCGCCAATCAAAGCGGCTGCTACCATAATCGCGTTTTCCATGAAAAATTTCCTCCTTAAAGTACAATACAAAAACAGAAAGGAACCATCCCCGTCACTTTCAATGCTCCCCGCCTGCGCGGATGGCTTCCGCCGCATCAAGCAGAGCACCGCCCTCGCTCATGGCGTTGACGCCGTGTCCATGATCTTCTCCCTCACTTGCATGGAAAGAATTTGACAGGTACGCTATCGAAAGCATTGTAAAAATGACGGCCTGCACCATACCGATGAAGATACTGAAAGCAAGCCAGAGGACGGACGGCACAGGCATCCAAATCGGCAAGAGCTTCAGCAGGATGATGATGAGTATCTCGCCTGCAAGGATGTTGCCGAATAGACGAAAGGCCAGAGTGATGGGCTTCGCCAATTCCTCAATGATGTTGAGGATGACGAAGACGGGCGTTGGCTGGAAGAAGTGCTTGATGTACTTCATGCCTCCCATATAGAGGCCCAGGCCATGCACCAAGGCGACGACAAAGAGCGCTAGCCCCAACGTGGTGTTCAAGTCATTCGTCGGCGACGCCATCTTCGGCACGAGGCCGATCCAGTTGGAAACCAAGAGAAACATGAACAAGGTGATGATCATTGGCGCGAGCCAGCGGCCTTTCGGTCCGAGCGTCGCATCCATCTGCTCATGCAGCCACACGACGACCATCTCCAGCACATTCTGCCAGCCCGAGGGAATGAGCTGCAAATTGCGCGTCGCGAGAATCGCGATGAGAAGGACGACCGCCATGGTGATCCATGTCATGATCAAGGTTTCCTCATTGAAGGTCATGCCGGCGAACTGAATAACTTCGCGAACACCGATTTCATGCATGTTTAACTACCTCCCTTTCGGATAAATCTCGGAGAGCGCCGAAAAGCAGCCTCCCCGGAAAGCGCGGACTCAGCCCGCCTTTCCCTTATCGGTCTTTTTCGAGCGCGAGCAGCATGATGTGGAGCATCGTCACGACGTAGCATAGGGCAAAGCCCGAAACCACTGTGAAGAACACCTCGGTCGAGATTTGCACGGCAGCCCAAAACACGATAAAAATCGTGACGAGCCGCAGAAAGAATCCCTGCCGCATCTCGCGCTTGGCGCGTTCGACGGTCAGCGTCGTGCTCCGCCATGTGCGCCATACGAGATTCCACAAACAGACTGCCGCCGCCAGATAGCCGATGAGCCATGCGCCAATGAGACCCGCGCGTCCGCCGGCAGCGAACGAAACGAGCGCCATGAGAGCAAAGCCAAAAAGCCATGCAGCGAGCCGCTTCGCATATACCGATAAGACTTCCCTCACATATTCCTCCTTCGGCGAAAAAAGCGCCGTGGTGCGAATATCATTGTAAAAAATTGCTGAACATCTCAGCATTCCCAAACCGCCGCATCATTTTCTTTAAGGAAGCACTGATAAACTCAGTGCTTCCTTAAAGAAACCTTTGCAGCTATTTTACTGTTTCGACAAAAGAAGCCATTCCCCTGCCGAAAACAAGCGGAAATCGCCATAAAATTAAAGAATGATAAAATAACTAAAAATAGACAGTAATTATATAAACATTATCTATCTTTTCATAAATAAATAATCAACATAGATTATAGCGGAATCCATAACTTCGCCTTGTCCATGTTCGCTGCAGGAATCCGCCTTGCCTTCTCCATCAACGCATACTGCGCACGCGCCGATAGACGGAAAAGAGGGCGAGAGGAAATCCCATGAGGATTCCCGCAAAGATCCCCTTGTGTCCCAAGGCGAAAGCCTCATCAGCAAGACTTCCCACATACATCGAGATGCCGAGAACAACGCAGA
>ERZ773022.2329-NODE-2329-length-11547-cov-13.756004_pt1 | contig 11547 bp, 13 predicted proteins | sample MGYA00580839_ERZ773022 | MGnify/ENA primary metagenome ERZ773022 (study PRJEB29015, sample SAMEA2738020) | human oral metagenome | biome: human oral; feature: human-associated habitat; material: dental | place: China | collected 2044 ... | reverse complement strand
ACATCTTGCCGTCTTTCATGACAAACCAACCATGGGCAATCAAGCGGTCAGGCAACTTCATATTCAACATCATGAGAAGGATTGGCCAGTAGATGGAGTGGAAACGAAGGATGTCTTTTCCGACCATGTGAAAGACCGTTCCATTCCAGAATTTATCATAGTTAGCATGATCGTCTTGACCGTAACCAAGCGCTGTCGCATAGTTAAGAAGGGCATCGATCCAAACGTAGACAACGTGTTTTGGATTGGATGGGACTGGCACACCCCAGGTAAAGGTTGTTCGAGATACCGCCAAATCTTCCAAACCAGGCTCGATGAAGTTACGCAACATTTCATTAAGGCGACCATCAGGAGTGATAAACTCAGGATGAGCTTTGAAAAATTCAACCAAACGGTCTTGGTATTTGCTGAGGCGAAGGAAGTAAGACTCTTCAGAAACCCATTCGACCTCGTGACCTGATGGAGCAATACCGCCCGTTACATTTCCAGCTTCATCACGGAAAACTTCCGCAAGCTGACTTTCTGTAAAGAATTCTTCATCTGAAACTGAATACCAACCAGAATATTCACCTAGGTAGATGTCATCTTGAGCAAGTAAACGTTCAAAGACTTGCGCCACTACTTTTTCATGGTAATCATCAGTGGTACGGATAAATTTATCATATGAGATATCGAGCAATTTCCAGAGTTCTTTGACGCCAACCGCCATCCCATCAACATAGGCTTGAGGTGTGATGCCAGCTTCTTCCGCTTTTTGCTGGATTTTCTGACCATGCTCGTCAAGACCTGTCAGATAAAAGACATCGTAGCCCATGAGGCGTTTGTAGCGAGCTAGGACATCACAAGCGATGGTTGTGTAGGCAGAACCGATATGAAGTTTACCAGATGGATAGTAAATCGGTGTTGTAATATAAAAATTCTTTTCAGACATAATTTTTCCTTTCCAGGCAAATGAAACCTGTTTTTCTAACACTTCATTATATCATATTTTTAGTGATTTTCGATAGGAAAATCCATACAAAAACAAGACAGACAAATATCCATCTTGTTTTTTCTGCTCTATATCTTATTCATAACGAAGGGCTTCAATCGGATCAAGCTTAGACGCTTTATTAGCTGGCAAGACTCCGAAAATCATCCCAACACTGGCTGACACAGCCAAGCTAAAGAGAGCGATTGGGAGGGAAACCCCAACTTCGATACCTGCAATCATGTTTTGAAGCAGTACTCCGGCTAACATGGTCATTCCAGCAGCAATTCCAAGACCGATGACACCACCCAACAAGGTCAAGATCATGGATTCAATCAAAAACTGTACCAAGATATTAGCCCGTGTAGCACCGAGAGCTTTCCGCAGACCAATCTCACGCGTGCGTTCTGTCACCGAAACCAGCATGATATTCATAACACCAGTTCCCCCAACAAAGAGAGAGATTCCTGCGATGGCACTGATAATGGTTGTCATAAAACCAAATAGTTGTTGTACCTCTTGGAAGGCGGCAGTTGCATCCGCAACTTGGTACTCCCCTTGCTGAAGACCTGCAATCTCAGTCAGTTTTCGAGCCAACTCCGGACCCAAGGTCTGCGTTAGACTAGTATCATTGACACGAAAGACGATGTTCGAGATTTCATCAGTATTAAAATTGGCTGCGAGAGAGATATTGGTCGTAATTGGAAGACCACCAATCCCAAAGGCTTTAGCAGTTTTGGCTTCATTACTAGTATAAACACCAATCACACGGTAACTAAATTCATTAACAGAGATGATTTGATTAACCGCAGCTTCTGGACTATCAAACAAACTCTTGGCTAGTTCTTCATCCAACAAAATCACACTGGCAAATTCCTTGTAGTCTTGCGGTCTTAGACTTCTACCCGCAACGATTTCATTTTCAACTGCGTTCATGTAGGTGCTATTTCCGCCTGTCAGAGTCGCTCGTTCAACCTTCTTATCCTTATAAGATAGGGTAACGTTGGTCGAGTTGGTGACATAGTAACTGTCTACTCCTTTAAGTTTAGCAGCCTCCTTGACCCAAGATTCCAGTGGTTTTGGTGGTTCAACATGAACATCCTCTTCTTTCCCACTGACTGTCAAAGCGGATTGTTTCTGCGTAAAGGAGCCGTCCTTGCTTTTGATAGGAGAGAAAAAGACATGGATATCCTTCTGTGATTTGGTCATGTTTTTATTGACCTGACGAGACATGGAGTCTCCCAGAGCCATGATGACGACGACAGACGAAACTCCGATGATAATCCCAATCATGGTGAGGAAGGAACGCATCTTGTGGGCCATGATGGATGAAAAGGCAAATTTCAGATTCTGCATCTTAGTTTTCCTCCTTTTCTACCTGAGCACTGTCAGACGAGATGACACCATCACGAATGACAATTTGGCGTTTGGCATAGGCAGCAATCTCAGGCTCATGCGTGACCATGATAATGGTTTTCCCTTCCTTGTTTAACTCCACCAACAGTTGCATGATTTGATTTCCCGTCTTGGTATCCAAGGCTCCTGTAGGTTCGTCTGCTAGGATGATAGAGGGATTATTTACCAAGGCACGCGCAATCGCTACACGTTGCTTTTGACCACCAGATAACTCAGATGGCAAATGATGACTGCGCTCCGTCAGCTCAACCTTTTCCAGAAATTCCTCCGCCAATTTCCGACGTTTTGAAGCTGAAACTCCAGCGTAAATCAAGGGCAACTCGACGTTTTGAAGTGCATTGAGTTTGGACAAGAGAAAGAACTGCTGAAAGACAAAGCCGATTTGCTGGTTGCGGACTTTTGCCAGTTGTTTCTCTCCAAGGCCTGCAACCTCTTGCCCTTCAAGGTAGTACTCTCCACTGGTTGGTGTATCCAACATTCCGATGGTATTCATCAATGTAGACTTACCAGAACCTGACGGTCCCATAATGGCAACAAACTCACCTTCATGAACTTCTAGATTGATATTTTTAAGGACCTGCAGTTCTTGGTCACCATTTCGATAACTTCTACAGATATTTTTAAGACTAATTAGTTTCTTCATCAGCCTTCACCTCTTTTCCTTCTTCCAAGGAAGATGTTGGATTACTGATGACCTTGGCACCGTCTGTCAAACCTGAAGTAATTTCTTGGTTGTCTGCGTCCGCATTCCCCAAAGTAACTTCTACCTTCTTCGCTTTTTTCTGGTCGTCAACGAGCCAAACATAGTTTTTGTCATTTTCGGTAACGACACTTGTCAAAGGAACCAAGATGGCCTTACTCTTGTTTTTGACTTCAACACTGACAGAGAAGCCTTGTTTCAACTCACCGATATCGCTGGTCACATCAACAGTATAAGGGTACTTAGATCCAGTATTCCCTCCAAGAGCTGCATTTGCTGCTTCTCCGTTGTTTTTAGGATAATCAGAAATATAGCTGATTTTACCTGTCCAGCTCTTATCTTGATAAACCTTCGAAGTAAAGGTAACTTCTTGCCCAACAGAAAGGTTAGCAAGGTTGTATTCAGACAACTCCCCTTTGACCTGCAAGTTTTCATTACTTACGACATGTACTACCACTTGGCTATTACCTGTTGGCGATTTGGAAACATTACGATTAACTTCAACTACAGTCCCTTCTAGTGTACTAAGGACTGTTGCGGCATCTAGCTGTGCTTGGGCCTTGTTGAGCTGAGCTACGGCATCTGCACGGTTATCCTTGGCATCACTGATTTGAGAATCAATAGAAGATACTGAAGAACTTGCTGCTTGCGCTTGTTCTGGGAGTCCAGCTTCTGTTGGAACTTGTGGAGAAGCTGGTGCAGCTGATGCATTTTCACGAGCTTTGTTTAACTCCTCGATATGACGGTCTGCCTTTGCAACTGCACGATCGGCTGCATCATAGGCAGCTTGAGCATCTGCACTGCTGTATTTGACCAAAGCTTGCCCTTCTTCGACCTTGTCCCCGACTGAAACGAGAATTTCATCTAAATCTCCCTTACTAGCATCAAAATAAACGTATTGTTCATTTTTTGCTGTAACCGTACCTGACAAGAGAACCGATGAAGCAACAGAACCTTCCTTAGCAGTAACGATATGAGAGGTTTCATCCTTGACTGCTGACTGGGAAGGTTGTCTAAAAATCAAAATCCCCGCAGCACCGATAACAATAGCACTGGCAACACCAATCGCTGTGTATAATTGCCATTTTTTTGCCTTTTTATTTCTTTTCATTTTCAAGCTCCTTTGTTCTTTTGCCTTACAAAAACCATTATATCAGAAACACCAAGCCCAAACAATGACAGTTCAGATGGAAACAATGACAATTCAGGATCATTATTTCGTTCGGTATTCGTTTGTTGGATTATTGTGCTAGATATATAATACAATATCTTTTTGAATTTGGCAAGCGTTTTTATAATTTTTTTACCGTAGCAGATTTTTGCATTCAAATAGTAAAAACGATAGAATATGACTATCAAAGCTATAAGGAGTTTTCTATGAGAGAATATGATATCATCGCCATCGGTGGAGGAAGCGGCGGCATTGCCACTATGAACCGCGCTGGCGAACACGGTGCTAAAGCAGCTGTTATCGAAGAGAAAAAATTAGGTGGAACTTGTGTCAACGTTGGCTGTGTTCCTAAGAAAATCATGTGGTATGGAGCGCAAATCGCTGAAAGCTTCCACCACTACGGCCCTGACTATGGTTTTACAAGTTCAGATGTGCAATTTGATTTCGCAAAACTTCGTCAAAATCGTGAAGCCTACATCGATCGTGCCCGCTCGTCTTATGATGGAAGTTTCAAACGCAATGGGGTTGATTTGATTGAAGGTCGTGCTCATTTCGTTGATGCTCATACGGTCAGCGTTAATGGCGAATTGATTCGTGCCAAACATATCGTGATTGCGACTGGTGCTCGTCCAAGCATCCCAACTATTCCTGGAGCGGAACTCGGTGGTAGCTCAGACGATGTCTTTGCTTGGGAGCAACTTCCTGAATCCGTTGCGATTCTTGGAGCTGGCTATATCGCGGTTGAACTAGCAGGTGTTCTCCACGCACTAGGAGTAAAAACTGATTTGTTTGTCCGTCGCGATCGTCCCTTGCGTGGTTTTGACAGCTACATCGTTGAAGGTCTTGTCAATGAAATGGAAAAAACAGGTCTACCTTTGCACACGCATAAGGTACCCGTCAAGCTCGAAGAAACGGAGCAAGGTATTACCATTCATTTCGAAGACGGTTCTAGTCATACTGCCAGCCAAGTTATCTGGGCTACCGGGAGACGTCCAAATGTAGATGGTCTGGAGTTAGAAAAGGCTGGAGTTACACTCAACCAACGTGGATTTATCCAAGTGGATGAGTATCAAAATACAGTTGTAGATGGCATCTATGCTCTTGGAGACGTTACTGGTGAGAAGGAACTAACCCCAGTAGCCATCAAGGCAGGACGTACCCTATCTGAACGCCTCTTCAACGGGAAAACAAATGCCAAGATGGACTACACGACTATCCCTACTGTTGTCTTCTCCCACCCAGCAATCGGAACCGTTGGTTTAACTGAGGATCAAGCTATCAAAGAATACGGCCAAGATAACATCAAAGTCTACAAGTCAAGCTTTGCATCTATGTACTCAGCCGTTACAAACCATCGTCAAGAATCTCGCTTCAAACTCATCACCGCCGGTGCTGACGAAAAAGTTGTTGGACTTCACGGACTTGGTTACGGAGTGGATGAGATGATTCAAGGATTCGCTGTTGCCATCAAGATGGGAGCAACCAAGGCAGACTTTGATGCTACAGTAGCTATCCACCCAACCGCTTCAGAAGAATTTGTAACCATGCGCTAATTATCGCAAGAGACCTCTTGAGGTCTCTTTTTACTTGTAAAATCGGCCGTTACAAAATTGTTACCTTGATTTCAAAAATAGGTTGACTTTCTCCTCTGAATTAGTATAATAGTTACTATAATTTTGAAAAGAGGTTAACAGTTTTGAAAAAAGCTCATATCTATGCTATCCCTGCTATCGGTGCTGCTCTCATCGCCGTTTTGGCACAAATCAGTCTCCCTATCGGTCCTGTCCCCTTCACTCTACAAAACTTCGCAATCGGTCTGATTGCTACTGTTTTTAGACCCAGAGAAGCGGTTCTATCTGTTGCTCTCTATCTCCTACTGGGTGCTATTGGCTTACCTGTTTTTGCAGGGGGAGGAGCTGGATTTCACGTTTTAGTCGGTCCAAGTGCAGGCTATCTTTGGTTCGACCTTGTCTATGCTGGACTTACATCTTATCTCATCCATCAAAATAGTGGCTATATTCGCATTTTCCTAGCCAACCTCTTGGGTGATTCCCTCGTCTTTGTCGGAGGTATTCTCAGCCTCCACTTCCTTGCTGGGATGCCATTTGATAAGGCGCTAGCAGTTGGTGTCCTTCCCTTTATCCTCCCTGACCTTGGTAAGATCATTGCCATTAGTTTCATTGGTCGTCCTCTACTAGAACGATTGAAAAGCATCGCTTATTTCTCAAGATAAAAAAATGAGCCTGAGACAATAGTCCCGTGGCTCTTTTACTGATTGCCTTTAAAGGCATCCACCATTACCTGAAATTCTTCATTGGAAAGAGTGATTCCTTTTCCCATCTTGGTATGATCAGGGTTCCAAGTTCGAATATCAAACTTTGCTGGCGCACCATTAAAGCTAACTCGATTTAGTTCTTTTGTCCATCCTTTTTCATTTTCAGACAAGGTCAGTAAGTGTTCTTCGATTTCAAATGTAAATTCTGCCATTTTTAACTCCTTTTTGTGATATGCTTTCTATAGTCTATTCGTAAAAATCTTGTAGTTTTTAGGAAAATTTTATATAATGTGGATAGATAAGAAGGGAGATGCCTATGAGGTACACATTCAAGCAAGTCTTAGATAAGATACAAGACTTTCTCAGTGGACATGATGAACAAGATTATTCTGAAAACGACTCCCTTATTAACACAATTGAACAGGCCATCCAGAAAAAAACAGCTGTTCATGTGATACTTTCTGAGACCAGTTTTACGGGTGATATTGTCAAATATGATACCAGCCGTAAGCAGATTATTGTCAAAAATTTCACTAGAAATGTGACACGTATCATTCGGATTGGTGACATCAAGAGAATCCGTTTTGTCCCTTCTACAGTAGAAAAGGCACAGAAAAGTCTATTTAAGAAAGAGTGAGATGTTCATTGCATCCCACTCTTTTTCTTAACGGATTTGTTCAAAATGAAGGTGAACTGCGATATGGTCACCATACCCACTTCTCTCCAAATCACGTTGCAAGCGATAAGAGATATAGTGCTCTGCAATGGTGATGTAACCTGCTCCTAGCAAACGATTTTCAACCATTGATTGAATCATACTGATAGTCGCACGTTCTACTTTTGCTTCTTCCAAGTCTAAGACTACTTTTTTAGTAACCTGAGCTAGGTTTTGACGTAGATCATCTGTCAAAACATAAACTGTCTGAGCTGCTTTTAGGACAGCTTGGTAAATTTTATCTGGATCAAAGTCGGCAACTTCTCCGTTACGTTTGATTACTTGCATAGGATTCTCCTTTATTCTTTGTTTTCTTTGATTTCTACTAGCATTTTTTCTTCTTCTGCTGTTAGTTGATAGTTCTCTAGCAAATCTGGTCTGCGCTGGTAGGTTTTCTTTAGACTTTCGTAAAGTCGCCACTGGCGAATCTTTTCATGGTGCCCACTCATGAGCACATCTGGCACCACCATGCCTCGATAGTCATAAGGGCGTGTGTATTGGGGATATTCGAGGAGTCCTGAAGAAAAACTATCGTCTTGGTGACTAGACTCCTTGCCAATCACTTCTGGAATCAAGCGAACCGTAGCATCAATCATGGTCATGGCTGCTAATTCACCACCAGTCAGGACATAATCTCCTAGGGAAATTTCATCCGTTACCAAGGTCTTGATGCGCTCATCATACCCTTCATAGTGACCGCAGATAAAGATCAGTTCCTCTTCTTGAGCCAAATCCTCAGCGTAGGCTTGATCGAACTGTTTCCCAGCAGGATCGAGAAGAATGACGCGGGGATTTTTCTTTTCAATGGCATCAAAGGCATCAAAAATAGGTTGGGCACGGAGCAACATCCCCTGACCACCTCCATAAGGCTCATCGTCAACATGACGGGCCTTTTCAGCATATTCGCGAAAATTATGATACTGGATATCCAAGAGCCCTTTTTCTCGAGCCTTTCCAACAATCGAGTGCTCCAGCGGAGAAAACATCTCAGGAAAGAGGGTTAAAATATCAATCTTCATCATCTAGTCCTTCTAAGATTTCCACTTCGACCCGCTTGTTTGGAATATCAACATTGAGAACTACTGGCGGAATGTAAGGTAAAAGCAGATCACGCTTGCCTTTTCGCTTGACCACCCAGACATCGTTGGCACCTGGTTGCAGGATTTCCTTGATAGTTCCAATCAAGTTATCACCCTCGTAAACATCCAAACCGATAATCTCGTGATAATAGAACTCCCCATCGTCCAAGTCGTTCAAATCTTCCTCAGCGACCTTGAGACTATAACCTTTGTACTTTTCGATAGCGTTGATATGGTACATATCTTTGAATTTAATGATGTCAAAGTTCTTCTGTTTACGGTGGCTAGCAATGGTCACTGTTTGGACAAACTGATCTTTTTCATCAAATAAAGCCAGCTCTGCTCCTTTTTTAAAACGTTCCTCGGCAAAATCCGTCACAGACAAGACACGCATCTCACCCTGCAAACCTTGCGTATTAACGATTTTTCCAACATTAAAGTAGTTCATCTTGTCTCCTGTATTTGTTTCTATCCTTTATTTTATCACGTTCCAAGGATTTTCACAAGTTGGATAGATCCTATTTTAGGGGCCTACTACTTCTTCAAAAAATTGACCAATAAGCTGATTGAACTCTTGAGGGTGGTCATTCATCGGTTGGTGTTTGCTGTCTGAAATCGTTACTTGACGCGCATTGGGATTTAGAGCAATGATACCATCATAGATTATTTTTAGATGTTTGGGGAAATCATTTTCTCCTCTTACTAATAGCATGGGAGGATTTCCTTTATATCCTTCTATCTCATGGACTGCCAAGAAACCTGTGATTCCAAGGTTCAAGAAAACATCTCGCCCAGTTTCTATAATGGCCGTCTTGACCAATTCTCTTGTGATAGGGTTATCAGTACACATTTTTGAGTTCTTATCAGCAATCACCTTCCAAGGAATCGTCTTGTACATAAGAGAACTATATTTGATTCGACCTCTTTCTTTATCTGATAGGTATCGATGCTGTCCCCAACTATCTACCATGACCAAGGCTAGGACTCTTTCTGGATGGCGATAGGTATACTCTTGAAGTGGATTTCCTCCCCAAGAATGACCGACCAATATCACCTTATCTAGCTGAAAATAGGATAAAATAGCATCTACATCTTGAATAGCGCCTTCCAAGTCGGGAAGTCCAACTTTCATAGGTGATTCACCCTGCCCTCTAACATTGACAAAGTAAAGGTCAAATCCATCAAAAGCATCATACTGGTGGGCCCACATCTGACTACGACCACAAGCTCCATGATAAAAAATAATATGTCCTTTACTTGCGTTTCCAGGGCGATGATAAACAACCAAATCACAGTCTACGACTGCTATAAGGTGACGTTCCAACATCTCAGGTTCTCTATTATAAAAAGCAATAGCTTCATCTATATCATTTGGCTTCATTTTTACATTCGCTCCTCTTTATCCTAATATCATTCTTTTTATCTATTTTATCACGCTATATTAAAATCATCGTTTTCTAAACTTAGTTTCATTAAAAATTTTGAATTTTCTGTACAATATAGATAAAGAAAAAGACTGCTAAGCAATCTTTACTTTTTTCTCATCAGATTCATGCCTAAAATTCCAGAAATAATCAGAGCAGCTCCTATCACATGGTAACTATAAATTGGTTCGTGGAGTATAAGAGCTCCAGCTAGAATGGTCAAAACTGTTCCAAGATTGCCAAAGACACTGACGGTTGATGCCCCGAGACGAACAATAGCATAGATAGAGAGACTACCAGTCACTATAGAGGCTAGTATTCCCAAATAGAGAATGGAAAGCAGATAGGGCAGCTGTCCAAACGGCGCAAAGTAAGCTAATATGTTCCCCTCTAGATAGTGAGAGGTCAGACTCAGTATATTAAAGGTGACGAAGCCAACAAATATCACAACAACTGTCATATCCATGGCCCGATAGCGACCTCCTTTAGCCTTGCTGAGAATATTGTTTATCGCATTGGCAAGAACAGATCCCAACATCAAGAGAAAGCCCAAGCTAGCAGTTTCCGTGCTAAAGTTCGCTCCTTTGCTAAGGAAGATGAAAACTACTCCTGCTACGGATAAAATTAAAAAGAACTTTTGAAGCAAACTTGTCTTCTCCTTGAGAAAAACCGATGCCAAAAGGAGCGTAAAGATCGGGACAAGAGCCTGTAAAATTCCCGCTTCAGAAGACGATATATACTGTAAAGCAAAGGATTGAAAAATAAAAAAGAGAAGTGGATAGAAAAGACTCATAGGCAGAATAGAAAGAATATCTTTTCTACTTAAATTTACATTGATAAGTTTGGTTTGATGAAGGATGACCAATACCAAAGCAGCGATTGTATAGCGATGCGCTAAGTTGGTGAGAGGACTGGCATAGGCCAAAGCAATCTTAGTAAATAAAAAAGAAAAACCAATGATGGCTGAAAAAGATAAGGCTGCTAGGTATGCTTTTGTTTTCTCGTTCATAGATTGTTACTCCCTTTAAAAATAGCTATTCTCAAGATAGATTGACTAGAATTTTTGAGACTGTCTTTCCATTTTAGCATAGTAAAATCCTAGATGCTATTTCTAGGATTGGTACTTTATGCCGCCTATCACTCTTTCAAGGTGATAAATTCTTTTTCCTTGCCTAAAAAGGACTCAGCCAGTCTGATCTGCTTTTCTCGTTCTTTTCTCACAAGTTCTAACTTGTCTGCCTCTTAGAGATTCCTTACTTTGATAGCATAATCTGCTAATTTCATTGATTTCTCTATACAAGATAGCGTAAGCTAGGAAAAATCTTTCATATCAGTGAAAAGAGACTATTCCTAGTTCTCTTGGAAGTTATCCAAAAATCCTTCCAAATCTCTTTCATGTTGGTACTTAATGGCCGCTTTTTTATCTTTATCAAAGATAGTTTTGGTTAGATCAATGTCATTAATAGCCGCAATGGCGACAGTGTAGTGAATAATATCAGCCAGTTCTTTGGCTAGTTCCTCATTTGAGTTCTGGACGCCCTCTTTTCGACCAGAGCGCCCATTCAAGACCTCGGCTACTTCTCCGACTTCCTCCACTAACTTGATAAAGAGGCCTTCCTCAGTTCGAGACTGTTGGTAATGTTCGAGTAAGTAGTCTTGTAATTGTCTAAACGTTAAATCTTTCATCTTCTGCTCTCCACAAAAAAAGCGAGACATCTGTCCCGCTTTTTTTATTTTTCATTGATAACGATTCTTACTTTTTTGTCTTCAGTTGGGACAGAGTAGACAATCGTTCTT
>ERZ773022.2323-NODE-2323-length-11569-cov-2.356088_pt1 | contig 11569 bp, 12 predicted proteins | sample MGYA00580839_ERZ773022 | MGnify/ENA primary metagenome ERZ773022 (study PRJEB29015, sample SAMEA2738020) | human oral metagenome | biome: human oral; feature: human-associated habitat; material: dental | place: China | collected 2044 ... | reverse complement strand
TTCTCTTCATTCTTGCGGACACCCTTTTCGAGACCGTTGCGTACAAGAATCGCGTTTGCGGCATCGAAATCTTCACGACTTACGATAGCCTCGTGATGCCCCCGTACAAGGTATTGCGTTTTCTCGCCTCGATTGATGTGACGATTGAACTGGTCATCCATATAAGTTTTTTGCAAAATCACGTCCCCTGTATATTTTTCGTTTTGAATCATGCCGCTTATGGTGCGTCCCGTCCAACTGCCGCCCCGCTTGGTGCGGATGCCTTTCCCATTCAGTTCCTTAGCAATGTTTCCCGGAGATTTGCCAGACAGAATCTCCCCAAAAATCCACCGCACCGTTTCGGCCTGCTCTTTGTTTATCAGCATCTGTCCATCCACGTTATCATATCCGTATGGCGGATAGCCGATCTTGTAGGTGCCGTTTCGATATCGTTTCTGAATGCTCCACTTATTGTTCCCCGAAACAGAGCGTAATTCACTCTCAGCAAGGCTTGAAAGAATGGCAAGCAAAACCTCGCCCTCCATTTTTCCCGTGTCGACATTTTCTTTTTCAAAATAAAGGTAAATGCCTTTGTTGCAGAGTTTTCGCACCGTCTCGATGCTCTCCATCGCATTGCGGGAAAAACGGCTGACGGACTTCACAATGATGTAATCAATCAACCCTCTGTCACAGTCTGCAAGAAGTCGCAACAGTCCATCAAGTTTTGCCATCTTGGTGCCTGTCACGCCTTCGTCATAATACAATCCTGCGTACTCCCAATTCGGCCTTGCCTTGATATACCGCTCATAATGATTCTTTTGCGTTTCCAGGCTGACAAGCTGCTCATTGGAAGATGTAGACACTCTGGCATAAGCGGCAACGCGCAGTTTTTTCCTGCCGCTTTCCTTTGTCGCCTCAATCTTTGTTATCCGTTTCATCGTCTCGCCCTCCTCTCTGATCGAGCCAGTCTATTCATCCCTCTGTTCTCTTAAAATAGCAACTCATTTATGGGATAATCTTCGATATCAACGGAGAAAAAGATTGACGGTTTTTCGCCGTGATCTTGTTGAATTCGTCAAGCGTAATCATTCCTTTATCCAGCAGCCTTTTTGTCAAATGTTGCGCAAGGATATAGTTGTATTCGTTCTGCATTTCTTCATCGGTCGGTTTCGGAACTTCCGCAGTCATCATGTCTCCCGGCACTTGTGTTATTTGCATAAAAAACACCCCCTGCCGTGTAGCCTCCGCGGGAGGTGAAATCTGACGGTTTGAGGAAAATGTCAGTCCTTTTTATAAAAATCGCAAACATATCCATCGGCGCGTAGGATCAATCCTGCAGCCCAGGGAGGGACTCTCGCCATCTGCTCGCATAAAGTTTCAAGACTCATTCTGGGATCAGCTTCGATAATCAGTTCATCATGAACGTGGGCAACGATGCTGCAACTCCGAAGGGTCTTCATGGCATACATCAAAATATCCCTGGATGTTGCTTGCACGATGTTCTCCACAAACTTCGGTCCATAGCTTTCGATACGTTCCCATTTCTTTGTGCCACCCGTACCTTCATAAGTAACGGACTCACCCCCGAAGCGATTCTCTCCCATACGAGGCTTTACGTAAGATAATGTTCTACTGGAAGGGAGTGTTATAAAAAGCATCCCACTCTGATAAAAGAACTTCACTCCCTTAACGATCTGTGGTTTCTTTTCGCGGATAACCTTTTTTACTGCTGTATCAACGTCCCACCAAAAGCGGACGATATTAGGATTTGACTGTCTCCATGCATTAACAAGCGGCTGCAGTTCTTCTTCGGCAAGTCCCATATCAAGGGCACCCATCGCTTTTAATGCGCCGACAGAGCCGCCATAGCCAAGGGCCAGTTCAGCGATCTTACCTTTCTGACGAAGGTGTCCGTTTACACCGTGTTTCTCGACCGGTACCTTAAACATCTGACTGGCCGATGCACAGTATATATCACCGCCATCAATAAAGACCTGAGTACGCCAATCCTCACCGGCAAACCAGGCAATGACTCTGGCCTCGATTGCAGAGAAGTCAGCCACATAGAACTTCTTTCCCTCTGCCGGGATAAATGCAGTACGGATAAGCTGTGATAAGGTATCCGGGATATCATCGTAGAGAAGATCCAGTGCTTCGATGTTCCCGTCTCTAACCAGCGCTCTGGCCTCGGCAAGATCGGCCATATGATTCTGCGGAAGGTTTTGTAATTGTACGAGCCTTCCAGCAAAGCGGCCGGTCCTGTTGGCTCCATAAAACTGGAACATGCCTCGGCACCTGTCATCTGAGCAGGCAGCGTTCTCCATCGCCTGATACTTTTTAACCGATGACTTCGCAAGCTGCTGACGAAGGGATAGCGCCTCGGACACATCACCCTCGGTCTCATCGATCAGTGCAGCGACGACCTTCTTACCCAACGTCTCTGTCTCCAGGCCGTTATCCGAAAGCCACGACTTCATTTGAGCTACGCTGTTAGGATTATCAAGGTCAGTGAGTTCTTTCATTTCCGTTGTCAGCCTATCGCGGGATACCTCATCAAGTGAGATTGCCTGCTCTACGAACGGCATATCTACCCGGATGCCGCGATCGTTGATTTCCTGGTCGAGATGGTATTCATCCCATACAGCATCAGGTACCGGGAACTTAGCGAGCTTCTTCTGGATCTGCATTTCCGTTTCTACGTCACGAATGTTATAGGCTTTATACCTGGCCCACTTCTCCGGATCATACTCAGGAAGATTACGGGTACGACCGCCATTTGCTTTTGTCGGATTGCAGGGAACGGAAAAGTAGCGAATGAGGTCTTTGCCCTCTGTGAGCTTCTGCTTCTCAAGGCCCAATACAGCGCCGACACCTTCCAGTGAAAGAGGAAGACCCATGTATGCGGACCATACCATTGAGCATCTCCAGGCATCCGGATTTAAGAACCTTGCGCACTCTGTCGACAGTGGATGGTGATCATGAAAAGGGTCCAAGATCACACCCTGATCAGACAGGTAACGTGATAGGCATACACGTTCAAACTGTGCATTGAAGGCCCACTTAGTAACATCATCGTCGGTCAAGGCATCCAGGATCTCCGCCGGTATCTTCTCGCCGCAGGCAAGATCAACCGTTGTCACAGGACCGCCATCGACGCTGTATCCGAAAAGCAGAATCTCAAAGTCAGAGCTTTCCGCGTATTTATATACTCCACATTTTTGTAGGCTGACGGAGGAATATGTCTCGATATCAATTTCTAAGTTCTTCATAATGCCTCCTATAAAACCAGGCGGCAGAGGTAATCTCCACCGCCCGGCATCTGGTTATTCTTCTGACTGCGCCGCTTTCGCTTTCTCAGCACGTCTGCGCTTCTTCTCCTTACGGTCATCCACCGCGAATTTAATCAACATGATAATGTTTCCGATGAAGGAGCCCAGAACAGCGCCGAACCAAACCGCGAGCATCAAAGATTCTACATGTGTCATGGTGCACCTCCTTATGCCAGGAAGTCGTCGTCTTCGAGGGTAGCGAAATCATCCGAAGCATTCGTTCTACCACCGAGAGGCTCACCATCACGCACCTTCTGAATGTTCCCAAGACCGCACGCGATACCCTTGTTTCCGTTAGAGTTAAACGCATAGAAGTTCAGAGATACGCGGGCATAGCACCCAGAGTACACTTCGCTGCGATCAAGAATCGGCTTGACCGCTCTGTCAACGATCTGAGGAGCAGTGTTGGAATTGGCGTTGATGAAGTAATGTCCCTTATAGGCTTCATCGTCGCGCTCTACATCACCATCACGAAGAGGGAGCTTAATCGCTGCCTTGTTAGGCTTCTTACCGCCGAACTTCGCGATACCTTCCTCAATCGCAGCATCGATTGCCGCATTGATCGCATCAATAGTCGCCTTGTCATCCTTTGGAATGAGGACCGATACGGAATACTTCTCCGCGCCACCGTTGATAGATACAGGCTCCCAGCCGTGGAAATATGAGAGTCTTGTGTTGATACCTGTGATAACCTTAGTCGTATTATTTGTGTTAGCCATTTTACATTTCCTCCTTGATTTCGTTAAATTCGTTTATGGCATTAGTTACGTTCATTGCCGGACGCTTATCCGTGATAGGAACCAATGTCGGCTTTCCCGATGGTTTGTAAATGAGGCCACCGAGTACCTCTTCAAATCTCTGCTTGCCCATGAGCTTCTGCATTTCCGTAAGAGTGATCAGCGTCTTTCGATAGATGTCTGTATATCCGGCTTCTTCTGCCGCTTCTGCGACCTTATCCTCGTCCCGATATTTACGGACCGATCTACCTTCGACTACTTTGAATCCGCTCCACGTTTTACCGTGATTGACTGTTGCATCGGTAGCATAAGCAGTGATTTCATTGACCCACTTTGTGAGGTCAGGCAAGACTGTGAGTATCTCTTCGATCTCAGCGTCGGTAAGGAGCGGTGGCATCTTAAACTCTGTCTGAGCAAGCCTTAACTTTTCTTCGGCCCTTGCGCGACACCTTACAGCGGCACGGCAGAATGTGCACCACTCACCGGGGAGATATTCGCCTTCGCCTTTATACGCCATCTGCGCCTTCGGCTTCAGCTCGTTCTCTGCCCAGGCTTTAAGCTCCTCAACCGGAATAGTCCATGTGCTTACATTCTCACGGCGAGGTTGGAAGATTGTCATGGATACCTCTTTGATGTCATAGAGCGCATCGTAGAGTTCCAACGCCCCGAGTGCATACAGCTTCATTTGCGGATTATCTTCGGCTTCGACCAGGACACCCTGTCCGTACTTGAAGTCCACAATATGTAGCTTGTCATCGGATATGATGATGCAATCTCCGGTTCCAAATCCGTCAGGCACATAACATGAGAAGTCAAGGTGCTGTTCGATTAGAACAATCGGGTCCTTGCATATCTGCTTGGCCAACTCGTATTGCTCCATCACGAAGTCTACATAGGCATCAGAACATTCTTCCATTTCGTCAGAGTCGTAATCCGAAACCGGACTCCTCATGTGCAGAGCTTTCTTTAACTTGTGTTCACACAGTGCATGCGCCGCTGTTCCTTCTCTTGCTGCTTCCGACTCATTGTCATCGAACTCCTGCTCCAACCTGGCCGATGGTGCACAGTTAAGCCACCGGTGCGATCCAGAAGGAGGGAGGATAGAATGTTTACCCATCACAGCACCTCCGCATCCGCAAGAACCGCCGGATAATCCTTCGGATCGATATCGCTCAAACGGTCCGCACCATACTTCTGAATAATTGCTCTGACCTCAGCCGTATGCCCGCTGCGACTCTTATCCGCAAGAACACCACGTACCTTTTCAAGCGTGATCTCCGGAGCTTTCTCAGCTTTGCTCTTTGACAGTTTCTTCTGCGGCTCTTCCTTTGGCACTTCAGTCGGTTCGTCAGATGCCATAGCATCGCAGACCGCCTGAATACTATCTGCCAGGGAGCGCATATCATTTACCACGTCAAGAAGTAATTTGATCCTGCTCATTTACACTTCCTCCTTTCCCAGCTTCGCAGATGGCAATCTCGCCCACACTGTCACCCGGTATCAGAACTGTGACCCTTCGCTTATCTCCAAAAAGAAAGCGGAGAAGTTTTTCTCTGACAGTGACGCTATGGCAGGTGACGATACCGCCTGTCTGCGGTTGTTTTGAAACACTGATTTTCAACTTGTGCTTCATAGCCTTCGCTCCTTTCCGAGGACCTATCTTCCTGCCCTCTATCAGGTAGCCTTGAGGAGTAATCGAATCTGACGGTTTTGGAAAAAGAAATAAAAAAAGACCTGCAGGCATCAAAGACACCCACAGGTCAAATAAGAATCAATATTATATTCTGGCAGCGTAATCAAGTGAGATCCAGCCAGCGCCCGATTTCAAGCGCCCCCATCCAGAAGTCGAGCCCTTTCCGGGCTTTACCTCCATGATTGTAAATACACCGATGCCCGTATAGATCCCGACACGGTCATAATCTGTGCCCGGCCCTTTGCGGATGTTCAGATCAGTAATGCTCACCTTCACAAGGAAAGGAACATCTACCACGGGAGTTGCTTCCTTCGGCGAGTAGATTTTTACTCCCTTCACGTCAAATACGCTGTATCCCGGATTGGTGTCCGCACATTTCTTAGCATTTTCCAATATCTTATACGCACCTTTTTGCGTTTTGGAGTCTTCCCACGTTTTACGAACACGGTACCAGGCGATTGGTTCATCCTCTGCCTTCACATCATACTGCGTAAGGTTCCAGCGTTCGATGATGGAACAGAGATTCTCCACATAAGTAAGGCTCGTCGCATACCCACCATCCTTGATAAGCTGCACTGCCTTTTTGTAATCAGTACAGCCCTTTAACCCATCATAGCGGAGTTTGCTTCCGTTCTTCGCACCGAGAAGATATGCGCTGTGATCGGCGATGGAATCCTCGATGCAGGGATATTTGCGGAAGTCAGCAGTGATCGTCTCATAGCTGCCATCCGTATGCTGTTCCTTCGTCTGCTTGGTATACTTGCTCTTGCCATCCCAGGTTGATCCGCTCCAGGTGTTGCCGGAGAGTGAGCATTTCATACCAAATACGTTATTGGCGTTCTGTGCAAGCTCTGATTTCCCATAGCCAGATTCGAGAATGAACTGCGCCATTGATACAGATGCAAGGATACCTGTTTTCTTCTGGTCTGCTGTAAACAAAGGACCGACCTTCTTTACAGCATCTGCCTCAGAAAGAGAAGCAAAGATCGTTGCCTGAGTCCCTGATACTGTATCAGCACTACCACTAAGCGCAGCCGTTACCTTATCAGCAAGATCACCCATTCTGGCATACATCCAGTTACCAGGACAAGATTTATTGGCAAACCACCTGTGAACGGAGAGAATCATCTCACCGGACTTCGGCTCATAGGCAAGAGTTTTATCCTTATCACCAAACCAGATCAGCTTGTTCTTTCCATTTCTCTTACAGATATCGACACAGAGCTCAATTAACCTCTGGTAAACGATATCCCGGAATGCATAAGGTTCCGTTTTATCAGAAGCGCATTCAATCGTGATTGCTCTCTGATCGTTTGCATTTGAAGAAGAGCACCAGGAGCGGTTCTTTTCTTCAACGTACATCCCGACGCGACCGTCCTTATCAATACCGTAGTTACTGGAGGTTTGTGTTGATGTCTTTTCAAACCACTCTCCAAGCCCCTCTGCCGTGCACTGTCCAACAACGCAGTGAGGCGTGATACGATCGATGGAATGTGTTCTCTGCCCGGAGTGATTCGGGCTCAGTCTTGTATAGGCCACCATAGGGCTATTCGTATATGCCATTACTCCTCACCATCCTTTTCATCAGTTTCGCGATCATGGAGCTGCTCCAGTACCGCTTTGAGCTTTTCCGGGATAGGAAGTCCCAGATGTGCTGCGTTTTCTGTCAATGACACGCCTTCATTCGAGATGTAGAAAAAGATCACCGCTGTTCGAAGTACGCTGCCGGTCCCAATCACCTGAACATCAAGGATGTTTGCAATCCCGACGAGCAGAAATATCAACACCTTGCGGCAGATCCCCTTAAAGCCCACCTCACTTGAGAGCTTCTTATCTGCGATCGCACACATGACGCCGGTGATGTAATCCACAGCCACGAAAACTACGAGCGCGATAAGCAGACCATCGCAGCCGCCAAGGAAATATCCAAGCCAGCCTCCGATCCCTGCGATTACGACCTGAACTGTGTTCCAGAATTCTTTCATATGCTTTGTCCTCCTTTTCATTTGGGTATGAAAAAAGCGACCGCCCGAGAGCAATCGCTGATTTCCAAAATAGTGTTATGTTTGTTTCGGCAGCCATTCCCATAGCCGCAGGTCTTCCTGGCCAAGGGACCACATGCACATTCCTCGGAGCTTCCACCGATAGGCTGCCTCATTTGCCCAGTAGACGAGTGAATCGACATCCTGGTAGTAAAGAATCGAAAAGCCATCCGCATCACCGAGGAATAGCCTCGAAATCCAGATGTTTATATCCACCGGAATGACTGTAGCCTGATAATCATTACCGCAGGAAAGCGACGTCATATCTTCCGAATGGAAAAAGTCATAATCCATCGAGATATCCTCGCTCCTGGTTGACGTTTCTTCCACATCGGCAGTTAGTGTGAATACCTGAAACTCATTATCCCAGGTTGTGTTACTCCTGCTAATTCGGCCATAGGTTTTCGTTGTCCCATCCGGCATGATCACATCGAATCGCTCATACGGCTCGTAGGTCCAAGCATCACCCAGGCGCATCAGCTCACATACTGTCCTGTTATCGGAGCGATATCCAGCGTAACCACCGGAAAAACCACTGATCGTAGCTGTGAATCGCAGTGTATAGGATGAACCTGAATAAACACGGACCCTATTTCCGCGAATACGCATCTCCACCGTATACATGGAGGGATTATCACGAAGATCTGCATTTGCTGTTCTTTTGATTTCCTGGCTGTAGCTACCAAGAAGTGTGGAGCCGTTATAAAGCTCCACTGCCTGTCTGTCATAGTTCAAGCAACAGTAGAGATTTCCGCAGAATCCACCGGCCCTACCGCTGCCGTTGGCCGGGAATGCCAGCCTTGCCCGAAGGTGAATATCCGAAAACCCGTCGTATCGCCATGCGAGCTGTCCCTTTCCATCAAGCTGTGAGTAAACTCGCTCCATCGAGTATTCTTCAGAGCGCCATACTTCAAAAGCTCCGGAAAGAATCGTCCAGTAATTTGTCTCCAACACACCGTAGTCTCTAAAATCCTCATACCACACAAGGGCAGAGTCCGGTTTTCTTCTAAGCATTTCAAGTGTTAGACGAAATCCTCTGTCGGGACCGACCATATTTCCATCAACATCCTTAAATTTTCGTGGAGAGAAGGTATAGGTTGCCTCTCCTGCAGATGGCGCCTCAGAAAATGATGAGCATACCCGAAATCCGTAGAACTGTACGCCTTTCACATCAACTGAAATCTTTATAGTGTGCGTACCTGCCGAAAGACTCACCCCACTTGCAAGCGTCGTCCAGAAAGTTGATCTCCAATACGGCCACCACAAGCGACTCTCGGTAAAATGCCTCGTTGATCCGTCCAGTGCTACATAGATACCGTTTTTGTCCCAGAACGGATAACAAAGACGCACCGCCACGTCATAGATTCCTGCTGAGCTTATGGTAAAGCTATATGTAATTGTCCCCTCATCGCCAAGAGTGGCGACGCCATTCTCAACCGAGATAATCCCGGAGGCACTTGAGTAATTACCACCATCGTGATCGATAATGATGTTCTCAAATTCAGTTTTCTGCTGTTTGCCATACGCAGTCAGGTAATGCCTGCCGTTATAGGTTCCTGTCATCTGTGGATACTCATAACTATCTGCATCCCGCCCCTCCATGTAGTCATATACATGCGGAAGCGCCCAAGGCACTTTATTGTTATCATCCCAATACCCTACAAAAGGTATGAAAGGCTGAGGCGGTTGATCGTCGGTAAAGTTATATACGCCTTTTAGCCAGTTCTGTGCGGCATAGTAGGTCTGTGAAGTACCGCGATATGTTACTCCCATCTCTTCGAGCGATGCATGAATACGCCAATTCCACCCATAGGCCGGCATACCGAGGAATACCTTCTCCGTATCCATCACCTGGGAAGCATAATCGTAGATCCCCTCAAGCCAAGAACGAGGAGATACCGGTCCAGGTGCCGAGCCTGCCCAGGCCATACCGTAGCTCATGATGGATGCCGTATCACAGTAATTGTTGAGGTCGGCATATACGCACCAGTTTTCGCCGCCAACCGATCCATTGACTGAGGTCATACCCGGAAGACAGATATTCATAAGCTTGCTGGAATCATAAGCTTTTACAGTGTTGTATATATTCCGAAACATTGCTGTGGAGGCAGCATGAGTGGAATAATCGTCGCCCTTTTCCAAGTCGATATCGATACCATCGCACCAGGGGTATTTCTGCATGATGCGCACAATTTCGGAAAGAAATGTGTCCTGAGCACCATTTGTGTTATCACGCAGGGCCTTAAAGATACTGTTCGTTCCGTCATTTGCCACGGTCAGCAGCCACTTGATATGTGGATATCGGTTGATGTAGGTGATCATATTGGAAATTGCCACACCACTTTCGTATATCTCTCCCGTTGCTCTAACCTTAAAGGAAAAGAGACCGATCTGACTGATGCGGTCCCCGTAATCCCTGAGTGCGTTATACATTCTTGTGTTGCCCATAAATGTCCACACCATGATTTTCTTATCCTTTAATATGTCCATTAGAGCTTTTCACCTCCATCATCCATTTCCTGCATCGAATATAATAGCTGTGCAGACTTACCCTGCGGCAAAGATACAATATGTTTTGAATCCCACGCTGCACTGTATTGATAGAAGCCTTCCTTAGTTTCTTTCACGCCATTCTTAGTGCACTCCCTGGTTGAAGCAAGAAGCGCTATATCATCCCCGGCTCGCATTGCGTTCGGAAATATAGCTTTTTGACCTCCAACGCCCTGCGCCAGCATAACCGCCCCAGCCGGCATGTTTTGCTTTGGCTGCAGGTGAATATCAAGTCCGGCCGAAGTACCGCCGAGATTCAAAAGGATCACTGTTTCTTCTGATCTAACGATGCCGTTAAACCAGACTGGCGCATTTTCTGATTCCTTCAGGCAAATCTCTGTGTGAGGCGTATATCCGGTTAACGCCGGCCCTTCCTGGAGCATCAGGTCAGTAAACCAGATCGAGCCGGAGCAATCGGTTATGGTAGGAATCACCGTAATGCTCACGACTCGCTTATCCTGTTTTTTATTTACGACTTCTGCCAGGCGGATAAATCGGATATCAGCCATCAAGCGTCCACTTGATCTCACAAGGATGTCCTACCCATCCTGTAGCAACTGCTCCTGCCTGAAGAAGGATATCTGTGACGTATAACTTGCCGGTGCAGTTTGTAATGCAGATCCGGACGGTTATCGATTTGACCCTATCCCCGTAATGCTCCGGTGAGACCTTCGCCTGTGTCTTTGAAAAATAAACCATAGGCACCTCCGTTAGTACAGATCAATGAAACGGCTCTCTGTTGTGCCATCTTCATATTCGATAATCACCTCAATGCCGACCTGGGAGGAATCCGAGAGCTTCTCCAAATCCTCCGAACCGATCTGTGCTGAGATGGTATAGCTTTCCCGGTTGGCCGGATACACAGTTTGCGACAGGCTTTTGGTCATACCCGACACTCCTTCTGCTTTGAAAGATGCCGTGCCGGACGCGCCGTTCTCGCCATCTGCCGTAAAACCTGAACTTGTCCAGTAGGCAAGACCGTCGTCTGCACGGGAATTGCGAAGCAAATTAAACGGCACCATTTCACGAATATCATCATTTGATACCATACTGGTACCTTCCAAGGTATCCGCAGCATTATCCCACTGGCTCGCAGAGCTTCCGAGGTTCTTAAGTGTAGTCGAGAGCTCCAGCACTGTATTCCAAGGCTCCTGCAGATTGTATTCCCGGCGCACAATTCTTGTCGTGACAGAGATGCCGAGCTCTTTATCCTCTGCTCGGACATAAGCACCCAACGCC
>ERZ773022.2319-NODE-2319-length-11580-cov-13.800694_pt1 | contig 11580 bp, 10 predicted proteins | sample MGYA00580839_ERZ773022 | MGnify/ENA primary metagenome ERZ773022 (study PRJEB29015, sample SAMEA2738020) | human oral metagenome | biome: human oral; feature: human-associated habitat; material: dental | place: China | collected 2044 ... | reverse complement strand
ATAGAAAGCTATTATATGTATTGTAATACAGAAAACTATATAATTAAAAAATAATTTGATATATTTATTTTTGATTTTAGGAAAATAATCTGCTAACAGTTGATTTTCTATTGTAAGTGAGTAATCTTTATAAAATATTTGTTTTATTAATGTAATAAATCTGATAAGCAAAACTATGTCAACTAAAAAAGTTAAAAGTGAAAAAACTATCATTATTATAATAAATGTTATTCCATTCATAATATATTTTTTTATCCTTTCAAAAATACTCTTTATTTTATTATAGCATAAGAAAATAATTTTTATGAATTATGCCAGAACACTTGCTACTCTAGCACTCGTAGGGTGTTAGTCGTGAGAGGTTCAGAAATGCTCAAAAGAACTTAATGACTGTAAAAAGATGATTAAAAATATGTAGCTTGAACCTATTAAAAATAGTGATATAATCTATAATATAATTATCATATTTATCTCAAAATAGGCAAAGTCCAATTATTTTTGAATGAGATAAAATTTTATCTTTTAAAGGAAATACAATTCCTTATTTACAATATTCTTATGAAAGAATATAATCAATTTTTAAAAATTTAAAAAAAAACTTGCAAAAAAAATAAAATTATGTTACTATAAGATATCAGGTGACAATATAGCTCAGCTGGATAGAGCAACGCCCTTCTAAGGCGTGGGTCAGGGGTTCGAATCCCTTTATTGTCGCCATTTTTTAATAAAAAAGTTCAGATTTATAATTATTGTAATTCAGAGAATCTTTAAGAGGTTCTCTTTTTTTGTAATTTTTGAACTGACAAACTTGAGAAAAAAGAGAGAATTAACACAGATAAAGAAATGCAAGTTAGACTTTAAAACAGAAATAAAATATGATATAATGTAAAAAATTGGAAAAATGTTAGGTAGGTGATTTTACTATGAAAATGATTTTGGATAAAAGTATTTTGGAACTTGGTATAAAAAATATTGTAGTTGGAATTGCAAAAAATGTAGATCCAAATGCTGAATTATCTACTACTTTTTTAGAAAAACAAAGTAAGATGCAAGAATGGGCATTGCAATGCGATTTAGACGAAATAGCTCATCATCCGACTGTTCAAGGATACATAGATTTACTTCAGAAAGTTGGGAGAAGTACTAAAAAAAATCCTCCAACAGCACTCTCTTTTATTCGTAATATTAAACATCGTGGATCAATTCCCCATATTAACACTATAGTTGATATTTATAATGTGGAAACACTTCATTCTTTATTAGCTATAGGTGGTCATGATTTTGATAAAATAGATGAATATGTAAAATTTACTGTTAGTCAAAAAGAGGATGTTTTTTTGCCAATATTATCCACTGAAAAATATGTTTCAGAAAAAGATTATATTTATCGGGATAAAAACGGAATTATGGCATGGCTTGGTGTAAGAGATGGAGAAAATTATAAATTTGATGATAAGACAAAGAATGCAATTTTTATTATACAAGGGAATATCAATACATCTGTAGAAACACGCTTAGAAGCTCTTAAACGTATTCAGAATGATTTGGCAGAATGTATGGCAAATTTAGAATTTGAAACACATATTATCAATGCTGGAGAAGATGGAGAGATTAACAATAGTTTTTAGTGAGTGAACTACACCCACTTATAGAAGTGGGATACTTCTTGCTAAGATTTGTTAAAAAATTAAACCCTGATTGAAATAATACCTGCTTCTATTAATACACATTACTAGAGGCTGTTGCAAAATTAAAATTTCAATCTAAAAGTTAAAAAATAAGAAATTTACTCAGTAACGAACTATTTTTTTACTTTTTGTGAATTTGCAACAGCCCCTTTTTTGTGATAGTATTTTATCGTGAAAGTATTATAGATATTTTTCTGTATATTTTTTTTTAAAGTCTGCTATATCTTCGTCGTCTTTTTCAATGGCAAGTTTTAAGTGATTTAAAAATATATTTTGAATAGCATCAAATTCTCCTAAACCTTTTAGAATAACTTGATTTACTTTGAAACCATTTTCTTCAAGTTCTTCTTTATAAGTTACTGCCATATCATTTTTTGCATGTTCTCCTGCAACAAACATAAATGGAGCAAGTCTAACTTCTTCTACACCTGATTTTTTAAGTTTCTTTATAAGAGTATCCATTAAAGGATAGGCTTTTGTACAAACTACAAATACATTATCATATCCAAATTCATCAAATACATATTCTATCATTGCATAGCTTGTTGCTAAAGGTGAATCTGTCCCATGGCAAACAAGGACTAGAGCCTCTTTTTTACTCTTAGGAACATATTCATCAGCTAAGGCTTCAACACATTTTTTATAGTCATCAATATAATATAAAAGAGGTTTTCCTATTTTTACACTTTTAAATCTATTTGAAAAAGAATTTACCTCTCTCACTAAATTTTCATATTCAATACCTGGTATGACATGAGAAGTTTGTATAAGTAATTCTTCATATCCCTGATCTGCTAAAGCATTTAAAACTCTTAAAGGAGTACTGTAAATTTCTCCTCTATCTTTCAATCTTTTTAAAACAATTCTTGATGTGTATGCTGTAAATAAATCATAATCTTTAAATTCGTTTGCAAATTTCTTATTCATTTTGTCTATAGTTAATTCTTTTGTATCGTTATGAGTAGTTCCAAAATGTACCATAAACAATGCTTTTTTCGACATATGTCCTCCTTATTAAATTTATTTTGTTTTGCTTAATATATTAGCTTATTATATAACATTTGTTTGAATATTGCAAAAATTTTTAGCTCTTTTGTAATCAACTAAAATTTTTCTTCATTTTCTTAGAAATATATTTGACAATTTCAAATTTCTATGTTAATATAAATAGGATTAACGCATAATAAAGGTGTTCAGCAACCTTATATTAGCGAATTACATATGGAGGTGTTAATATGTACGCAGTAATTAAAACTGGTGGAAAACAGTATAAAGTTACAGAAGGTGATGTATTAAAAGTAGAAAAATTAAATGCTGAAGTTAATACAACTGTTGAATTAACAGAAGTTCTTTTAGTAGCTGGTGGGGACAATGCAGTTAAAGTTGGAAAACCATTAGTAGAAGGAGCAAAAGTAGTTGTGGAAGTTTTATCACAAGGTAAAGGTCCAAAAGTAATTAACTTCAAATACAAGCCTAAAAAAGCTAGTCACAGAAAAAGAGGACATAGACAACTTTTTACTGAAGTAAAAGTAACTTCAATAATAGCATAGTTTATGACTAAGGTAGAAATTTTTAGAAAAAATGGTAGTATAGTAGGATATAAAGCAAGTGGACATTCTGGATATTCAGAACAAGGTAGTGATATCATCTGTTCTGCTATCTCAACATCAATGCAGATGACTTTGGCAGGAATTCAAGAAGTGTTAAAGTTAAAACCTAAATTTAAATTAAATGATAGTTTTCTTGATGTTGATTTAAAAAATATTAGCCAAAATAAATTTACAGAAATAAATATACTCACAGAATCTATGGCTTTATTTTTAAAAGAATTAGCTAAGCAATATCCTAAATACATTAGACTTGTAGAAAAGGAGGAAAAGTAAATGCAATTTTTATTTAATATACAATTATTTGCACATAAAAAAGGGCAAGGTTCTGTTAAAAACGGAAGAGACTCTAATCCTAAATATCTTGGAGTTAAAAAATATGATGGAGAAGTTGTAAAAGCTGGTAACATCATAGTTAGACAAAGAGGAACTAAATACCATGCAGGAAATAATATGGGAATTGGTAAAGACCACACTCTTTTTGCTTTAATTGATGGATATGTGAAATTTGAAAGATTAGGAAAGAATAGAAAACAAATTTCTGTATATTCAGAAAAATAATAGTAATTAAAAATAAAAATCCTATTAATTTAGGATTTTTTTATTTATAAATTAAAAATTAATTTATAATAATTATAGTTACTATATATGATATGTATTTTATATAATTTGAATAAAAATTATCCTAAAATAGATTAAATTTTTATCATTTTTCAAATAAATAAAGTTGCTTTTTATTTAAAACTAGATTATTATGTATTTAAGATAATGTTTTAAAAATTAGCCCACAAAGTTTAAAAATTTAACGATTTCTATTTATGGAGGTAGGTTTTTATGAAAATGTATGGACTTGAAAAATTAGGAATTAGCAATGTAACAGCAGCTCACTATAATTTGAGCCCTGCAGAGCTTGTAGAGAAAGCTTTGACAAATAAGGAAGGAACATTAAGTGATACTGGTGCCTTTGTTATAACAACTGGAAAATACACTGGTCGTGCACCAAATGATAAATTTTTTGTGGATACTCCAAAAGTTCATAAATATATTGATTGGAGTAGAAATCAACCTATTGAAAAAGAAAAATTTGATGCAATTTTTGGAAAGTTAGTTGCTTATTTACAAAATCGTGAAATTTTTATTTTTGATGGAAGAGCAGGAGCTAATCCAGAATACACAAGAAGATTTCGTGTTATAAATGAATTAGCTAGTCAAAACTTATTTATTCATCAATTATTAATTAGAACAGATGAAGAATATAATGAAAATAATAATATTGATTTCACTATTATTTCAGCACCTAATTTCCACTGTGTACCTGAAATAGATGGAGTAAATTCAGAAGCTGCAATAATAATTGATTTTGAAAGTAAACTAGCTATTATCTGTGGAACAAGATATTCAGGAGAAATAAAGAAAAGTGTATTCTCTATAATGAACTATATCATGCCTCATGAAAATATTTTACCTATGCACTGTTCAGCAAATATGGATCCAGTAACTCATGAAACTGCAATTTTCTTTGGATTATCTGGAACTGGTAAAACAACTCTATCAGCTGATCCTAATCGTAAATTGATAGGTGATGATGAACATGGTTGGTGTGATAAAGGAATTTTTAACTTTGAAGGTGGATGTTATGCAAAATGTATAAATCTAAAAGAAGAAAGTGAACCTGAAATTTATCATGCAATTAAATTTGGAAGTTTAGTGGAAAATGTTACTCTAAATCCTAAAACAAGAGAAATTAATTATGAAGATGCAAGTATAACACCAAATACAAGGGTAGGATACCCTATACATTATATCCCTAATGCAGAATTATCAGGGGTAGGTGGTATACCAAAAGTAGTTATATTTTTAACAGCAGATTCTTTTGGAGTATTGCCTCCAATTTCAAGATTAAGTCAAGAAGCTGCAATGTACCACTTTGTAACTGGATTTACTGCAAAACTAGCTGGAACAGAATTAGGAGTAAAAGAGCCAGTTCCAACATTCTCAACATGTTTTGGAGAACCATTTATGCCTATGGATCCAAGTGTATATGCTAAAATGCTTGGAGAAAGATTAGAAAAACATAATACAAAAGTATATTTAATTAATACAGGTTGGTCTGGTGGAGCCTATGGAACAGGTAAAAGAATAAATTTAAAATATACTCGTGCTATGGTAACAGCAGTATTGAGTGGATATTTTGATAATGCTGAATATAAACATGATGAAATATTTAATTTAGATATTCCTCAATCTTGTCCAGATGTTCCTAGTGAAATTATGAATCCAATAGATACTTGGGCAGATAGAGATAAATATATTGTAGCAGCTAAAAAATTAGCTAACTTATTCTATAATAACTTTAAAGAAAAATATCCAAATATGCCAGAAAATATTACAAATGCTGGTCCTAAATATAATGATTAATAAAATAATGATTAATGATAAATACCTTCTTTTTATGGATTAAGGGAACTGTTTCAACGGTTCTCTTTTTCTTTTCATAGAAAAAAGCTATCACAACTTTGAATTGCAATAGCTCTAAAATTTTTATTGATTGTAATATAAATTTTCAGTTGGAAAAACTTGATCCGATGTTACATCTATCCCAAGTTTTCTTAAAGACTGTTCATCATTTCTACCTAAAATATGAGTAGAGTGTGCTTGAACACCTGTCAATTGTGAAAGTTTTGATAAAGCAAGTTCTGCCATAGGATTTGTTGCCGCTGTAATACTTAAGGCAATCAATATTTCTTCACAATCTAGTGGTATATGTTTATTTTTTAATGTCTTTTCTTTCAACTTAATAATAGGCTCTAAAATTGTTGGTGAAATTAATAATAATTCATCATCAAAATTTGAAAGATACTTCAATGAATTCAATATAGCAGCTGAAGGTGCATCCATTAAAGAAGATTTCTTTCCTGTTATTATTTGACCATCAGGCATTTCAAATGCAATAGCTGAAAGTGTTTTTTGCTTATCTGACTTTTCTTCATTATTTAGAAGTTCTAATTTCTTTCTTGCAAAAGTAACAACCTTTCTATCTTCTTCTTTTAATCCTAAACTGTGCATTATAAATTCAGCTCTTTTAAATGTTTCTAAATCAGTATTTCCTTTTTTATAATCACAACCTGTTTTAAAATATCTTCTTATTATTTCTTGTTGAGAAGCCTCTCTGACAACCTCATCATCTATAATTCCAAAACCTACTCTATTAACTCCCATATCTGTAGGTGATTGATAGATTGATTTTTTCCCTGTTATTTTTTCAATTATTCTTTTTAATAAAGGAAAAGCTTCAATATCTCTATTATAGTTTACTGCAATTTCTCCATATTCTTCTAAATGGAAAGGGTCTATCATATTAACATCATTTAAATCCACTGTTGCTGCTTCATAAGCAATATTCAATGGATGTTTTAAAGGTACATTCCAAACTGGGAAAGTCTCAAATTTAGAATATCCTACATTTCTACCTCTTTTATATTCATGATAAAGTTGACTTAAACAAGTTGCTAATTTACCACTTCCTGGTCCTGGAGCAGTTACAACAACTATTGGCTTTGTTGTTTCTATATAGGCATTTTTTCCATAACCTTCATCACTAACTATTGTATCAACATCACTAGGATAACCTTTTGTTGCATAGTGTCTGTATACTTTTATTCCTCTTCTTTCAAGTCTAGTGATAAAAAGGTCTGTAGAAGGTCTATCTTCATATCTTGTAATAACAACACTATTGACTTTTAGCTCATTTTCTCTTAAATCATCTATCAGTCTAAAGACATCCATATCATAGGTAATTCCGAAGTCACCTCTGATTTTATTTCTTTCAATGTCTCCGGCATATACACAAATTATAACTTCTACTTGATCTTTAAGTTTATTTAGAACTTTTATCTTTGCATTCTCATCAAATCCAGGTAAAACTCTTTTTGCATGGAGATCTCCTAAAAGCTTTCCACCAAACTCAATGTATAATTTGTCATGCTTATTTACTCTTTCAAGTATATATTTGGATTGTTCTTCCAAATATTTAGCATGGTCAAAACCTATTTTCATTACAACATCACTACTCCCAAAATTTTTAAATAAATCTAAAAAACTATTATTATTTTATCACAGATACAATATTTTGTGAATAACTTAAAATTTCTATTCTGTTAGTTTTTCTTCTATAGCCTTATATGATTTATCTACAATTTCATCATAACTTAAGTTTTCAACTTTAATTTTATCTAAGAATTCAACAGATATTTTTCCTGGTTTAGGAAATTTCTTTCCTGTAGGGAATAATTCATAAGCACCACTTATAACATAAGGTTGAACATCAACATTTAATTCCTTAGCAAGTATAGCAAAGGCCTTTTTAAATTTATCCATTTTACCATCTCTTGTTCTTGTACCTTCTGGATAGATAGCAATATTTTTATTTTCTTTTAAAAGTTTAGCAAGTATTTGCATAACTTCTGCAATATCCTTATTCATATCAACTAATACAACATTTGAAGAATCAGCCATAAATTTCATTAAAGAACTTTTAAAATGTATTACTGTTGCCAAAAAATAAGTTTTTTTCATAACTTTTAGAGGAACAGAATAATTAAATAAGAAACCATCTAAGAAACTTTGGTGATTTGCAACAAAAATGGTAGGTTTATCTTTTTCAATTTTTTCTTTACCTTTTACCTTAACTCTAAAAAATGTTTTAAAAAGAATAAAAGATAAAAATTTAAAAAATACTGCAATAAAACTTGAACTTGGTAATTTTGCACTTGTATCTTTATTTAGAATTTCCTTCCAATCAAGATTTCCAATTTTTTCTTGATTTCTATTATCCTTTATATAGTTAGCAAGCTCTAAAAGAGTGGGATATTTAGAGATTAAATTATCTTCTTTAATACCATAATTCAAATCTAAGAAATATTGAAATTCAACCATATCAAGAGAATCCATACCTAAATCAATTTCAATATGTGAGTCAAAATATACATCTTTCCCTTTAATATCAACAAGATATTTTTTAATTTTATTATATTCTTCAAAATCTGGTTCAGGTTTTCTTTCTTGCTTTTCAATCTTTCCATCTAGCATATCTGCTATCATAAATCTTTTAATCTTACCAATTTTTGTTTTTGGAAAATCTTCATTTAGAATTTTGACATCTAGTATCTTTTTATAATCAGAAGTTTTTTGGTTATATTTATCAACTACTTCCCATTTTAGATTTTCATAAATATTACCAATTTTTTCTTCTTTTACCTTTTCAAGGTCTGGATGTATAACTGCTGTTAAAATAGAATTATATTCTGTAACAACTATTTCAGAAATTAAATTAGTCATAGAAGAAATTTTTGACTCAATTTCAATAGGATTTATATTTTTTCCATTAGATAAAACTATCATTTCCTTTTTTCTACCTGTTATATATAGATAGTCATTTTCTAACTTTCCTAAATCTCCAGTATGTAACCATCCATCTTTATCTATTATCTCAGCAGTTGCCTCAGGATTTTTATAGTAACCTTTCATTACATTTCTACCCTTGACAAGTATTTCATTATCATCAGCAATTTTGACTTCCACATCTTTGATGACTTTTCCTGCTGAATCAAAAACTATATTATTCTTAGGAGTATATGAAATTATTGGTGAAGTCTCAGTCATCCCATATCCTTCACAGATTTTTATTCCAAGAGTATAAAAATCTTTTGTAATTTGTGGATTTAATTTAGATCCCCCTGATACAAAAAATTTAATATGTCCTCCAAAACCTTCACTCACTTTTTTAAATATTAATTTACTAAAACTTAAAGAATTTACCATTTTAGCAAGTTTAAAAATAAATTTTGTTATTCTTTTTGAATTTATTGTATCCATAATCTTTTTATGCATTACTTCCCAAAGCTTAGGAACACCTATCATCATAGTAACCTTATATTTTTTCATTGCATCTATAAGTGCAGCAGAAGAAATATCTTCAAGAAATACTATTGTAGCAGAATATAAAAGAGGCATAATACCTGTTCCTAAAAGAGGTAATATATGATGCATTGGTAACAATGCAAGAAATACATCAGTTTCTTCATACATTTTATATACATCAAGTGATCCGACATTTGCCCAAATATTATCAAATGTCAGCATAACTCCCTTAGGTTTTCCAGTTGTCCCAGAAGTATATAGGATTAAGGCTATATCTTCTTTTTCTGGTGAATTAATTACTAAATTTTCTGGTAAGTTTTCATCAATTTTTATTTCACTTAAATTTATCTCATCTACAATAATAATTTCAATTTGCTTATTTAAAATATTTAAGGCTTCTTTTACTTTTTCTGCCTGCATTTTAGAAGTAAATATTTTAACAACATCTGAATTATCAATATAATATGTCAATTCTTCTGCTGTACTTGAAGCATCTATACAAACACAAGTTGCTCTACTATCCCAAATAGCAAAAAAACTATATAATAATTCTGGTCTATTTTCCATATATATCATATTGTTTGTAAATTCTTTTATTTTTGAAAATTGTTTTATTTTTTTTGTATTTAAGATAAATTCTTTATAAGTAAGAGCTTCATTTTTATAATATAAAGCTACTTTATTTTTATCAGTTACAATTTGCATTTATCTATCTCCCTTTCTATGAATTATAAAATAAAATCATTTTTATTATAACAGATGTTTTTTTAAAAATCTATTCTATTTTAATTATATGGAAAATTATTAATAAAAATTTTGATAGAAAATGGTGGTGTAATAACAAAAGAATTTAAAACTAAAAGTAAAATATTAGAAAAAAATAGCTTTAAATAGATTATTATCTTATTTAAAAGCTATTATTTTGAATTTATAAAATTTTAAAATTTAACTTGTACTTCTTCTCTTGCCATTTCATTTGCTTTAAACAATTCGGCATTATGATAGTTAAAAAATCCTGCAAATAAACTACCAGGGAACATTTGGATAGTTTGATTATATTCAGTTACAGTATCATTATAGAATTGTCTAGCAAATCTTATTTTGTTTTCAACTTCTACAAGTTGAGCTTGTAAATTTTCAAAACTTGTATTTGCTTTTAATTCTGGATATGCTTCTGATATTGCAAAAAGTCTACCTAAGAAACCACTTAATTGATTGTTAGCTTCCATTTTTTCTTCTGGTGTAGTTGCTGACATATATCTTGTTTTTGCATTTGCAATACCTTCAAAAGTTTCTTTTTCATGCTTAGCATAACCTTTTACTGTTTCTACTAAGTTTGGTACAAGGCTAAATCTATTTTGCATTTGTACATCAATTTGACTCCAAGAATTTTTAACTCTGTTATCTAAAACTACAAACTTATTTTTGTAGCCAATAGCTACCATAGCTAAAATTACAATTATTCCTATTATTACTCCTAATGCTATCATTTTTCCTCCTAAATTTTTTTTAATGGAATTTCCATATTTATTATATTTTGTTTAAATCCAAGTGATTCATAAAATCTTATAGTACTTTCATTTTCTACAAGAACATTTACAGATATATTCTCACATTTATTATCTTTTAACCAATTTAAATGTTTATCCACTAATAAATGTCCCAAGCCATTATTTCTATGCTGTTCATCAATAAATAATGTACATAACTCTCCCAAACTTCCTTGAATTATAGATAAACAGTATCCTATAATATTGTTCTTATTTATTATAGCACTAATTTTATAATATTTTATATTTTTTGAATTAAATATATTATTCATTCTTTCATCAAAATTCAAATTTGAATATTGATAAGAAAAATTGCTTGTTTTATTTTGATGAAATATTCTATTTTTTTCCCATAAATTTTTTATTAAATTTATATTATCTTTTTTTATCTCAATAATATCATAATCACCTTTCATAGTTATCTCCATAAATTTTAGAAGCCTCCGCCTCCACCATGAGAACCTCCACCACCAGATGAGCCAGAGCTAAATCCTCCACCTCCACCAGATGAACTAGATCTTCTACTTGAAGCAATTGCTGAACTTGCTCTTGAATTAGTTTTACTAACTAAACTATTTAAATTACTAAATGAATGACTAAAATTGCTATTAAATATAGGTGAATAAGCAAGATTATTTATTCCATCAGTATCTTTTATAATTCCCATATCCAATGCTTTTCTATATGCTTTTACTACTTTATCAGATACTCCTAATGCTATTGCATAAACAAAATATTGTTCCCAAAGATGTATAGAAGTAATTTTTGCTTCTTCTAATTGAGAATAATCTGATAAAAAGTTTTTAAATGCTTGCC
>ERZ773022.2317-NODE-2317-length-11584-cov-16.394483_pt1 | contig 11584 bp, 11 predicted proteins | sample MGYA00580839_ERZ773022 | MGnify/ENA primary metagenome ERZ773022 (study PRJEB29015, sample SAMEA2738020) | human oral metagenome | biome: human oral; feature: human-associated habitat; material: dental | place: China | collected 2044 ... | reverse complement strand
TCCGTGAAGGCAGCGCATTTTAGGGATTTCATTTCGATTTTTCTTTTAGGCTTTTTTTGAATTCTTTATCAAATTTTTTGCGTTTATTGTATCCGATGCGCTCGATGAAAAGATGTCCGTCGAGGTGGTCCATCTCGTGCTGGATACAGACGGCTAGCAGCTCGCTAGCGTCCATTTCGTGGGTATTGCCGGCGCGGTCTTGAAATTGCACCGTCATAAACTCGGCGCGCGTGACGTCCTCATAAAAGCCGGGCACCGACAGGCAGCCCTCCTGGTAAACGACCTCGCCTTCCTTTTTTAAAATTTGCGGATTGATGATCTCGATGAGGTCTTTTTTGTCTTGTATTTTTTCCTCATTGGCTAAATTTATGATCAAAGCGCGCACGGGCCTGCCTACCTGGATGGCGGCAAGGCCTATGCCGTTTTTTGCGATCATCGTCTCATACATATCGTCCAAAAGCTCACCCAGCGCCGCGTCGAATTTAACGACCTCGGTCGATCTTTGATAAAGCTTTTTATTCGGATAGGTAAGGACGTCCAGGATCATCTATTTAAAGCTCTTTTGAAGTACCTGATCGATCAGTCCGTATTGCACGGCATCCTCGGCGCTCATGAAAAAGTCGCGATCGGTGTCCTTTTCGACCTGAGCGAGATCTTTGCCGGAATTTTGCGAAAGGATGTTATTTAAAATTTCTTTCATTCGTAAAATTTCTTTGGCTTGGATCTCGATGTCGGTAGCTTGGCCTTGCGCGCCGCCGAGTGGCTGGTGGATCATTATGCGCGAGTTTGGAAGCGCGTAGCGTTTGCCTTTGGCGCCGCAGCTTAGCAAAAATGCTCCCATCGACGCTGCTTGACCGATACAGATCGTGCTTACGTCGGGTTTGATGTAATTCATCGTGTCATAAATGCTAAATCCGCTCGTAACCACGCCGCCCGGGGAGTTGATGTATAGATAGATATCCTTATCGGGATCCTCCGCCTCCAAAAACAGAAGCTGCGCGACGATCGAGCTTGCTACCGCATCGTCGATCTCGCCGCTAAGCATTACGATACGGTCTTTTAGCAGCCTCGAGTAGATGTCATAGCTGCGCTCTCCGCGACTAGTTTGTTCGATAACGTAAGGAATCACCATCTATTCGCCCTTCTCTTCTTTTTTGCCCTGCTTTGAGAAAATATCGTTAAATAGCTTCTCCTCGATTAGCGCCATTTTGACGGCGGTGAGCATGAAGCCGGGCCCCTCGACGGAGGCCTCGGCCTGCAGGCGCAGGTCCCCCCGCTTGGAGGGGATGGACCGCATCTTCTCCCGGTAGGCCCTGTACTCGTCGTTGTTCATGCTGTGTCGTTCCTTCTCTCCCGCGTCCCGCGCCGCGCCCGTTCGCCCTCAGTCCCAGTCCAGGCCGCCGCGGCGCCACTCCAGGACGTAGGGCACCGTGATCAGCGCGATGAAGACGAGGGCGGCGCTCAGCCCGAACAGCCCCAGGCGCGCGAAGGCCGTGGCCCAGGGGTAGAGGAAGACGACCTCGACGTCGAAGATGATGAAGGTCATGCCCACCAGGTAGAAGGCGACCGGGAAGCGCCCGTGCTCCGTATTGGCCGGGGTCGGGTCGATGCCGCACTCGTAGTTGGCGGTCTTGACCCGGTTGCGCCGATTGGGGCTCACGATCGCGGACAGCACCAGGCCGCCGATGGCGATCACCAGGGCCACGCCCGCCATGATGAGCAGGGAGACGTAGGGGTTCATGCTGCCGGCACCATCCTCGTGAGGAGCTGGATGAAGTGGTCGATCGCGTCGCCGCCGCGCCGCTCCCACCCGTCGGACAGGAGCTTGGACACGAGCCTCATGAGGCGCCTGCGGCCCAGCCCGTAGCGGGTGCAGACCCGCATGACCTCGGGGTGCTCGATGAGGGAGACGAAGACGCGGCCCAGGGTGTAGTAGCCGCCCAGTCGCTCGCTCATGGCGGCGGGGTACTGGCCCAGGGCCTTCTCGCGGCCCGCCGCCGTCGAGCGGGCGGCGGCGCAGGCGGCGGCCCGGGCGGCCAGGCGCCCGGACATGAGGGCCTGGGCGATGCCCTCGCCGTTGAAGGGCGAGACCATGCCGCCGGCGTCGCCCAGCAGCATGAGGCCGTCGGCGTAGTGGGGCTTGCGGTTGAAGGCCATGGGCAGGGCCGCGGAGCCCAGGCGCCCGACCCTGTTGTCGGGGGTGAAGCCCCAGGACGCGGGGGCGCGCTCCATCCACCGGTTGAACACGGCCCGGTAGTCGATCCTGGTGGTGGCGGCGCGCGAGGAGACCGAGCCGAGGCCGACGTTGACCAGGCCCTCGCCCACGGACCACATCCAGCCGTAGCCGGGCAGGAGCTCGGAGGCGCCGGCCGGGCCGTCCCACAGCTCCAGACGGGACTCCATCCAGGCGTCGGCGGCGCGCGGGGAGCGGAAGTAGGCGCGCACGGCCACGCCCAGGGGGCGGCGCACGTCCTTGGCGCGCCCGACGGCGGTGGCCAGGCGGGCGGACACGCCGCCGGCGTCGATGACGAGGGGGGCGGTGATCTCGGCGGGCGCCGTCACGCCGGGGCGGGCCGCGCGCGGGGTCGGCCTGACCTCGACGCCGATGACGCGCCCCGAGGGCGAGGTGAGGGGGGCGGTGGCGGTCACGCCGGTCAGGAGCCGGGCGCCGGCCGCGGCGGCGCGCTCGGCCAGGTCGCGGTCGAGCTCGGTGCGGCGCCGGGCCAGGCCGTAGGAGGGCAGCGAGGCCTGCTCGGGCCAGGGGATGTGGAGGATGTGCCCGCCGCCCACGACGCGCAGGCCCTTATTGCGCCGCCAGCCGGTGGTGTCCACGCCCATGAGGGCGAGCTCGGTGACGGCGGAGGGGGTCAGGCCGTCGCCGCAGACCTTGTCGCGCCCGGGCTCGCCCCGCTCCACGACGATGACGTCCAGACCGGCCACGGCCATGTGGTAGGCGGCGGCCGATCCCGCGGGCCCGGCCCCGACGACGACGACGTCGGCGCTCAGGTCGGAGCCGGCGGCCTCGGCGCCGGAGTCGCCCGCGCCGGCGCGGGGGCGGCCGGCGGCATCGGAGTCCGCGGCGTCGGAACCGTCATCGGGACGGCCGGCGGGCGATGACGCCGAACCATCGGTGGCAATCACGTCTGAGCACCTCCTTCGGGATCGTCGGGCGGTCGCGGGAGCACGGCCGCAGCCCTCCGGACAGGGCGGACCTCCTCCGACTGTACCCAGCCCCTCAGGAACTCCGGGAATCGCCTGCCGATCTCAGGATATTCCGTGCGAATCCGGCGCAGGGGCCCCTGCGCGCGCGTCATGCGCGGGCCCACCGGCGCAGCAATTTGAAATGACGAGCATCACCAATTTGCGGCTCCGAGTTGGGATGTAAATCCTAGAGCACTGCTGCCGTTAATCGGTTCGGCCCGGTCGCCCCGGACGCGTGCGGGGCGGGCCCGGCCCCGCCCCGGCGCGGGACCCGGCCGGCCCGCCCCTGCGATGATGGGCCCATGATCCGAGCCACCCTTGCCAAGGACCCCCGCGAGGTCGCGGGCATGTTCGACGCCGTCGCACGCCGCTACGACCTGACCAACGACGTCATGAGCCTGTGGCAGATCCGCATGTGGCGCCGGGTGGCCCGGGCCGCCGTCGGGGCGGCGCCGGGCCTGCGCGTCCTCGACCTGGCCGCCGGCACCGGCACCTCCGCCGTCGAGTACGCGGCCGACGGCGCCGACGTCGTCGCCTGCGACCTCTCCCCCGGCATGGTCGCCGAGGGCAGGCGCCGCCACCCGGAGATCGAATTCGTGGTCGGCGACGCCATGGCCCTGCCCTTCGCCGACGCCAACTTCGACGTGGTCACCATCTCCTACGGGCTGCGCAATGTTCAGGACGCCGCAGCGGCCCTGGCCGAGATGGCCCGCGTCACCCGCCCGGGCGGGCGCCTGGTCATCGCCGAGTTCTCCACGCCCGTGCGCCGCGCCCTGCGCGGGCTCTACCGCTTCTACCTGGGCGCGGCGCTGCCCGCGGTCGGGCGGCTGGTCTCCTCCAACCCCCGGGCCTACGCCTACCTCGGCGAGTCCATCGTCGCCTGGCCCGACCAGGAGGCGCTGGCCGCGCTCATGCACGCGGCCGGCTGGCGGGGCGTGGGCTACAAGAACCTGTCCGGGGGCATTGTCGCGATCCACCGCGGCACGCTCCCGGAGGGCTGAGGCGCCGCGGCGGAAACCCGCAGAAGCGAGGTTGGGGCTCCGCCGCGGCGGGACCCGTGAAGGAAGGGCTGAGCGCCGCAGCGGGCCCGCGAGCCGCGGAGGCCTCAGGAGTCCTTCCGCTCGACGAGGGTGACCTCGATCTCCTTCTTCTCCCCGTTGCGGATCACCGTGAGCTTCACCGTGTCGCCCGCCGAGTACTGGCGCACGAAGCCGGTCAGCGCGGCGGGCTGGTTCGTCGTCTTGCCGTCGATCGCGGTGATGACGTCGCCGACCTCGATGCCGGCCTTGGCCGCCGGCGAGTCGGGCTCGACCGTCGTGACCTTGGCCCCCGCGCGCGTCTCGCCGTCGGCCTTCTCGCTGCCGTTGTCGAGGGCCACGCCCAGGAAGGCGTGCGTCGCCGTTCCGGTCTTGATGAGCTGGTCGGCGACCTTGACGGCGAGGTTGCCCGGAATGGCGAAGCCGATCCCGATCGAGCCCGAGGCGCTCGAGCCCGAGGAGGACGAGCCCAGGGTGGCGATCGAGCTCGTGATGCCGATCAGCTTGCCGGTCTCGTCGAAGAGCGGGCCGCCCGAGTTCCCCGGGTTGACCGCCGCGTCGATCTGGATGGCGTTGGTGCAGGTCTTCGTGCTCGACTGGCTGGGCTGCAGGACGCCCCCGAGCCCGGGCGTGCTCGATCCCCCGGGGGAGCCGCCCTGGGACTGGTCCGGCTGGTCCTTCTGCTCCGTGACCACCGGGCGGTTGATGGCGGAGACGATGCCGGTGGTCACCGTTGAGGACAGGCCCAGCGGATTGCCGATCGCCATGACGTCCTGACCGGTGACGACCTGGTTCGAGTCGCCGATCTGGGCGACGGTGAGATCGTCGGGGGCGTTCACGATCTGGACGACGGCGAGGTCGGTGGCCGGATCCGTGCCGGTCAGCTCGGCGTCGTAGATGCGCCCGTCCGCGAGGGTGACCTGGATCTGACTGGCCGTCCCGACGACGTGGTGGTTGGTGATGATGTGGCCCGAGTCGTCGTAGATGACGCCCGACCCCATCTCCGTGCCCTCGGAGGTCTTCACGGTGATGGCGACGACGGAATTGGCGACGGCGTTGGTCACGCTCTCCCAGTCGGGCGCGGTGCCCGCGGAGGTGACGATCTGGGTGGTCGCACCGGTGGCGACGCTCGTCGGCACCGCGCTGGCGGCGGGCTGGGCCTTCTCGCCGAAGTAGTTGAAGTAGTGCAGGCCGGCGACGGTGCCCCCGGAGGCCAGGAGCGCGACCACGACCGCGGTGGTGACGACGCCGCCCCAGCCCGGCCCGCGGCGGCGCTCGGCGCCGTCGGACGACTTCGAGGAGTCCGACGACGGGGTGGACGGGGGCCTGCCCTCACCCGCCGGAGCGGAGGTCGAGGAGGACGGACCGGAGACGGCGCCGGCGGAGGAGCCCGCCCCGTAGCCGGCGGACGAGGCCGGGGCCGGGGCGGAGTAGGGGGCGCCGGCGCGGGAGGGGGCTCCGTAGCCTGCGGACGCAGCGGGTGCCGAGGCGGAGTAGGGGGAGCCCGAGGCGGTCCCGTAGCCGGCGGACGAGGCCGGGGCCGAGGCGGAGTGGGGGGCGCTGGAGGCGGTCCCGTAGCCGGCGCCGGGTGCGGGTCCTGCTTCGGCCGCGTCGGCCGAGCGCTGGAAGGAGTAGCCGGGGGGCGTGGCCGGCATCGTCGTGTAACGGGCTGTAACGGCCGCCTGCGAGGCCTGAGCGGCATCGGCGGCAGCGGAGTCCTCGTCGAAAGACCCCGAGGACCGGCCGGGGTGGGTCCATCCCGCGGGCGGCTTGAACCGCTCTGTATTCGTGGCGCCGCTGCTCGGTGTGGCGCCGGTAACGTCGTCGTGCGAACTCATGACATCCTCCTCGGGCTTGTGGCCCGCTCGATAAACAAACGTAGCGAACACCCGGGTTCTGGGTCGTCTCGGAACCGCTTCTGACACTTTGCTGTGAACGATGCCAATGAAACCACATCGAGACCACCGGTCGAACTCCCCATGTGACGTCCACGACTTTCATGCCCCGGATCCCGCCCGCGCCCGGCAGGCGGAGCGGAACGGGTCCGGTGGCTGGGACGAAGCCGAGCCCGGCGTGCGGAGCGGGACCGGCGTGCGGACGGGGTCGCGCCCCGCCCGCGCCCGCCGTCCGACCGGACCATGCCCGGCGTCACAGCGGCAGCCCCGCGACCGGACTCAACCGGTCGGCCGCCTCCCGCTCGCGGCGCTCGGTGAGCGCAGCCAGGATGTGCTCCAGGCGCGTGGCCCAGCGCGCGGTGAGGTCGTCGTCGGCCCCGGCGGCGGCGAGCATGGTCTCGGAGACGTGGACGGGGCGCAGCGGCAGGAAGCCGCGGACGGGCAGGACGGAGGGGATGGCGACGTCGGAGGACAGCAGGCCCACCGTGCCCAGGCCGCAGGCGTACTCCAGGACGGGCAGGGCGGCGGCCAGCCGGAGCCCGGCGCCGACGCCGACGCTGGTGTCCAGGGCGGAGCAGACGACGGCGGGCAGGTCGAGCTTCTCCGCCAGGACCAGGGCGCGGCGCACCCCGCCGAGCGGGGCGGCCTTGAGCACGACGACGTCGGCGGCCTCCAGCCGCCTCACGGCGAGGGGGTCGGCGGACAGGTGCACGGACTCGTCGGCGGCGATGGGCACGTCGATGCGACGGCGCAGGACGGCGAGATCGGTCACGCTCGCGCAGGGCTGCTCGGCGTACTCCAGGCCGCCGGCGGCCCGGTCCATGAGGGGCAGGGTGTGCAGGGCGGTCTCCAGGTCCCAGGCGCCGCCGAGGTCGATGCGCACGCGCCCGAACGGCCCCAGGGCGGAGCGCACGGCGCTCAGGCGCCGCAGGTCGGCGTTGAGGGATCCCGGGGAGGAGGCGACCCTGACCTCGGCGGTGGTGGCCCCGGACTCGGAGACGAGGGCGTGCGCCTGGTAGGCGTCGACCTCGGGGATGACGACGTGGACGGCGATCTGCTCGCGCCGCACGGGCAGACTCGTCAGGCCCACGGCGGCCTGCTCGATCCCGGCGGCGAGCCACGGGGCGCAGGCGGCGGCGGCGTAGTCCCAGAAGGGGGCGACCTCGCCCCAGCCGGCGGGGCCGTGGAGGAGGACGCCGTCGCGGTGGGTCAGGCCGTGCAGGCGGGTGCGCACGGGCAGCTCCCAGACGACGGCGCGGTCGATGCGCGCCAGCAGGCCGGCGCGGTCGCGGGCGCGCAGAACCGCCAGGTCGAGCTCGCCGCGGGCGCGCGGCTCGCCCGCCATCCGGACGGCAGGACTCCACATGCGCCAAGAATAGTCGGACGGGGCCCCTCCCCCGGGACCCTCCCGTCAGTCCCCCAGGGTCGCCACCATGACGGCCTTGATGGTGTGCATGCGGTTCTCGGCCTGGTCGAAGACGATGGAGGCCGGCGACTCGAAGACCTCGTCGGTGACCTCGACTCCGTCCATGCCGGTGGCCCGGTAGATCTCCTCGCCGACGGTGGTGTTGCGGTCGTGGTAGGAGGGCAGGCAGTGCATGAACTTGGCCTGCGGGCCGGCGGTCGCCATGAGCGAGGCGTTGACCTGGTAGTCGCGCAGCATGGCGATGCGCTCGCCCCACACCTCCTTGGGCTCGCCCATGGAGACCCAGATGTCGGTGTGGACGAAGTCGACCCCGGTCACGCCGTCGGCCACCGACTCGGTCAGGGTGATGCGGGCGCCGGTGGACCGGGCGACGCGGCGGGCCGCCTCGACGCACTCCTCATCGGGCCACAGCGCCCTGGGCGCCACAATGCGCGTATCGGCGCCCAGAAGCGCGCCGTTGACGAGCAGCGAGCGGCCCGTGTTGAAGCGGGCGTCGCCGACGTAGGCGAAGGAGATCTCGGCGGCGGGCCTGCCCGCGTGCTCCAGCATGGTCAGGGCGTCGCACAGCATCTGGGTGGGGTGCCACTCGTCGGTCAGGCCGTTCCACACGGGCACGCCGGACAGCTCGGCGAGGGTCTCCACCTTGGCCTGGGAGTCGCCGCGGTACTCGATGCCGTCGAACATGCGGCCGAGCACCCGGGCGGTGTCCGCCACGGACTCCTTGTGGCCCATCTGGGAGCCCGCCGGGTCGAGGTAGGTGGTGTGGGCGCCCTGGTCGTGGGCGCCGACCTCGAAGGAGCAGCGGGTGCGGGTGGAGGTCTTCTCGAACAGGAGGGCGATGTTCTTGCCGAGCAGGCGCCTGTCCTCGCGCCCGGCCCTCTTGGCGGCCTTGAGCTGGGCGGCGAGTTCGATGAGGGCCATCCACTGCTCCGGGGTGAAGTCGAGCTCGCGCAGCAGGCTGCGGCCCCTGAGGCTCGCCAGGACGGCGGCGTCGGGGACGGGGAGGGGGTTCGGCTCGGTCATCGTCATTCCTCTCTGCCGCGGGCGGGGCGACGGGCACAGCCTACCGGTGTCCGCCGGGGCCCCGTTCCGGCAGCGCACCGGCGCCCGCCAACGGACTCTCCGGACTCGCGGAGGTCGGCGACGACCTCGTCAACCAGTTCGCGCAAACCGGCCAGCGCGTCCTCCGGGGTCCCGGCGAGCCAGGAGAGCGATGGGAACTCGAGGCAGGTGGCGACGAACTCCTCGTCCTCGGGCGACCAGGTGACGGTGAACATGTAACGAGCGGTGCTTCCCATGAGTGCGGTCACTGGAGTCCCTCCTTCTTGTCGATCGCCTTCCCCGCCGGTGAGGTCATGATCTCCCAGGCGGAGGCGGGGCGCCCGTACAGGCCGGGTTCGCGCCAGGAGTCGTCCGACGGCGTCGTCGGGGCGGGCGGGTAGGACTGCGCCGCGTACGGGGACGGCGTCCTGACGGACGGGTGGATCGACGCCCCGTACTGGGCTGGCGGCGCCGCGGGCTGCGACCATGCCGCCGCCGTCGGGTCGGGGTCGTAGGAGCGCAGGAGGTCGATGCGCTCGCGGGCCAGCCGCAGTGCCGAGGCCTTGTCCCAGGCCATGAGTGAGGCGCCGGCCAGGGGCACGTCCCGCTCGCCGTCCCGGTAGTGCACCTGCGCCCGCCAACCCCAGTTCCAGGTCCCGCCCCTACTCAGTCCGCTCTTCCCGTTCGGGGGGATGGCTCGCGCCTTCAGGTGTCCGCGCACCTGGTCCCAGGACAGGGACCTTCTCCTCCAGCCGCGCCTGACCTCCAGGCCGGAGGCGTCGACGACCGTGGTGTCATCGGGACGCATCCTGAAGAAAGGTGCACAGAGAGCGAGCATCATTACAGCCAGGCCGAGTACTACGAGCACTCCCGCGAAAATATATCGGATATCGAGGTCGTAATCGTTCATGAGATGCCACGCCAGCCCCCAGCAGCTGCATGCACTCCCGAGGAGGATGAAGGCGGTCCCCTTGTCGTCCCTGTGCTCGGTCAGGACGAGCTCGTCCGGGCGGGGCGGGGCGACGGTGCCGGCTCCGGGGCCCGGGTCGCGGGCCGCAATGGCGGCCATGGCCCGCTCCATGCGCTGGTGGGGCTGTCGCTCGTAGTACGGATCGCCCATGAGGCAGGGCAGTTCGATCCGCTCGCCCTCCACCGTGATGACGGGCAGGAGAAGCGGCTTCAAGTTGAATTTGATGCCTATAGGACTTCTGGCGTGCTGCGGGATGACGGCGACGGCGAGGTTGCCGCGCACCTGGTCCCAGCTCAGCGTCCGGAATCTTCTCCCCGTGCGGATGCGGAACCCACTGGCATCCACACGCAAGCGCTGACGATGACGCAGGATGAAGACGATCCCGATGAGACCGCCGATCACCAGGGGGATGGTTTGGATCAGCAGCATGATCATCCCACTATCGAGCCCGTCGTCGAACCTCTCCCGAAGGGATAAGGGGTGAAGGATACCCACCGGGATCATCACTAGCATCACCATGCTGAAGACGATCACCCGCATCCCCGCCCGGGAGTGGATGCCGGTGAAGACGAGAGGCTTGGCGTCGGTCAGGGGCGGTCGCCCGCCGGAGGGTGGGCCTGCGGTCATGTCGCGTCCTTTCTCAGCGGCGCCGAGGGTACCCGGGCGGGGCGCCCCGCCGCGATGGGGCCCGCTCCCCCGCCCCGAACGCGGGCCACGGCGAGTGGGTGCCGGCGTCGGGCGGTGGTTCCCGGGCGCCCACTCCCCCGGGCACGGACCCCACTCTCCCGGGCACGGGCCGTCGGGGGTGTGGCCAGCCCTGCCGGGCTGCTCGCGACATCTGCCCTCCCGAGCACGGGCCGCCCCGTTTCGGGTGCGAGTCCCGTCGCACTGTGGACGTTGACGGCCCGCGGGTGTCATAATGGTGGGGACTCACCCGGTTGCAGCCGGATGGGTCCCCGAGGTCGGCGGCTAGAACCACTGGCCGAGGGCATCCACAAGGACACTGACGGCCCGGATCAGGCGAGCGATCGAGTTGACCAACTCGCTCACCTTCCGGGCCGTTCCCCTGTCCTTGCGGACCTCCGGTGAGGTCGGGCGGGGTCACTGCGGTGGCGGTCGCGGCGCGGGGCGCGGCGGCCCGGCCGACTGGGTCGAGTCGGGGCGCCGCTCGCGCGGATCGGTCCCCGCCAGTGAGGTCATGATCTCCCAGGCGGAGGCGCGGATGCGGGCCGCCCGTACGAGCCGGGTTTGCGCCAGGAGTCGTCCGACGGAGCCCCGTATTGAGCCGGCGGGACGGCGGGTGGGTAGGCCGGCGCCGTGGGCTGTGAGACCGGCATCCCGTACTGGGCCGGCGGGGCGGGCTGCGAAGCCGGAACTCCGTACTGAACTGGCGGAATGGCGGACGGGTGAGCGGGCACCGCCGCTCCGCCGGGTCGGTGGGCCGGCGCCGTGGGCTGCGGGGCCGGAGCCCCGTATTGAGCCGGCGGGACGGCGGGCGGGTAGGCCGGCGCCGCGGGCCGCGACCATGCCGCCGCCGCCGGGTCGGGGTCGTAGGAGCGCAGGAGGCCGATGCGCTCGGAGGCCAGCTGCAGTGCCGAGGCCTCGTCCCAGGCCATGAGTGAGGCGCCGGCCAGGGGCACGTCCCGCTTCCCGTCCCGGTAGTGCACCTGCGCCCGCCAGCCCCAGCTCCAGGGCCCGCCCCTGCGCAACCCGCCCTTCCCGTTCGGGGGGATGGCGCGCGCCTCCAGATGTCCGCGCACCTGCTCCCAGGACAGGGACCTTCTCCTCCAGCCGCGCCTGATCCTCAAGCCGGAGGCGTTGACGACCGTGACATTATCGGGACGCAGCCCGAAAAAAGACGACCCGTGGAGAGCGAACATCAGTGCAGCCAGGCCGAGCATTACGAGCACTCCCGCGCAAATACGCGTGAGCGCGTCGGCGTAGTCACTCCGCCAGAGCTGCCACGCCAGCCCCCAGCAGCTGCATGCACTCCCGAGGAGGATGAAGGCGGTCC
>ERZ773022.2316-NODE-2316-length-11591-cov-5.427791_pt1 | contig 11591 bp, 7 predicted proteins | sample MGYA00580839_ERZ773022 | MGnify/ENA primary metagenome ERZ773022 (study PRJEB29015, sample SAMEA2738020) | human oral metagenome | biome: human oral; feature: human-associated habitat; material: dental | place: China | collected 2044 ... | reverse complement strand
TGAGTTCGTGTGGGTGGCTGCGTCACTGCCCTGGCGGCGTGGTGGGCGTCACCGCCATGCGGCGACGCAGGAGTGTACACAGATCGGCGAAACTGGCCTCTCGGCATTGTTTTGGGGCATTCGTGTACACTGTTGCGACGCGAGCTTTACGATGCGAATTACGTCGGGTGGTACGAGCACCTCAACCACCATGGCGTGCCGGTGGCGCCCCCTTGCTGGTCGCCTCTCCCCTGGTCGGGAAGACAGGCTCTGCGCGAGTGGCGCCGCCGTTAGGCTGGCATCTTCGCCAAGGCAGTAACCCACACAAATCCCCGATGGGCCTGGGAGCTCAGGGTTATACGAAGGACGAGAGGGCCGTCCACCGCGCGAAGGCCCCGTCACTTTGGATTTGCTCACCCGATGGCCCCGTCACCCTGCTCCCATTCAAAGTGGGGCGTGATCGGCCCGATAGTGGAGTGGAATCCAGGTGATGGGCTTCGCGGTCGAGCAGATTCCAGGTGAGGGGGTTGCGGTGCGATCGGTAGGCGTCCTGTCGAGGTATTGGCTAGGTCGTGAGACACAGACCAGGAACCGTGGGGGGGTCCAGAGGGACAGCGCACCTACTGCTCGAGAGTACCTTGCGTTAAAACTATATACAGAGTTGAGAAGAATTATTGACACGTTGGTTTTACAACATTAATGCTCCTATCACTATAGTAATAGTAGGTCATTGAGTTTGTTAGGGTTATCTAACGATCACGCTCGATGCCCTAAGGGTCGACTTTGCCACGGCAGCGATGGTGTAGCGATCATCTCTATCGAGAAGGGAGCAAGAGGGCCTAAGCGTACGTCACGAGCCATTTCCATTGCCCGGAGCTGCTAGAGAACCAGTCCCATCTTGAAGGGAGATTTGCATGAGCGAGCAAACAAGACTGAACACGTCAGTGAACATGGACGAGCCGACGGATCTGTCCCGCCGTGACTTCCTGAAGGGTGCGGTGGGGGTGACGCTTGCCATAGCCGCCGTATCGGCGGGGCTAAGCCTGCCGGGCGCAGGTGAGGCGCTGGGGACTGCGCCACAGAGGGCCTACGCGGCCACCGCAACGTCAGTTGGTATGTATACAATAACTGCAAACCTGTATGTAGATAAAAAGGATACGCCGATTGGGAAGAATGCGTATGTGACAAATAGTGGAAATCCACCGTTCCACAAGCCGACTTCTCCCGTATCAAATAATGCCAAACTTCAGGTGACTGAATCAGGTAAGAAATTGCTGACAGTTCCAATCGTCAACAATACATTTGGGGTACTCTCGATTGCGACAACATCAACAAATAACTCAGTGAAAGTTATTGATAAGTCAATGACTACATGGAGGGCCCCTTGGCCATGGTCTACTCCATATAAAGAGCGCATCTCTTCCATTACATTCGATGTGACTAATTTTAGTGGTGGTAATTCTATTGCCGATTTCACACCTTGCGCGGAATACGCGACTTTCCCACGGTACAAAGGTGATAAGCACTGGGATCTGCACCTAATTGTTAACTTTAACAGCGCAAAGTCAGTCTAGGTTATTTGTCGCTTGAATAGTCTCAATACAAAGGAGAATTAATTTCTCCATGCTGACGAAGGTGTGATATGGGCGTTCTGACAAGGGATAGGTTCTTGCGCAGCTTCCTTGCAGTCTTTTTGACTGCAACTTTAGTGGTCTCTATGGTTCCCACACCGGCGTTGGCTGCGGTTGCATCGAGGGGTCTGGATGGCGCAGTCGGCGTAGCGCAAGGACAACCCTCGTCAGAGGAGAGCTCTCCTCAGGGGGAGACGGTTGGGGCCGTCTCCCCTTCGACACCTGCTGACCCCTCAAAGCCTGATGAGGTATGGGGCCAGGGGGCTGGCTCTGCATGGTGGGCCGGCGCGGCAGAGGATGGCTCAGTGGGAACATCCAGCAGTTCACGCGATGGCACAACGAACGACCCATTAGGAGAGTCAGTCCCAGAAGAGTCTTACGCCGACGCGCTCGAGCGCTCCGTTATTGAGGGAACTGATCTGCTCTCTGCAGCTCTGTCGTCGGCTCCTCATGATGCGAACAACCCCCATACGAAGGTTGAGGTGGGCAAGTACGCTCCCGGTACGTATACCGTGACGGCCAACCTGTTCATCCCCGCCTCAAAGAACCCGTTTAACGGTACCATCCAAACGTACATGACGAACCCGGAAAACCCGCTCGGCATCGTCGAGCCGGACAACGGGGACCCTAGCGCGGTCACGGGTGGCGTGCCAACCTTCCATGTGGAGAAGAACGCGACGCTCACGGTGGGTGAAGACGACTCTCTGACGCTGACGGTTCCCATCTGCAATCCCGTGTTCACCTTGCAGGGCATCGGTAGCGGACAGGGCGCCGAGCTTGTGAGCGCGCATACGCGCGCCGGTGAGTACGGCCCGCGTGATGCCTCGGGCAAGGTGACGATAGCGGGCCATACGAGTCGTGTCGATTCTATCACCTTCAGGCTATCTGATAGTGGCAAGACTACCGACGGTAGCGATGGGTACACCATTCAGAGGTGCAGTGAGTATCCCACCACCCTCAACCAGAACTGGCATGCTGACCTTGACCTAACGGTCGACCTTTCGAACGTGCCCGCCCCTCAGAAGTACGTCTCCGACCCGACGGTCGTACAGGATCTCACGTATAACGGTCACGAACAGCAGGGTGTGACGTTCGAGACGGACAAGTGCGATGTTATCTCCGGTGCGGCTGCTGCCACCAATGCGGGAGACTACTCGCTTACTCTTAAGCCCAAGAACGGTCTCATGTGGCTCGACGGAACGACGGATGCTCGCTCACTCGATTGGAAGATTGCCGAGGCGCAGGGCGTCAGGGAGTACGAGACGATCGCACCCTGCCCGGAGGATGCATCCACGACGATCGCGGCGCAGCCCTTGGCCGATGCCGTCAATGCTGGTTTCCCCTACGAGGGGCTCATCGGGAGCCATGCCCCCGAATTGTTGGGCATCACCAGCCAGACGTCTGATGCGTGGAACCCAGGAACCTTCGGGCATGCTCAACTCATGTCCGAGCCCCGCGTCCTCGAGCCGGGCACCTACACGGTAACGGCTAACATCTCGATGATGACCCCACTGGGGTTTCCGGGCTATACGACGAATCCCTTCAATCCCGAAGGCATTGGCGGTAAGGGTGGCATTCCGGACACTCCCGTATCCAATAACGCTACATTGACGGTGGGTGCCGATGGATCGCGTATGCTCTCTCTCAACCTGGTCAATCCCGTCTTCACCGTGCAGAATGCGGAGAGTAGCAAGGGAGTGACCGTTGAGGCCACAGACAGGGTTCCCATTGAGCAGAAAGGTGATGACGAGGAATATAACAAGGCCGTTGCTGCCGATGGGATCACCTCGCGCATCGCACATATGACCCTCAGGTTAAATGACTGGAGTGGCAGTTATCACTTCGACAACTGGAAGGTGTATGCGACTACCCTTAGTACGTTCTTCCCGAATAACAAGTATCCGCAGATAAAATCCCTTGACTTGTCCGTCGATATAAGTCATGCGCAGAAGCAGGTGGAGGGTGATTACTCAAAGACCTTCACCGACAATGCGACGGGTGTGAGTGTCACGGTTTCAGCTGAAAAAGGTACCAGTGTAATTCCTCAGTTGGAAAAGGCGTCTCTTCAGGTCGAGAAGATCGAGTCTGGTATGGAGCACGACGGTGCCAAGCAGGCGTTGACGCAACTGTATGCCTCCGCACCTGGCTTTTCTCTCTACAGGGTTTTGCTTATCGCAGATGGAAAGCCTATCAGCCTTGATGACAAGACATCTGCGGAGGTCTCAATTCCAGCTGCACGGCCAAACGCTGCTGTCTATTCCTTCAGGGCAGCATCGCTGAGTGCCGTTGAGTCCCGCATGTCCTCAGGCAAGATCTTATTCAAGCCATCGCAGCTCGGTAGTTTTGTAGTGGTCGATTCTCAAGGTGTAGCGAAGTTCTCGTGGTCTCATACAGTGCGAGATGCATCGACTGGTGCCTCGATGACCTATTCTACCGATGCGAGCGTGGAAGATACGCTCTTCGAATCCGCTTACGGTCCAGGGAAGGGCCTTGAGGCTCTTGAATGGTACGCTAGCTACATGGACGCGAGCGGGGTTTCGTCTTCGCAGGCGCCTAGTTCATTCGGTGAGAAGGCACTTGCTGCCGCGAAGGAATCCGGCAGCGGAGGCTGGACCATTGCGGGTGCCTACGCCATGGGTATCTCCTATTCCATGGATGGCTCGGGTGTGCCCAATAACCTGTTTGACTCCCTTTCTCTTGGCTACACTTTCACTGCTGGTATCAACCCACTTTCAGCGATTGTGCCTGTAGCTAGCGGTAATGCCTCCGTGTACGCCGTCTATGGGACGGTTGGTGCGGGAGCGACAGGTGTTAAGAAACTTAGCGCACAAATAACCGATGGATACGCCAAGGTATCGCTCAACGATTCTGACACGCAGATACCGGGGCTGAGTTCGATGCTCTTTCATGCTGCTGCGGGCGTGGGTGATTATACCGGCGCACCGCAGACGGCCGAAACGCAGATCGCATATCTGATGGTGGTTGAGCCTTCGACTCAGAAAATTGGCGAGCCCTCCGTCGCCCGCGGCCTTGTCTACAGCGGCCGGGAGCAGGTGGGCGTCCCCGCGGGCGAGGGCTACGAGGTCTCCGGGGGCGCGGCCGCCGCGGCGGGCGACTACGAGGCCACGGCCACGCCGAGGGACGGCTACGCCTGGGCCGACGGCTCCACCGCGCCCAGGGCGTACCGCTGGTCCATCGCCAGGGCGCCCCTCACGGCCGCCTACGCCGGCGAGGAGGTCGCCGAGGGCGGGACCCCCGCGCTCAGGGTGTCCGTCTCTGGCTTCGTGGGCGGCGAGAGCGCCCGGACGGCGGCCGGCTACGCGGCCCCCACGGTGGCCGCCCCCTCGCCTTTGAGGGCGGGCTCCTACGAGCTGGCGCCCGCGGGCGGGGCGGCGGACAACTACGCGTTCTCCTACGTGGCCGGCACGCTCACGGTCCTGCCGCGCGACGCGCCCAGGCCCGACCCGGACCCCGCGCCCAGGCCCGACTCCCTCGCCCCCGGCACCTACGCGGTGACGGCCAACCTCGCGATGCCCGGGCAGTACAACCCGGTGATCTCGGGGCTCACCGTCTACGCGAACAGCCCCAACAACCCCTTCGGCCCCACGATCGACGAGAACGACCCGGCCGAGGTGAAAAACGAGATCCCCTCCTCGCCGCTCTCGATGAACGCGCGCCTCGTCGTCTCCGCCGACGGCGCCAGGACGCTCGTCCTCCCCATCAAGAACCCCATCTTCACGACCCAGGAGCTGGGCTCCTGCGAGGGGCTCTCCGACGTGCGCACCGAGCGCGTGAGGCCCACGGCCGCCGGCGGCGACTGGAGCGGCTCCTACAACAGGCGCCAGGACCGCATACACATGATGTCGGCGCGGCTGCCCGGCGGCGCGGCCACCGGCGTCGCCGAGTTCGCCTTCAGGGGCAGCGTCCTCTACGCCGTCCCCCTCGACAGGGAGCTCAGGCCCTCGGGCGACGTCGCCCTGAGGCTCACGGTGGACTACTCGAGCCTACGCAGGGACTCCGACAGCACCGAGCTGCCCGCGTTCGCCAAGGGCGGCGACACGCCCAGGCCGGACCCGAGGCCGGGGCCGGATAACCCGAACAAACCAAACAACCCGAGCAACCCGAACCCCAGCCCGGACAAGCCAAACAACCCGAACCCCAGCCCGAACAACCCAAGCAACCCGATCCCAGTCCCGAACTCAGGGAAGGGCAGCAGCGGGGGCATATCCCCTAAGGACAGCGGGGACGCCATCAGGACGAGCAACGGGCACCTGGCTGCCGGTACCTACACGGTCTCTGCGAACATATGGGTGAACAAGGCCACATCGGGCCTACCTCTGCAGCCCCACTTCACGAGTGCCGCGTTTCCACCGATGAACCCGGTGAGCAAGAACGCCACGCTTCGCGTGGAGTCCGACGGCCACGCGTACGTGACGGTGCCCATCGTCATCCAGTCGCGCGTCATGCACGTGCTGAGCCTTACGGGCCTGGACATCGTGAGACAGTCCTATTCGGGCGAGGGTCTCTCGAGCATCACCGTCGATCTGGGCGTGCTCAGGAACACGGACACTATCACCAAGAACGTCACGGCGCGCATCCGCCTGGGGTCGCTTGCCAAGACCATCATAGGCGGCAACGAGAACCGCACCTGGGCCTGCACGTTCCAGGTGGTGTTCAACGGCACCTCTGCCAGCGGTGGTGGCACCATTCCCAAGGCGGCTCAGGACATCATCAACGCGCAGGGGAAGGACGGACGTGCCGCGAACGCCGACGAGAGGGCCCGAAATGCGGCTGACGCCGCCATGGCCGCTCTTGATGCCGATGATGGCGGCGCCGCAGGCGAAGACGCTCCTGCAGCCGGCTCCCCCAGCGCCCAGACGACTCGGGGGCGTTCCAAGGGCACGGCCGAGCAGGCGGCGCAAGCTGCCGAGCAGCTCGCCCAAGGTAATGCGGGCTTGGTAGCTGGCATGGTGGCGCTGGGCATAGTCGCGCTTGGTGCGGTCGCGTATGCGCTGCATCTGAGGCGCAGGCTGAAGGGCATGGGTTCGCCGCCTCCGCCTGGCGAGGCGTGACGTCTTCAGGTGAGGTCGTCGAGCTCAGGTGAGATGTGTGACCCTCGGCGCAGCGCAGCGCTGCGCCGAGGGGTCCTGCGCGCGAAGGCATCTTGGGGCCGTCAGGCCGTTTGATCCGAGTGACGGGACGTCTGCGTGCTACGCAGGCAGTGACAAGAGGCGCATTGGCTCGAAAGGGGATCATATGCGAAGAGTGTTCACGAGGCGCGCGTTCGTCCGGTTGGGCAGCGCGGTTGCAGCGTCGCTTGGGCTTGCCATGGCTGGCTGCTCCGCACCGCAGGGCGCCCAGCCGCAGGACCGGTCTGTCTCGGCCGGCTTTACCACCCAGCCCGAGGATCGCGATCCGATGGGCAGCACAGAGTCCACGACGGTGCGCGTGGGACTCATCATGGGACCTCCCTCGATGGGACTGACTCAGTTTCTGCTTGCGGCGAGAAATGGGCGCACGACGAACGATTTCCAGTTCACCTTTAACGGTGTGGACTACATCGGGCTGTCGGCGGCGCTGAACAACGGTGACTACGACGTTGCCACGCTGCCGTCCAACATCGGGCCCATCCTGTACAACAACAAGGAGCTTCACAACCAGTACGAGGTCATCAGCATCAACAACCTGGGCGTGCTCTACGTTATGACCACCGATGAGTCCATAAGGGCGCTCTCTGACCTTGCCGGTCGCCACGTGTACAGCTACGGCGAGGGCGGCACCCCCGAGTACACCATCGAGGCACTGCTGAGGAAGGCCAAGCTGGCCAATAGCTTCCAGCTTGAGTTCAAGTCATCGCCCTTCGAGGTGCTCAATCTCATGCAGAGCGAGAAGAACTGCGTGGCCATCCTGCCCCAGCCCTTCGTGTCGCTCTCGAAGCTCATGGTCGATCCCCTATACACTCCGGTGAACATCACTGAGGAGTGGGACAAGGCCTTCTCCGACACGGGCAGCCAGGCCGTGACCACTACGACGATCGTGAACAAGGCGTTTCTGGAGGCTCACGAGCAGGCCATCATCGAGTACTTGAGGATGGCGGGCAAGTCCGTGGACTGGAGCCTCTCGCATATGGAGGAGGCCTCAGCCCTCCAAGAAGAGCTGGGCACCTTCTTGAACAATGCCGTTGCCTTGGATGCCATGCCCCAGATCAGCATGGTGAACCTCACGGGCGTGAAGATGCGCACGGCGCTCTCCGGCTTCATCGACGAGTTATATGCGGCAAACCCCGACTCGGTGGGCGGGGCCATCCCCGCCGAGGACTTCTACTACCTGCCTCCGGCGGGCGCATTGGGCAGCTAGACCATGGAAAATGCTCATATGGGGCAAAGGGGTCCCCTTGCCTTGTTGCGCGAGGCGCTCAGGCACAGCTCGGATGTGCAGGGACAGGCTGGCTTAGGCTCTACCCACGCCTCTCGCGCACAGCTCGCCCAGATGGCCGGCATCTTGGGGCTTCCGGAGGAGCGCGTGGCGCAGATGGCTGCCCTCGTGAGGGACAGCGACATCGATGACGCGCAGCTGGGTAGCCTGATGAGGATGGTCACCTCTAAGGGACTCTCCTGTGAGCAGGTCATGGCCCTGCTCTTGTCTCTGGGCGTCGGGCGGGTGCGTGCGGTGCGCATCCTGCAGGCGCAGGGGATCATGGGCGATAAGGAGGCTCAGCGCATCCTTAACGAGGAGCGCCGTGCGGCGCAGGAACAGGCTGCTGATGACCGTCGCGGAGCCTGGCGCGGCAGGCTGGCAAAAGGCGCCATCATCGCGTTCTGGCTCGTGGTGTGGCAGCTCGTAGACACCCTCGTGGACAACCGCCTCATTCTGACCGGTCCTGTTCGCACCCTGCAGGCATTGGGCGAGCAGGCGACGAAGGCCGGCTTCTGGGTCATTTGCGGCGCGTCGTTCGGACGCATCGCCCTGGGCTTTCTCCTGTCATTCTCGGTCGGCATCTGCCTGGCGCTTCTGTCGTACCGCGTGCGCCTCGTGCGCGCCTTCGTGGAGCCCATCGTCTCTCTTCTGCGCACCATCCCGGTGGTCACCTTCATCATCATGCTGCTCATCTGGGTTGGCAACCAGGCACTGACCATCTACCTGTCGTTTCTCATCGTGCTGCCGCTCATCTATACGAACATGCTCGCTGGCTTCGAGAGCGTGGACACGCAGATGCTCGAGATGGCGCGCGTCTTTCGCCTGTCTCGCTGGCGCACCTTCATGTACGTGTACCGTCCGGCGTTCATGCCGTTTCTCTCAAGCAGCTGCAAGATATCTCTCGGTATGAGCTGGAAGAGTGGCATCATGGCTGAGGTGTTGGCGACGCCCAAGCCTTCCATCGGCAAGGAGATGAGCCAGGCGCGCACGTATCTGGACACGCCGAGCCTGTTCGCGTGGACGGTGGTCGTGATGGTCTTGAGCTGGCTGTTCGAGAAGGCGTTCATGGCGCTGCTCAAGAGGGTGGGGCGTCCTTTGGGAGGCTTTCTGGGGAAGGATGATGATAGGTGAGCGAGGGGGGCGCGTGCGTTCGCATGGAGGGGCTCTGCAAGTCCTATGGGGACCTGCGGGTGTTGCGCCACGTGAGCGTCCGTCTTAAGGAGGGGGGCATCTACTGCCTGATGGGCCCCTCGGGCGCGGGCAAGACCACGCTTCTGCGCGTGCTGGTGGGGCTCGAGTCCCCTGATGAGGGTGACGTCGTGGGCCTGGAAGCTGGTGAGGCCTCGGTGATGTTTCAGGAGGATCGCCTGTGCGAGGCACTTACGCCGGTTGACAACGTGGCACTCGTGATGCCACCTCGGGCGAGCCGCCGCTCGATCCGGGAGCTGTTGGAGGAGATACTTCCCGCAGACTGCATGGGAAGACCAGCCCTGCAGCTTTCGGGCGGCATGCGTCGTCGCGTGTCGCTGGCGCGGGCCGTTGCCTATCCCAGCAGGCTCATCGTGCTGGACGAGCCCTTTACCGGACTCGACGAGGTCACCAAGGGGGTGGTCGTGCGCTTCTTGCTGAGGCATCGAAAGGGACGCACCTTGCTGGTATCCACCCATGGCGAGGACGACGTTGGCCTGCTGGGTGCACGCAAGCTCATGCTGTCCGACATATCTACGACGCCTGCTCCCGTCCTTCAGCCAGGGTCACATGGACGGTAATGATAGTCGTATCTGACGCCTACCTGCGAACGCCGCGCAGGGCCTTCTGCAGGGAGGAGCGATGCTCCTCGAGTGCCCCGCGCCAGTTGGTTGGGCGCATGTTGGGGAAGGCCCGCATGAGCCGCCGCTCCTGAGAGCTGAGCGTGGCCGAGAAGCTCTTGGCCATCTCGTCGAGGGTCGGCAACTGCGGCAGCGTGGGAAGGCCGCTTACGCCAGGTAGTGCGGACACGGCTCTTCGCGCCTCGCGTACCCTGCGCGTCGTCGCCTCAAGCTGTGCGCGAAGCGAGAGGTTGATCACACTGTCCCAGTTGGCTATGTTTGCGAGCTCGGGGCGTGCGGGCAAGGACTCGCGCAGCCTCGCCAGGCGTCTGCCCGTCTCGACGCGAAGGCCGTCCATCTTGCTTTTCAACCCCGCCACACCGACGTGGGTCACGACGAGGTCGGTAAAGAACACGACGGCACTCACTAGCGCAAACAGCACAAGGGTGAGTGGGGCGACTGACTCCACGAGACTCAGCATCACAGGTTGTGCCACCCGCACGACCGCGACGATGCCCACGCCAAACTCCACGAAGCCACCCGCCCAGACGCGACCGTTGAGGTTGAGCGGCCTGCTCGAGTAGTCCCACCATCGTGCATGGTAGAGCCTCTCCATACCGTAGGAGGTCACATACTCGAGGACACAGCCCAGAAGGCCACCCAGCACGAAGATCGTGAGCGTCCCCTTGAGCTTTTCCAGAAGCAGCACGGCGATCATGGAGCCCGTCCCATAGATGGGGATGTAGGGACCGTTTAGAAAGCCACGATTGATGAAGCGTCGGGCAGGGATCGAGCAGTAGGCGCTCTCGATCACCCAGCCGCAGACGCTGTAGAGGAAGAACATCGTCCAAAGGGCGGCGAGCGCGGGGGCTGCCGCGCTAGGCATGGGTGCGCTCGCCGCCTCTTGACGCGATGCTGGCTCGCCTCAGGAGATGCCTGCGCACGAAGCCTCCGATCGTCTCTCGCGTCGCCACATACTTGTCCACCACGCACAGGATCCAACCCTCACGGGACGAGGGCGGTATCGGCGTCAGGGGAAACATGTGACGTGCGATCATGTTCTGCTCGAGCCTGTCTACGCCAAAGTCGCGGACAGCGTTGGCGCGCGCGAAACCGGGATGGCGAAAGCCATGGAAGCGGTGGCTGGGGTCGGGCACGTGCCAGTCGTAGAGGAAGTAGTCGTGCAGAAGCATGCCCCTCAGGAGGGCTCGCTCGTTCACCGGAATGTGCAGGCGCTGTGCGAGCGCGCATCCTGCGAGGGTGACGGACAGCGAGTGCTCGGCGACCGAGGTCGTCCCATGTTGTATGCAGCGACGCTCTATGTCCATGCCCTCTGATGCGAGGATGTCCGCGCAGTGGCGGCTCAGCAGCTCGAAGGGAGGTATCTTGCTGCTGATGGGGCGGCGTGTGACGTTGGCAGGCATGGGATCAGTGTCCTCTCTCGACGAACAGACAGCTCATTTTAGGCCTTGTCAAGTCATGACGCAAGCGCGCTTGGGCGCACCCCGTTGTCAAACACGACGTTAAGGTGGCTCTTCAGGGGTCCGTGTGGGTTGACGCCTTGGCGAAGATGCCAACCTGGCAGCGGTGCCACTCGCTCAGAGCCTGTCTTCCCGACCAAGCGAGAGGGGCAAGCGAGGAGGCGCCGCCGGCACGCCATGGTGGTTGAGGCGCTCGTGCCACCTGGCGCAGGCAGCTCGCGTCGCGATTCGTATCGCGACTCGCGTCGCAACAGTGTACACAAATGCCCCAAAAC
>ERZ773022.2312-NODE-2312-length-11604-cov-8.290588_pt1 | contig 11604 bp, 9 predicted proteins | sample MGYA00580839_ERZ773022 | MGnify/ENA primary metagenome ERZ773022 (study PRJEB29015, sample SAMEA2738020) | human oral metagenome | biome: human oral; feature: human-associated habitat; material: dental | place: China | collected 2044 ... | reverse complement strand
TGACGATGGCTCCGAGGACCGTGACGAGGATGAGCAGGACCCCTCGCCGTTGACGCGGATTCATCGGGTCTCCTTTGATGGGTTGGGGGCGAAGGCGGGCGGCATGGGAGGTGCGGAGAGCGCGGAAGTTGCGGAAGGCGCAGGCGGTGCAGGGTACGCGGAAGCTGCGGGAGGCGCGGGGGATACGGGGGACCCTGAAGACGCAGAAGACCCTGAGGACGTTGAGGATCTTGAAGGCACCGAGGCCATTGAAGACATTGAGGTCATTGAGGGCACGGAATCGGGTGCGATGGCCGCCGGCGGAGGTGCGGGCACGGGGTGGAACGTGCCCGCGTAGGGCCAGGTGCCGCACATGAGGCATCCTGTGGGGGTGGCCAGCAGGCCGCAGCGGGAGCAGATGGTTCGGGCGACGCGGGCCAGCGCCTCGTTGGCCAGCGGGCTGGGGTCGGCGTCGAGCACCGTCATCTCCGCCCACGCCTTCGTCGGCCAGCGCCGGGACATCGGCAGGAGCGACTCCCGGTGGAGTCCCAGCTGGGCGAGGTTCGCGGTGACCCGGCCCGACTCGTCGTCGGCCGCCCAGACGGCCAGGCGGCCCTTCTCGGGCGCTGTCCACGTGGAGCTGCCGAGCCTGACCACCCGCCCCCGATTCAGGTCCAGCTCGAAGCGGGACCCTGGCAGCATGCTCTGCAGGTGCTGGCCGAGAGAGGGGGCGGGGCTGGTGAGCCTGCTGACCGACGTGAGCACGACACGGGTGCGCAGTGCGGGACGCAGCGCGTCGGCGACGACCGGGGCCTGGCCGAGCGCCTGCGGGCCGAGCAGGCACAGGCAGTAGGCGAGCACTCGGAACCGGGTCTCGGACTCGTCGAGCGGGAGCACCCCCAGCGCGCTGCGGTTCAGGACCGCACGGACCTGGCGGGCATCGTGCTCGTCCTTGCCAGTGCGGCACAGCAGGAGGGCGGGGGCAGGAGCCAGGCCTTCGAGGAGCGTGATGGCCTGGAACACGTCCCGGTCGCTGGCGGCCTCGGCCTGGGGCTGGGAGCCGGTGAGCACAAGCATTCGCAGAGGGACTTTCTGTTCGTCGCTGCCGCGCTGGGGGCGCGGTACCGGTGACTCCGAGAAGAGCGGGACTCCTGCGGAGCCGACGTACGGGTTTCGGACGGTGATCGTGACGATACTGGCAGGTACTGGTTCGGCACTATACATCACGGCGCAATCACAGTGCACCGGTTCCGCCATATTGTCGCACCGATAAACAATAACCCTGTTGTGATGCACCTCCTTGTGTCCCGACTGGGCAGGGACCGTGGTGTGAGACGTGCGGTCGATCCGCCCGATGTCTATGGCCGGCGGACGCGGCTGCCGGATTTTTCCACCGTTCAGGAAAAATGCTTGCAGGCCGACTTACGATGGAGCCTGCTGACAACCGGGTGCTCAACATCGTGCCTGGCGGACACAATGAGCCCGACCGGTTGGGTGGACCTAGACGACGGCCAGGGGCCAGCCCAGCAGGGCGCCTGCGATGAGATACGGACCGTAAGCCATAGGATCCTTTCGTCCGGCACGACGGGTGATGAGCAGGGTGAGGGCGGCCAGGCCGCCGAGGACGGTCCCCAGGCACAGGGAGACGGCGAGCGTGAGTGCTCCGTACCAGCCCAGCCACAGGCCGATAAGGGCGCAGAGCTTGACGTCGCCCAGGCCCAGGCCGGAGCGGATGAGCGCGAGCACCAGGCTCACTCCTCCAGCCGCGAGCGCGCACAGCACCGCCCGGCGCGCCGCATAGAAGTGCCCCGGATCCATGATCACGGCGACGACGCCGCAGACCGCCAGCCACACCGCCGCCGCACCCAGCAGCCGGTTGGGCAGGAGATGGGCGACGGCGTCGACGCTGGCGGCGCTCGCCAGCAGGGAGTAGACGGGGATGGCCACGAGCGCCGCGCCCGTGACCCCCAGCCTCGCGCCCCACCACGCGCAGAATCCGCAGAGCACCAGTGCGAGCACGCCCTGCGGGGCGACGGCCAGGAGGCCGGGGTGCCGCAGGGTCGGGTACACCGGGCGTGCCGGCGGCCCCGGCTCCAGGCTCCGGGCCTCTGGGCGGCCTTCCGGGGCGTCCTCGGCATCCTCGGGCTCGTCGTCGTTGTAGCCGGCGAGCGGCTCGCGGACATAGCGGCGCGTCCACGCCGAGACGGGGCCGGCCACGAGCGCCGCCGAGCACACGGCCGCGACGGCCAGGATCCAGGGGCTCGCCGATGATGCCGATGACGCGAACGACATGACTGACACGGACGATACGGGCGACGCAGGTGACATGGCCGCCCCTCACTCCGCCGTGTCCGTGGCGCCGGCGGCGGGCGCGACCGACAGGGTGCTGCCCGGGCGGATTCCCAGCCGGGCCGCCTCGCCCTGCGCCATCTCGACGACGGTGGCGGCGCGCAGGCGCGGGAGCCCGATGCGGCCGGGCCGCAGGGGCGTGACGGCCAGGACCTTGCCGGAGCGGGTCGCGTAGACGACGTCGATCGTGTGACGCATGCCCAGGCAGTGCACCCAGTTGCAGCGGGGGATCCACAGGGCGCCGTCGATGCCGTCGGTGCCGAGCAGCCCCCTGCTGCGCTGGCGGCGGGTGCGCGCGGTCCACAGCGGCACGCCGGTGTCCTCCCCGTCGGCGACGAGATGGGGGAGCGCCTCGACCGGCGTGGTCGACCACGTTGGTGCTGTCATAGTCACAGCTGGATGGTATGAAGGCGGGCCGTACCCGGGTCAGGGGCGATCGCCCCACCGCCTATAGGGCGCCGAGATCGGTTCAGTTCCGCGCCGAGATCGGTTCACTTCCGCGCCGAGATCGGTTCAGTTCCGCGTCGAAATCGGTTCAGTTCCACACCGAGATCGGTCCGGGACGCCCGCGGCCCCGGGAATCACTCTCTCGGTCGCGGCTGGACCCGGCGGGCCTGCATCGGCAAGACTCGGGGGATGTCTTCGCCCCGCTACGCCCCGCCCAAGGACCTGAGCGCCTACGCCTGGCTGTCCATCGGGGCGGCGCTGACGACCATCGCCCTGAAGGCCTTCGCGGCCTGGCTGACCGGCTCGGTGGGGCTGCTCTCCGACGCCGCGGAGTCGGTGGTCAACCTGGTGGCGGCCGTCGTGGCGCTCATCGTCCTGAAGATCTCGATCAAGCCGGCCGACGACGACCACCAGTTCGGCCACTCCAAGGCCGAGTACTTCTCGGCGATCACCGAGGGCGTCATGATCTTCGTGGCGGCCGCCTTCATTATCATCTCCGCGATTCAGCGGCTCATCGTCCCCGTCATGCCCGAGCAGCTGAGCGTGGGGCTCCTCATCTCCGTAGGGGCCTCGGTGGTCAACGGGGCCACCGCCTGGGTGCTGCACCGGGTGGGCAAGCGCGAGCGCTCGGCGACGCTGGTGGCTGACGCCAGGCACCTGGCCACCGACGTCGTCACCTCCGTGGCGGTCCTGGTGGGCGTGGGGCTCGTGGCGGCCTTCAGCTCGCCCATGCTCGACGCGGTGGTCGCCCTGGGGGCGGGCCTGAACATCATGTGGACCGGGTTCAAGCTCATCAAGGAGTCGGTGGGCGGTCTCATGGACGTGGCGCCCAGCCGGGAGGCGCAGGCGCGGATCGAGGCGGTGCTGGAGCGGTATCACGACGACGGGCGGATCGGCTTCCACGCGGTGAGGGTGCGCGAGGCGGGCAACCGGCGGTTCGCGGACATGCACGTGCTGGTGCCGGGCACGTGGAGCGTGAAGGAGGGGCACGACTTCACCGAGCGCGTGATCGACGAGCTGGTCGCGGTGGACCCGAACCTGCGGGTGTCGGCCCACCTGGAGCCCATTGAGGACCCTAAGAGCTACGAGGACGTCGAGGACGTCTGAGCCCTTTTTCGTCGAGATCGGTCGTATTCCGGCTCGAGATCGGTCCGGGAACCGATCTCGACGCGGAAATGAACCGATCTCGGCGAAATGGGCGCGGTCGGCTCAGAGCTGCTCAGGAGGCGGGCATCATCCAGGCGGGCGTGGCGCGGGGGTCGCGCGGGAAGAGGCGGAGCTCCTCGGCGACATCGTCCGCGGTGTACGGCGGGGTGAGGTCGGGCTCGTGGTCGTAGTCGAAGTCCGAAATGAGCCGGTAGTCGTCCTTCTTCATGCTGAAGGTTCCCTTGGTCCAGGCGCCGCCGCCCGGTTGGGCCATTGCGACGCGCAGCTGGACCCCGAGGCTGACGACTTCCCGCGGGACAGTGTTCTCCTCCCACCGGGGGCGCCGCATCACGCCGCTGGGCCGCAGAGCGCGGCTGTGCGCGGTGGCGCGGGTGCCGACCGACTCGATCTCAATGGACATCTCCTCGACCCCGGCCGAACGCATCCACTGCATACAGGCGGTGGAGAACTCATTGGCGGCCTGCATCTGGCCTTCCATGGACCATTCACTCATCGCTAAAACCTCTCGTCAATCTTTCTTCATCAAGAGCAACAGGATATCAGCTCACGACCCTCATCCGCCCCTTTTTCGTCGAGATCGGTCGTATTCCGGCTCGAGATCGGTCCGGGAACCGATCTCGACGCGGAAATGAACCGATCTCGGCGAAAGCGGGGCGAGGCGCGCCCCAGGGCCTGCTCACGCCTCATCACCGGCCATGCCGGGTACGACCAGGCCTTCTGAGGGCTTGACCCAGGTGCCCACCGGCAGCGCGGCCTGGACGGACCGGCCCGCCGGCAGGCCGGGGTCCAGCCCAAGCGCCTTCAGGAAGGGCCAAGGCTGCCCCGGGTCGTGGCGGATAGGCGTCAGCCGCATGGCGACGTCCTCGAGCCCCCACACCGGGGCCCAGGTCTGCACGGTCATGCCGCCGGGGGCCCGCATCGACAGGCGGGCAGCGGTACCGACCACCGCCCGCACCGCCGCGGGCGCGCCGCGCCAGGAGGCGCGCGCCCGCACCACCAGCCGGTCGGTCGACACGACCTCCTCCTTCCGCAGCACTCCCGCCCAGCGGCCCGGCAGCCCGTAGCCGTTCGGCCGGTCCGGGGCGAAGCCGTTGGGACACCGGACGGTGAAGGGCGCGAAGCCGATAAGGGTCTCCTCTCAGACCTTAGGAGGATCCTCCGGAGCGAGGTAGGACTGCCAGAGCAGGCCGTCCACCCACTCGTACGTGCCAGCCATGAGCGGGCCGGTCCACCCGTCCGGCCAGCCGGAAAGCACCGCCCGCGGGCCGGGGCCGGTGGCGTCCGGGAGGAATGCCACGACGGCGCAGCGCCCGCCGAGGTCCAGGTGGGCGCCCGCGTGCCCGTCGCCCTCGGGCGCGCAGGTGAAGCAGCGCACTCCCACGCGCACCGCCCGCAGGTCCGTCACGGGAACGGGGGCCGGGCGCCCACTGCTCGTTTCGCGGATCCAGGCGGTGCCGTCGACGACGCCGACCACCTCTACGCGCTCGCCGTTGACCACGCCCGTCGTCTCCAGCCGGGTCCCCGCCGTGACCGGGCCGGGGTCCTCCCAGGCGTCCAGGTCCCGTGACCTGGAGAAGCCCCCCGGGCAGGGAGCGCTCAGGGGCGCCACCCGCACCCAGCGCCCGTCCGGGCGGGGTACGGCCTGGTAGCCGGTGTCAGCGCAGAAGTCCCCCGCGTGCAGCCCCAGGCCGTCTCCCCCGGCGCGCAGGCCGAAGGCGGGGTCGACGACCATGCCGGTGGGCCACCAGGTGAGGTCCGTGACGGACCGGCCCGCGATCTTGCGCAGCATGCGTCCGGGGTCCACGAGGGGCGCGGCGCTCCCCGGCAGTCGGCTCTCGGGCCCGGGCCAACCCGCCGCGGCCGCAGGACCAGCCGGCGGGGAGGGTGGTTCCGGGCTCTCAGCAGGCGGGTGCGGGGTGACGTCCTCATACGCGCTGGCCCCGACCGCCATCCAGGTGGGGACATTGTCGGAGTCGCGTGGGAAGAGTCTGAGCTCGTTGGCGTACTCGACCGGCGCGACCCCCGGGTGCTGAAAACGGGGGCGGGCGAGCCAGTCGTAGTCGGCGTGCAGGACGCCGTCTGCGGCGTCCATCCGCAGCCGTGCACTGGTCCACGCGCCGCGACCGGGCTCGGCCCGGGCCTCGCGCAGCCGTTCGACGGCACCGGCGGTCGCCCCGTGGAGCGCCACGAGCCTCTGGCGGCCGTCGATCGTGACCCGGACCTCCGCCTGCAGCAGCGTCCCGAGGCCGGCCAGGGTGATCTCCAGCCGGAAGCCTCCGTGATCGGCGAGCCACCGGGCCAGATACTCCTGCGCCCGCGCATGCGCCCCTTCCGCCGCGGCGGGCACCGGCCCCGACGGCGAAGGGCGGCGCGGTCCGCGCGGAGGTGCCAGCACGGTCACAGGGCCACCGGCACCATCCGCGCCGCCCGCCGCACCTCCAGGCTCCCAGGCGTCGCCCTCGGCACCAGCACGCTCAGCCGCCCCGGTCTGCGCGGCGCCGACCTCCAGACGGGCACCCGGGAAGCCCGGCTCCTTCCAACTGCGGCCCTGCCGCTCGGCATTGTTGTTGAAAAGGGTGAGCGGGACCCGACTCATGACGACACCGTCGAGCTCCGAGACGTCCACGGCGCAGGCGAGACGAGGACGTCCTGCCCCGCCACCCCCGGCGGCCGCCTCCTCTCGGTCGCAGACCCACGCCCGCCTTCCCCAGGCCTCCTGAACATCCACCGCAATGCCGTCGACAACAGCGGTAGCCCGCCCGCGGAAGCCCCGCACGTCTTTCGAGATCCAATTGATACGCCTGCCCCACGCCCGCCGCTCAGGCAGGGGGTAGAAGTACCTGGGACACGGAAGGTCATCGGGCACCATGAACCATGTGGGCATGGGAAGCACTCCCCGCGGGGGCCCCGCAAGGCCTGTGCGGCCCTCACCCTGCCAGCAAACACGATCGGTGGGGAGCCGCATGAGCGGCCAGCCCGGCACCTCCTCGTCAAGAAGCCGCAGACCGTCCTCCAGGTAGTCCCCGACCCACACCGGGACGACCACCGGCAGCGTACTGCCTGATTCCTCAGAGTACACAACACTCCTTCCCGTAAGGGCCTACCTGGCCCGAGCCCACGCTTGCCCAAAGCCCACCAGAGGCGCCCGAGGCACTACGCCCTCCCCTCCCCCTCAGCCTACGACCACTCCAGGACGTCGCCGTCAACACGCACGACCTCGCTTCGTGCCTCAGAGGGAGCCCGGATATACAGAGCCGGATCATCAAAATCAATATCCACTTCGCCCTCGATCTCCCGAAGCTCTACATCATCGGTCAGATACTCGGTCGCCCGCGGCGACCGCACAAGGACACTCAGCTGTGCAGCATCCGCGCTCAGTGCCACCTCGGCACCGTTGTCGAGCCGCCAGGTCCTCCGCCCAACCGGCTCCCCGTACACATCGCTCAGGGCCTTCAGGTACTCCTTATACACCGGATCTCCTCGGCGCACGCGAAGAAGATACTCCGACAAGGCGATCTTGACCGAGTAGAACAGGCCCGTGATCTCGCTCGCCTCCACCCAGGCGCCCGCCCTGTCCTGATCCACTGCCGTCCAGTAGTGGTCCATATCGAACCGCGCCTTGCGAACCCACCCCAGCCGCTCACACAGACCGAACGCCGCTTCAGTGCTCGCCAACCACCCCAGCTCGGCCCACGCCCGCACCAGCCCCACACCCTCGGACACAGGCACCACGCCGTCCACCGTCCCGGACGGCAGCCTCAGCACACCACCCCCCAGCAGCCCTTCCACGGCACGGCCCCACGCCGCCTCGACCTCAGCAGCAGCACGCCGCCGCGACACGTCCACCAGCCGAGCACGCTCAACCTCACGAACAGCACGCTCAGCCTCCTCATCGGCCGCCACCGGCACCAGCTCGGTCCGCCACCGCTCCGCACCCTCACGCAACCAGTCGGGCAGGAGCTCCTCGTCCCGGGGGAACAGGTCCATCTCCTTCTTGCACTCCACCAGCGAAGGCAAGTTGTAACTGTACATGGGGACACGCACCCAGTCGCACTCCTGATGCAGCACACCATCAGAGACATCCATCCACAAACGCGACCACGTCCACGCACCACGGCCACGAATAAACTGAGCCTTGCGCATATTTCTCAAAGAGGAAAATATGCTGTCCGAGAAGAATGAGCCTTCACGCTCACCACTTCTTATGAGCCATCCACTCAACAACTCAGTTTCGCCGACCGCACTAATCTCAAATTCAATACGCTCGCCCCCCTGTTCGGCCATGCATGCCCGCACCATCTCCTCAGCGCGAGCGAACGCCTCATCCGCACCCAGATCACGCGAGCCCATCACATTCCTTCCACTAGGATTCCCCCGCTCCGCACCTAAGGGCGACCGCAGCAACTTCAGATTACATCATTTATCAACCATCCGCTCCCGCACATATATTAATGCGGGCATTTGCGCAAAGCTTCGCACCGGTCCCCACAATCACGAGATACCGGCACCGGCACAGACTCGCCCGCTCGCACCCTTCCAATATCGCCATAGCGACAGCTATCATATTTCATTCAGCAGGTGAACGCGACGAGTCCGCTTCTCTGGCCAGGTCCGGCCGCCCGGCTGCGCCCCGGGCGCGACCGTCGCAGTGACAATGGCGCTGGGCGGCTTACCCACAGCCATGAGAAGCGCGCCGGTCTGGAAGAGGAGTGCCCGCAACCACCGGGACCACGGCGAGATCGGGCAGCACAAGACTAGCGCCGCTCTCCATCCCGACCATCCCACTCTCACAGCAAGAGCCTAGCGCAGCGTGCCCAACCGGCTGGGGCGGGAAGTCCAGGCAACGCGCGCTCCCAACGTTGACAGCAGCTCGTCACACGGCCGTTCCAGGCAAGCCCCAAACGTCCAGCCCACTCGCAGCTCCAAGCGCATCGGAGCGCCCCGTCCCGGAACCAACCGGCTAGGCTGGCCCTGCTGCAGTCGGCTCCGCTCGTGTCCAGCTCAAGAGGTGATCGCGACTTGTCTCTGTCACGTCTCGCCGGGTCCCATCCCATGATCGACAGCGCTGAGGACGGTGCTGTCGTCACCTATCTGTGCGAGCACGTGCAGGCCTTCACCGAACCGCTGTCCGACCTGCTCCGCAAGTACTCCGGGCAGCGCAGACGCAATGTCATCGTCATCCCTGAGGGAGGAGTCGTCACCCCGGCTTTCGACCGCCTCACCGCCGTCGCCGGCGCACTCGTTCTCGTCCAGGAACTCGGTGCCGGCTTCCGAGACCTCCGTTCCGGCCGCTGGTTCGAGAGCGTCTCCGCAGCGCTCAGGACGGACCGGGACCACCAGGCCATCATCTCCAAGGTCTTCAGCAGGCCCTCCCCGACGATACCCGCCGTCGGCGTCGCCGCCTCGATCTATCATCCTGCACGCATTGGCATGTCATTCGGCAGAGTCGTCGAGCTCATCATCGAGCGTCTTCTTCCCGAAGCCACGCTGTTCTGGGGCGATTGCGAGCCCGTCGGCTCCGCCTGGGATCGCCCTGCGCTCACCACCTTCACCCGCCGGCACATGCCCGTCGCGCACCTGGCGCTGGTCGGTCACGACTCACGGGGCACGCTCGCCGGCTCCATGACCGTCAGTCCGACGCGCCTCGGGCTTGAAGAGTATGTGGAGGTGTACGTCTATACGGCGACAATGTCCGCCGAGGCCCGCTCGGAGGCCGTCAGGGCCCTGCTGCGAGCACTCGCCGATGAGACCGGGCCGCGACTCGCCCTCGTCACCTGTCGGCGCCTGCGGGCGGATGTCGCCGTCCCGGTCACCTCCCGCACGCCGCCCACTCCACTCGGCGTCCTCATCGGTCACGACGGCATCCGGAAGCTCGGGGACGATACTGATCGGCTCGCAGCAACGCACCATGGCGAGACCAGGGGATGTGGGCGCCGCCGCTGCTTTCTCGTTTCCACCGACGCCGAGCAGAAGACCGATATGGACACCGATATGGATAAGGAAGCCGATTGGACCGGGCTGCTCGACATGCTGCGCACACTCGACAAGTCCAGAGGCAACATCGCGCGAGTCCTGGAGAACGGGAGCACAGACTCGGCTCCGGCCGCTCCCGGCCTCCCGTGACCGCGCTCCGGTCTCGGCCACCACAGGGAGCTGAACCTTGCCGCAGATAACCACCGTCCTCACCAGCAGTGTCCCCGAGGTCCTCGACATTATCGCGATCGCCCTCAAGCACAACATGGACGCGAAGTTCGCCCGTTCGGCCGATCGGGCGACCGTCGCCGTCTACGCGGACTTCGCACCGAAGTACCCGGCCGTCACCGTCGTGCGCCCCACGCTGGTGATGGACCGCCGCGAGCTCATCCGTGTGCTGGGCGTCGCGCCCCCGGCCGACTGGGAGGCGCCCTTCGTCCTCACCAGGATCCTTGTGTCCTGGCGCAAGAGGTACACCGTCTACCGGGACGTCGGCGTCGACGTCGCCTTCACCAACCACGGCATCGCGGTGCAGGACGGCAAGGTGCTCACCCCCGAGGACCCGGAACCGTGGGTGCTGAGCGCCGACGGCAAGTGGGAGCCGACCCCGCAGACCGAGGCCCGGTGGCAGAAGGCTCGGGCGCTCATGTACCCGACCTGAGCCCGCCAGGCCGCGACCGCTTACTACGCTCCTTTGTCCCTTACTGTACGGCGGAAAGGAGCGTAGTAAGGGACAAAGGAGCGTAGTAAGCGAGATCAGCCGCGGTCCATGAGGCGGCGCAGCGGGCCGTCCTCGCTCATGAGCTCCTCGGGCGCGCCGTCCTGGACCACCCGCCCGCCGTCGAGCACGACGACGTGGTCGGCCTGCCCCACGTGGGCGAGCCGGTGGGTGATCTCGATGATCGTGCACCCGCGCGCCCACTGGCGCACAGAGGCGCGCACGGCGTTGTCGAGCCCGGGGTCCAGGTGGCTGGTGAACTCGTCGAGGATCAGCACGCTCGGGCTGGCCAGCAGGGCGCGGGCCAGCGCCAGGCGCTGCCGCTGCCCGCCGGAGACCGACGCGCCGCGCTCCCCGATGAGCGTGTCGTACCCGGACGCCATCGCCATGATGTCGTCGTGGACGCAGGCGGCCCGGCAGGCGCCGACCACGTCCTCGTCGCTCGCCTCGGGCCGGGCGAGCCGCACGTTGTCGGCCACCGAGGCCCGGAACAGGTGCGCCCGCTGGGAGACCAGGGCGACCTCGCGCCGCAGCGAGTCGCCGGTCAGCTCGGCCACGTCGACGTCGTCGATCAGCACCCGCCCGTACTGCGGCACGTCGGTGCGCACCGCGAGCCCGGCCAGGGTCGTCTTGCCCGAGCCGGACACGCCCACCAGGCAGGTCCACTCCCCCTCGGCCGCGTGCAGGCTCACCCCGTGCAGCGACGCCGACCCCGCCCCCGGGTAGGTGTAGACGACGTCCTCCCAGATGACGTCGTGGGCGGGGCGCGCCAGCAGCTCGCGGTCGCCGTCGGGCACCTCGACGGGCGCGTCGACGAGCGCGTAGACCCGCTCCGCCGCGGCGAAGGAGGCGGACAGCGCCCCGGCGAGCTCCTCGACCGCCAGCACGGTCTCGGCCAGGCGGATGAGGGCGGCGACGCAGGCCGCGAGCGCGGCGGCGCCCACCGCCCCGGCCTGCACCCGGGGAGCCCC
>ERZ773022.2311-NODE-2311-length-11605-cov-9.889524_pt1 | contig 11605 bp, 10 predicted proteins | sample MGYA00580839_ERZ773022 | MGnify/ENA primary metagenome ERZ773022 (study PRJEB29015, sample SAMEA2738020) | human oral metagenome | biome: human oral; feature: human-associated habitat; material: dental | place: China | collected 2044 ... | reverse complement strand
GCAAAGGCAATCAAGGAATCCGGCTTCCTCGAGGCACTTGATGCCACGACGCATAGTGGGGACAAGGGCTACATCGGATTGGGAATGATCACCCCCGTGAAGAAACCCGCCCATGGCGAACTCACCAACACCGATAAAAGAAACAACACGACCATCAACCGTATCCGTTACCTCATTGAGCGTGTCATCGCGAACCTTAAAACATGGCGTGTTCTACACACTGATTACCGTCGCCCTTACAACACCTTCGAAACCACAATACAAGCCGTCACGGGACTCATCTTCGCCTACACCCCATGAATAAGCCTCAATACTCTTGAGTTTCTTTTTCCAAGGAATCTTATCCATCAGATTACCTATCTTCACAGCCGCTGTTTGCGACAGTCAGGTTAGATTATTCGGAGCGCCTAAGGTTGCGGGCACGGCAGGGACGCTGTGGGGGCAACGGCAGGTGGGTGCGCTGGCGATCCACCCTGGTCATGTCGCGCTCATCAGCCGTCGTGGCGAACGAAGGGGCCACGACTTTCGGGCGCATCTCTATCTCCTCGTGCTCAGAGGTCCTCTGGCTACAACCATTCTGCCAGCAGGCTGGCGCCTTGAAAACCGTGGACCAATTGCTCTGCCGGCGTTCCGTCGTTTGAGGCTTGGGTAAACCGGATTATCTCTATTCGATGGTGAAGAAAATGTGTGTCGAGATAACCGGTGGTGAGGATATTGCCGTCCGGGTATTCAGCGCGGCTTTCGGCGCTGAACCCAAGTCAGGATGCCAGCGAACCTCAACGCGGCGCCCGCGAACCCGCGCTCCGAGCTCGTCGGGAGGCTCGACTTCCGGCGTCGTCGAAGCCCGGCCAAGGATCCGCATCCCCACCCGCCCCGGGATACGCCCGCGAACCGTGGAGTGGGTGAGTCAGTCCTTGACGATGAGATAGAAGGTGGTGTCGTCGATCTGGTCGAGGCTGAGTCCGGTGGCGCGGAGTTCGGCCCGGATGACCTCGGGGTCCGGGTGGCGGAACAGGTACTCGGTGGTCTCCTCGGCCAGCACGCGATCGCCGTCAAGGGTGCGGCAGGTCATCTTCCAGTGCATGCGCTCGTCGTCGAGTGGCCATCCTTCCGCGAGGCCGCTATAGGTCAGGTCGCCGATCCGGGCGCTGGCGATCTCGTAGGATTCCACCCGCGCGGGCCGGCAGGGCGGCTGCAAATCCGTCAGGGCGGCCCCGCCCTCGGGGAGCCGGGCGGCGAGGGCGGCGAACAGTGCGGCCCGTTCATCCGGGCTGAAGTGGCCGAGCACGCCCAGCAGGATCGCCGCGCTGATGGCATCCGGCAGGGGAGCGGCTCCGAAGGCCTCGGGGCGGATCGTGACCCGGTCGAACCACTCCGGGTGCGCGGCGACCTTCGTCAGGACCAGCGCCCTCATCGCGGTGCTGGGTTCCAGGGCGTACGCGTGGACGTCCGGTAGGCGCTCCAGGACGAAGACTGTGTTCAGGCCCGACCCGGCCCGATGTCGAGTACCGGCCCCGACTCGGCGCGGACCAGCGGAATCAGCCTCTCCAAAGCCGTCACCTGTGCTGGGCGAAAACGGGCGATGAGCAGGTCGTAGACCGGTGCGCTGACGGCGTAGGCGTCCTTGCTCATGCCGTGACCATCCCTCGTCCCATGGCATCCCTCCTGTATCGCAAATGCCTCCAGGTGATGATGGGACCAACCATAGTCTGCTGAGAGCCATTCTTACAGGGCCCGGCCTCGAACAGGTGCCTCGACGCAGCCAACGCGCTCCCTTCTCCGTGCGAGAGGGGGCGCCGGGCGCCATGGGGTGCCTGCCCATCGCGTGCCCGGCGGGGCGTCGGTGCCGACGCCCGGGGCCCATCGCGGCTGAACCCAGCCTGCGTGGACAGTGACGAGGGGCGGGCATATCATTGCCATGCAATTGATAATCGCTATCATTTCTGGGAGTTCTGAATGATCCGTCGTGGTCTAGTCCTGATGGGCTTTGCTGCCGCCTGTTTCCTGTCGGCCTGCGTGCCCGGTGCGGACGCGCCGGGGACGTCTCCCGCCCCAACGGCGGCGACGAGCTCGGCACCCGCACCCGGTGTCACTCCGGTGACGCCCGCCCTCACCGCTACCGGCCCCGATGGGGCCGAGGTGAGCGTTCCCGCCGCTCCGCAGCGCATCGTGTGCCTCACCGGCATCTGTGACGACATCCTGGCCAGCCTCGGCATCGTCCCGGTGGCCACCTCCACCCCCAACCTGGCGACCCGGCCAGAAATCTTCGGCGACAAGGGCAAGGACATCCCGGTGGTGCCGGGTAGCTTCGGGGCCGAGGACACCTCGTTCGCCGCGGAGGTCAAACCCGACCTGGTGATCGGGCTCGCGGACGTCCACGAGGCGCTCAAGCCCGCGCTGGAGAAGTTCTCGCCGGTGCTGCTGGTCAACGTCAAGACGGACGAGGACTCCCTGGCCTATCTGCGGATGGTCGCCACACTCACCGGCAAGGCGGACGCCCAGGTCAAGGCCGAGACGGCCTACCAGGAGGCCATGGCGGCGGCGAAGCAGAAGGCCACGACGGCGGGCGTGGCCGGTGAACCCGTCCTGCTGATGTGGGGTGGGGCCTCCGGCATGGGCGTGGCCACCAAGGGTGCCGATCCGCTGGGCAGCGCCCTGGGCAAGGTCGTCAACAACCCATTCGAGGTGCTCGGCACCGACCCGGTCAAGGCCGGGGCCTACAGCATGGAGCAGATCCTGGAGAAGGACCCGAAGGTCATGTTCGTCTCGTCGATGACCTTCGCCCCGACCGACAAGAAGGCCACGGAGATCTACGCCGACAACCCGGTGTGGAAGCAGCTCACCGCGGTGAAGAACGGCCACGTCCACGAGGTCAACAAGGAACTGTGGACGTTCTGCCGGGGCACCCGGTGCATCGCCACCGCCGTGACCGAGGCCGTGGACCACATCGAACGTGACCTGAAGAAGTAGTGGGGCTCCGCCAGCGGATCACGATCCTGATACTGCTTGCCGTGGCGGGGGCCGCTCTCGTCACGGCAAGCCTCTATCTCGGCCTGCCCGCGTCGGGGCGGGTCGCGCGGATCGTGTTCCTTGAGATTCGCCTGCCCCGGCTGCTGGTGGGTGCGGCCGCCGGGGCCGGGCTCGGGGTAGCGGGGCTGCTGGTGCAGCGGGCCATGCGCAACCCGCTCGCGGTGCCCGACCTGCTGGGGGTCAGCGGGGGAGCCGCCTTCGTGGCGGCGCTGCTGGTCACCAGCGGCATCCACTCGCTGACGGCCCGCACGGCCGGGGCCCTGGCCGGAGCTGTGGCGGGGGGCGCCCTGTGCCTGCTCGCGGCCGCGAGGGGACGCAGCGCCGCGCAGACCCTGCTCATCGGGGCGGCGGTCTCGACGGCCTGGCAGGCGGCGGTGCTGACCGTGATGTCGACGGCCGACCAGGTCGAGTTGAGCATCATCTTCAAATACCTCGTGGGTTCGCTCACCGAGATCACGGCCGATGTCGCCCTGCCGCTGATCGTCCCCTTGGTCATCGGCTGCGCCGCCACGGTCGCGGTGCTGCCTGCGCTGGGGGTGCTGTCCCTCGGCGACGAGCAGGCCTCCGCCCTGGGGATGAGGCCGGGCCGCTGGCGGCTGTTGGCCCTCGGCGTCGCCGCGTTGCTGGTCGCGCTCGTGGTGGCGGCCTGCGGCCCCATCGCATGGGTCGCCTTCGTCGCCCCGACCGTGACCCGGTGGTTCGTCCCGGGGGCGGGTGAGGTGTTCCGGCTGGCGGTGACGGCGATCATCGGGGCCGGGGTGAGTGTCGGCGCCGACATCGCAGCGCGGGAGCTGTTCAAGCCCTTCGAGACCCCGCTCGGGGCGTGGACCGCGCTGATCGGGTTCTGCGTCGCCATGGTCTTCGTGGCGAGGAGGCCGGACCGGTGAGCCGTCGTGCCTGGCTGGGCCTGTGGATCGCGGCCGCCGCGCTCATCGTTCCCGCCGCCCATCTCGCGCTGGGGCGGGGCGTGGACTGGTCCGAGCTGCTGGCCGGAACCGACACGGTCTCGTGGCGGGTGCTGACCGAGCTGCGGCTGCCGCGGCTCGTCGTCGCCCTGTTCGCCGGAACGGCTCTCGGCCTGGCCGGGCTGGCGTTGCAGTCGGTGCTGCGCAACCCGCTGGCCGCCCCCGAGCTGACGGCGGTGAACCCCTCGGCGGTGCTCGGCTACCTGATCGCCTCCGGGACCGGGCTCATCGACGGCGGGTCGGTGTTCTCGTCGGTGTTGTCGGCGACCGTGGGCGGCCTGCTCGGCGGCGGACTGCTGTGGCTGGTGGCCCACCGCCGCACCTCGGAGCAGACGGCGGTGCTCGGCCTGTTGTCGGCGCTGGCCCTGACCGGGGTGGTGACGATCCTCATCGCCGCCCGGCCCACCGGCGTCGGGGGAGCGCTGCGCTGGCTGATCGGGTCGGTGGAGGCCCGCGTCGCCGAGCACGTCCCGATGATCGCGATACCGGTCCTCGCCGGGTTCGCGGCGCTGGTGCTGGTCGCCGACCGGCTGGAGATCCTCGCGGTCTCCGACTCCCACGCCCACTGCCTCGGGGTGTCACCCGGGTTCTGGCGCGGCGTGGGCATCGGGATCGCGGTGCTGCTGGCCTCGGCGGCGGTGGCGACCGTGGGGCCGCTCGCCTTCGTCGGTTTCGTCGCGCCCCACGTCGTCCGGCTGGTCTTCGGCGGGCGGCTGAGGCGACAGGTGGTGCTCGTCGCGGTGTGCGGGGGGCTGTTCGTCGCCGCCTCCGACCTCATCGCCAAGGCCGTCAGCCTCGCGATCCAGCTCACCGGCGACGGGCAGCAGGTGGGGGTGCCGGTCGGCGCCGTCACCTGCCTCATCGGGGCCGCCGCGCTGGTCGCGGTGGCCAGCTCACACCAGGAGTCAGAACCGTGACAGTGATGGAACTGCGTCGAGCCTGCGTCCAGTTCGGGGACCGGCTCGTCCTCGACCACCTCGACCTCAAGATCGGCCGGGGGGAGTGGGTCGCCCTGGTCGGGGCGAACGGCTGCGGCAAATCGACGCTGCTGCGCGCCCTGTCGGGGGAGCTGCGGATCCAGGGTGAGTCGCTGCTGGACGGGACCAGCATCGCGTCCACGCCGCGGCGTCTCGTCGCCCAGCGGGTGGCGTTGCTGCCCCAGCAGCTGCCCCGCGTCCCGGGCATGACGGTGCGCCAGCTGGTGGCCCACGGCAGGTTTCCGCAGCGATCCATGTGGGCGATGCTGCGCGATCCCTTCGACGAGCACTGCGCCGTCGCGCTGGCCGAGACCGGCACGACCCACCTCGGCGACCGGATGGTCGACAGCCTGTCCGGCGGTGAACGCCAACGGGTCCGGCTGGCCTTGTCCCTGGCCCAGGACGCCTCGATCCTGCTGCTGGACGAACCGACGACCTTCCTCGACATCTGCCATCAGCTGGAGGTGCTGGACCTCATAGCGCGGCTGCGGCGCGCCCGCGGTCTGACGGTGGTCTCGGTGCTGCACGACCTGGAACACGCCGCCCGCTACGCCGACCGGCTGGTCGCCCTGAGCCGGGGACGCATCGTCGCCGACGGCGACCCGGCCGCCGTGGTGACCCCGCAACTGCTGGAGGAGGTCTTTGCCGTCACCGGTCGCGTCGGCACCGACGAGCACACCGGCCGGCTGGTGGTGCACATCGACTCCCCGCGGGAGCGGCTCCCCTAACGGCTACGCCCCGGTTCGCCGCCACCTAGCATCTCGTCCTCGCCCGGGCACGCCTGTTGGGCCTGGCCGGGCGGGGCGTTCCACCAGGTGCCGGAGGCCGCGAGCCCATCGGGCGTGGTGTCGGCGATGATCCGGCCGTCCTCGAGCACGATGACCCGGTCGGCGCGTTCCACGGTGGAGCGGCGGTGGGCGACGATGAGGGTGGCCCGCCCGGCGGCGGTGCGGGTCAGCGCGCGGTGCAGTTCGAGTTCGATGCTCGCGTCCAGGTTGGCGGTGGCCTCGTCCAGCACGAGGAGGTCGGGTTCCATGACCAGCGCGCGGGCCAGGGCCAGCCGGGCCGCCTCGCCGCCGGACAGCCCGGTCCCGCGCTCCCCGACGGGGGAATCCAGCCCGGCCGGTAGTCCCGCGACCAGGGCGCCGAGCTGGGCGTCCTCGACGGCCGTGGCGATGACCTCCGGAGCCGCCCCGGGCCGGCCCAGGGTGAGGTTGTCGCGCAGCGACCCGGCGAAGACCCGCACGTCCTGTTCCACGATCGCGGTGTGGCGCCGCAGGTCGGCGTCGGCGAGGTCGCGGATGTCGGTGCCGAGCACCCTGATGCTGCCCTGGTCGGGGTCCCAGAACCGGCGGATCAGGTTGATGAGGGTGCTCTTGCCCGCCCCGGAGGCGCCGACGACCGCGACCACCTCGCCGCGGCGGAGAACGAAATCGAGCCCGCGCAGCACCGGACGTCCGGGGTCGTAGCCGAACCACAGCGACGAGACCCGCAACACCTCGTCGGTCGGTCGCGGGGCGACCGGGTGGGCCGCCGGTTCGGTCGCGTCCGGGGCGTCCAGCAGCCCGAACAGGCGGGACGCCGCGGCCCGCAGGCCGCCCAGCTCCTTGAGAGTGGACGCGACCGTGGCCGTCGGGGCCAGCACCGCCCCGATCAGCGCCACCACGATGGGGGCGGACGAGACGGGGATCTGCCCGGCGTGGACGTGCAGGGACACGATGAACAGGGCGCCGATCGCGGCCAGGCTCACCAGCAGGTCACCGGAGGCCGCCTCCACCGACCCGCGCAGCGCGTTGCGCACCCCGGCCCGCTCCACCCGCTGCCAGGACGCGTCCAGCTGGGACCGGCGGCGCGGCATCGCCCCGGCCTCGGCGATCTCGGACAGCCCCTGCACCGTGTCGATGATGTCGGAGGTGTAGCTGGCGCTGGCGCGACGCAACTCGGCGCCGTGCGCGGTGGCCCGCCTGGCGAACCACCACGGCACCGACAGCAGCAGCACCGTGGCCGGGACCAGCACCGCCAGCACCACCGGATCGATGAGGGCCAGCGCGACGGTGCCGCCGAGGATCGTGACGGCCGCCGTCCCGACCTGGGCGAACACGTGGGCGTAGATCCACTCCAGGCTCTCCACGTCGGACATGGCCGTGGCCGACAGGTCCCCGCTGCGCCGGGGATCCGACCTCGACGGCTGGGTGCGCCGCAACCGGTCGAACAGCCGGACGCGGAAGGCCGCCAGCACGAGGTAGGCCAGGTCGTGGGCGACATACATCTCGGCCCAGGTGCCCGCCGCCGCGGCGGCCACGAGCAGCAGCGCCAGCCCGCTGAGGACCGCGTCTCCTCCGGTGGGCCAGCCCGGGTCCAGCGTGACGAGGGCGAGGCCCGCGAGCCAGGCGGAGGCGACGGCCGCGCCGACGGTGCCGATCTGGACGGCCAGGCTGGCCAGCACGGTCTGGACGAAACGGCCGCGGTAGGCCCGGATGGCGGGCCAGAGCCGTCTCAGGGCCGTGACGTCGCTGGCGAGATCACCACGCACGAGACACCTCCTGGGGTTCGGCAGCCGGTTTCCGGCGGGTTCGTTCGTCCCGCAGCAGGGCCGCCAGGGCCCCACCGGAGGAGACGAGCGCCCCGGGCTCGCCCTGCTCCACGATCCGGCCGGAGTCGAAGACGATCACCTGGTCGGCCGACATGATGCTCTCCAGGCGGTGGGCGATGACGACGATCGTGTGGCGGGGCGTCAGCGACCTCAGGGTGCCCATGATGTGGGCGTCGGAGTGCCGGTCGACGTTCGAGGTCGGCTCGTCCAGCAGCAGCACCGGGGTGCGGCGGATCAGTGCCCGGGCGAGGGCGAGGCGCTGCCGCTGACCGCCGGACAGCGTCGTGGCGTCCTCCGACAACAAGGTGTGGATGCCCTCGGGCAGCTCCTCCACGAAACCGAGCGCGTCGGCCTCGGCCAGCGCCACACGGACCTCGTCGTCGGTGGCTTCGGGGGCGCCGAGACGGACATTGGCCGCGACCGTGTCGTGGAACAGCCGGGTGCGCTGCCCGACCACGGCCAGGTTCGCCCGCAGGGATGCCAGGCTCACCCGGCGCAGGTCGGTGCCGCCGATCTCGACCCGTCCCGAATCCGGGTCGAGGCGACGCGAGATCAGCGCGGCGAAGGTCGACTTGCCCGCGCCGGATGCCCCGACGATGGCGGTCAGCTGCCCGGCCGGGATCCGCGCCGACACCTGGTCGAGCGCGGGCCGGGCGGCCGCGGGATAGGTGTAGGCGACCTCGTGCACCGACACCTCGGCGGCCCCGCCGAGGGTGAGCGTCCCGGTGCCGGTGTCGGCGACCGCCGGCCTCGCGCGCAGGATCGCGTCCACCCCGTCGGAGGCGGTGAGCCCCAGGTAACCCGCGTGCCAGGCCTTCGCCAGGTCCCGCACCGGACGGAAACACTCCACCGAGAGCATCAGCACGTACAGGACGTGGGTGCCGGGCAGCTGGGCGCGGGTCGCGGCGAGCGTGGCCAGGAAGACCGCGCCGAAGGTGCCGAAGAGCGTGAACCCGACCGTGATCCCGTTCTCCAGCAACGAGGTGCGCAGCGGACGCATCGTGGCCCGGTACACCCCGGTGCTGCGGGCCTCCAGCAGGTCCCGGCGGCGTTCGGCGGCCCCGAAGGTGCGCAGCGTCGGGATGCCCCGCATGGCCTCCAGGTAGTCCGCGCTGAGTTCGACGTAGGCGCGCCACCGTTCGCTGCCCTGGCGCAGCATCGCCGCGTCCTTGAACCGGGGGACGATCAGGGTCACCAGCAGGCAGCAGGCGAGGAAGACGGCCGAGGGCGGGTGGAGCAGCCAGACGCCGGCGACGATCCCGGCGGGCAGGGTCACGGTGACCGCCAGCTGCGGCAGGTACTCGCTGTAATAGGGGTCCAGCCCGTCCACGCCCTCCACGATGGTGGCCTGGGCCGCCCCGAGGCGGCTCTTCGAGGCCCACTCCGGCCCGAGGGCCATGACGTGGTGCAGCAGGTCGTCCCGCAGGATGCGACGCACCGCCAGTCCCGCGGACGTGGTGATCGCGGTGCGGACGGGGATCAGCACGGCCCGGGCCAGCACGGTCGCGGCCACGATGGCGATCCACGCCAGGGTCTCGGACGCCTCGCCCCTGGTGAGGGCGCCGAGGGCGGTCGCGGTCGCCAGGGCCGTGGCCAGGTAGGTCGAGGTGACGGCCAGGATCGCCACGATGGACGCCAGGACGTGCCACTTGACCCGCAGGGTCAGCACCAGCAGGCGGCGAGGGATCATCGGGCAGGCTCCGTCCCTGTCTCACCGAGGGCGACGGCATGGACGATCGCCTCGCCGCCGTCCCAGGTTCCCGGGGCGGGCGGGCCGCTCCACCCCCCGATCGGGCGGGCTCCCAGGCCCCACCCGGCCGCTCGGACGCACAGCGAATAGCCCGCGTGGGCGATGGCGAAGCGGGAGGCCAGATAGTTTGCACCGCCCAGCCCGGCGGCCGGGGGTGCGGTGAAGAGAACCAGCGCCGCGACGTCGGCCAGCTGCCGCTGATGGGCAGCGCGTGCGGCGAGCCCGGGGCGTTCGTCGCGATGGCTCACCCGTTTCCAGCGACCCTCGCACCACGTGAACACCCCCTTCGCGGTGGCGACGTGGGCCGTGACCCCGGAATGAAACTGCCGCGGCAGCCCGTCCCGGAAGAAGGACAGGGTGTTGTCCAGGTCGAAGCCGGAAGCCAGCTCCTCCAGCGGGGCGCTGCGCCGGGTGGCGATGGCCTCGCGGGACACCTCGGAGGTCGGCAGCGGAGAGGTGATCGGGTGCCGCGCCAGCTCGTGCAGCGCCGCCTCGACGAGGCCACCGGGCCGTGCCCCGGCCGGTTCGGGACGACCGGAGGGGAACGGCTGGTGGGCCGGAGCGCCGACGCGGAGCGCTGCCAGCGCGGCACCGTCGCCGTCCGGGGGCTGGAAACCGGGGGCTGGGGACAGCTCGAGACCGTGGGCGGCTGCGGCGTGCAGCAGCGCGCTGAAGGCGTAACCGGTGTCCAGTACCACGGGGGTCAGAGCGCGGTCACCGTACTTGGCGATGGTGCGGGCCGGGGCGGCGACCAGGACGATGTCGATCCGTTCGGGGGGCGTGGCCTGGCGGGTTGACAGCGGAACCAGTCCGCCGTGGGGATACCAGCGCACGGTTTCGGCCCGCCCGTCCCGGTGCTGGTCGAGGTAGACCTGCACCGGGTGCAGGGCGCCCGCCGACGGCACCCTGCGCAGGCGGGCGTCGGGGCGGTCCGGGTCGCTGCCGAGCCCCGCCCGCAGGACGTCGAGCAGGGCGTGGGGGAGCGGCAGCGGGTCCAGGCCCGCCAGCAGGTCGGCGCGCTCCAGGGCGTCGGTGGTGTGCGGCATCTCGTCTTTCCCTAGTTGTGTGGGGGCGGGGCCAGGACCGGGGTGGCCCCGGGGGCCAGGTCCTGTTTGCGCTGGTGCAGGCGGGCGGTGCCGAGGTACTGGTATCCGGCGGGGGCGTTCGGTTGCAGGCCGGGGGCCAGCACCCGCACGGTCGCGGCGCCGATCTCGGCCACATCGGGCGTGGTCAGGTCGAAGGCGACCGGCGGGTGGCCCCGCCCGGTGAGGGCCGCGACCACCTCGTCGATGCTCCCGGTGCCCAGTTCGTCCGCCGAGACCATGGAGGTGGGGGAGGTGAACCGGTGGGCGTGGGCCAGCATCCGCGGGTCGAGCCAGAGCTGGGTCTGGGACGCGAGGTCCTTCACGTGGCGGAAGCCGTCACCGGCGTCGTCGAGGTAGGCCCGGTTCTCCCGATAGGGGAAGTAGACCCGGCGGGCCAGGATGCCCTCGGCGATCGCCCGCCAGCTGGATCCGTCGGGGCGCAGCAGCCCGGACGAGGCGATCCAGACCTGGAGCGCCTCCTGGCTGGCCTTCTCGGCCGCGCTGGCGGCGTCCGGGGCCGCGGCGAAACCCGACGCGGGCACCCCGGTGCGTTCGTCGAACACGTAGGCCCCGACCACGATGAGGGGAAGGTCGGTCGGCACGACGACGAGATCGACGCGGAGAGGGCCGCCCTGCCACCGCTGCCTGAAACCGGGAATCGTCTCCTGGTCCAGCCCGACGGCCCCGGCGCCCGAGTACCACCAGGTGACCATGGCATCCCGTTCGACCAGTTCGGCGAGCGCGCGCCGCGCCGCATCGGCGGGGGAGCTGCCGGTCGCGATCCCCGAATAGTTCAGGTGGTTGATCCGGGGCAGTTGACGGCGGGCCCCGTGATGATAGTTGAGGTAGACCCAGGACGCGGGCGCCCAGGTTTCGGCGCCGTTGGCGTCCACGCCCGCGACCCACTCGACCTCGGTGTCACCGGTGAACTCGCGGTAGGCGAAACCTGGCCTGCCGAGCTGCTCGTCCGACCACCTCGGCAGGTCGTCCGGGCCGAGCGCGGCCTTGCCTCGGGAGACGAGGGCCGCGTGGCTGGTGGGGGCGGTGAGCGGGGGCAGGAAGTTGCCGCAGTAGCGTTCGAAGGCCTCCCCGATCGCGGCGTTGCGGGCCCGGCCCGGGTCGCCGAAGGCCGTCCCGGCGGCGATCCGGTCGGCGTACCAGCCGCCGTAGTGGCGGGTGTCGGCGACCTCGGCGACGACGCAGAG
>ERZ773022.2305-NODE-2305-length-11635-cov-2.368048_pt1 | contig 11635 bp, 7 predicted proteins | sample MGYA00580839_ERZ773022 | MGnify/ENA primary metagenome ERZ773022 (study PRJEB29015, sample SAMEA2738020) | human oral metagenome | biome: human oral; feature: human-associated habitat; material: dental | place: China | collected 2044 ... | reverse complement strand
CTACTATGAACAAGTAGCTACAGTTCGATAAATATAATTCCCCCCTAAATAGGTAGAGTAATATATAAACATAACAAAAAAGCCCTGACTACTCATCGTAATCAGGGCTATTAAGAAAAAAGGCAGCTACCTACTCTCCCACATTGCATTGCAGTACCATCGGCGCAATCGGGCTTAACTTCTCTGTTCGGAATGGGAAGAGGTGGAACCCCGACGCAATAACCACCTAAAATAATGCTAGTGTTTATAATATATCCGATATTATAGAATAAATATTTGTTATAATTTATGTAAATACGATTGACAAATATGACTAGGTAGTGTATATTTTGAGCAATAGATGAATGAGGAATGAAAGGAGAAGTTATTATGGGAAATGAAACAACATCTCAGGGAAGACAACCCAAAATATGGCATGCGTTGATCTCATTCTTAGCACTTGTGCTCGTTATGTCAATAGGTATCGCTTATTATGAGGTGGATCCACATGTTCCGATGTTTATCGGAGTAATTGTAGCAGCTGTTGTATCTCTGTCGCTTGGTTTCAAGTGGGGCGAAATTGAAGGAATGATGATTTCCGGAATTTCAAAGGCTATGCAGGCAATCTTGATTCTTGCTATCGTAGGTATGATGATAGGTGTATGGCTTGTATCCGGAACTATTCCAACGATGATTTATTACGGACTTAAATTGCTTTCGCCGTCTATTTTCTTGATTGCCGCATTGTTGGTGTGTTCTATCACATCCCTTGCAACAGGTACATCGTGGGGAACAGCAGGAACTATGGGACTTGCGCTTATGGGGATTGCCCATGGTTTAGGAATGCCTTTGGGAGTAACTGCAGGGGCGATTTTATCCGGAGCTTACTTCGGAGATAAGTTATCTCCGCTGTCCGATACGACAAACTTGGCACCTGCTATGGCGGGAACAGATGTATTTACCCATGTTAAGTACATGCTTAAGGCAACAGGAGTTGCGTATGCGATTGCCATTGTTTTCTTTGGTATTTACGGATTTCAGCATGCGGCAAGCGGAAATGCAGACTTATCACAAGCCGAAGTTCTTTCTAAAGGACTATGGGATACATTTAATATAAATCCTGTATTGCTGCTACCTCCTATTGTTGTAATCGGAGCCATTGCACTTAAAATTCCGGCAATTCCCGGAATAACGCTGGGACTGATCACGGGAGCCATATTGGCACCTATTTTCCAAGGCAATTTGGCCATATTTGAGAAGGATACTCTTAATTTTTTACATAATGGAGTAACATTTGGGGATGTTCTATCAATCGCAAGAAACGGTTTCGTATGCAACACGAAGATAGAAGCACTGAACAAACTATTGAGTAATGGCGGTTTGATGAATATGTCATCATCCATACTGATGTCAGTTATTGCAATGATGTTTGGCGGTATCATGGAAGGTACAGGTCAGCTTGCAGTAATTATAGACGGTATTACGAAGATTGTTAAGAGTGGTCCGGGACTTATCATCGCAACGGAAGTTACTTGCGTACTGTCTAATGTCACAATGCCGGAACAGTATATTTCCATCTTGATTCCGGGAAGAATGTTTGCACCGGCATATCGTAAGGCGGGAATACATCCTAAGAGCTTGTCCAATGCACTGGAATCGGCAGGAACGGTTTCATCACCTGCAATTCCGTGGAACACATGTGGTATGTTCATGGCGGCAACACTTGGCATTTCTGTTTACGAATATATGCCGTACTTAGTCTTCAACTATGCGATGATGCTGTCCACGATTGTACTTGCTTTTGTGGGAATAACAGTCACAAAGATGACTCCGGAAGAGCAGGCAAGAGCAGATGCCGGAGAACTGGTATAGAAATTGCCTTGACAGAAATGAAGCTCAATTGACTTTGTTCCTGTAGTACAGATTACGAAGCAGTGTTCGTTTAAGCTTAAACTTAGATAAACCCATATAAAAAACAATAGGTGGTGTGTCAGAAGCACTTTACTCTGACACACCACCTATTTTATATTTTCTGACAGCAATCATTTAGATTTGGATGAAAATTAGGTTTAATCAATAAGTACTCCATATTTACATCTCATTTCTATCATATATGGGAAATCTGCTGAAGTAATCTTTGACAAGTCTGAGGAAAGTCTTACTCAACAGTAAAACTGCAATTAAGTTTGGAATAACCATCAGACCGTTGAAAGTTTCGGCAATTCCCCAAATTGCACGTAGATCTGCTGTTGCACCTATTATTGCAATGAAAGCATAGACAACTGCAAAAGGTTTCAAGACTTTTGAACCGAAGATATATTCTATACATCTTGAACCGTACAGCCCCCAACCGAGAGCAGTTGAAAATGCAAAGCATACTAGGGCTACAGCGGTGAAAAGTGAAACCCAATTTCCGTAAGTTGCAATGAACCCGTTGATTGTCAGTTCAGCAGCGGCAACGGTGCCGTACTTGATTTGGACTCCGCTGCACAGAATTACTAATGCTGTCAGAGTACATATTACAATAGTATCTGCGAATACTTCAAAAATTCCCATTAACCCTTGTCTCACCGGCTCTGTTGTGTCTGCAGATGCATGAGAAATTGAACCGGTGCCCAGACCGGCTTCATTTGAGAATATTCCCCTTGAAACTCCTTTTTTGATACTGATAAATACTGCACCGACCGCACCGCCTGTAACTGACGAAGGGTTGAACGCACCTTTAAATATCATTGCAAACACAGTAGGAATGTGTTTGAAGTTGATTGCTATAACACCAATTGCAAGAATGATATAGACGAAAGCCATTAAAGGAACTAATTTTTCTGTAACAGATCCGATTCTTTTGATACCTCCCAGAAGTATTATGAGAATGAGAGATGTAATTATTATGCCTATGGTAAGATTTACCATCTTTAGTGATGAGGTTTGAATAACTCCGTAGCTGAGAAGCGCAGAGTCGATGGCTGTCGTAATTGTATTTACCTGAGTAGCATTACCGGTACCGAATACGGTAAGTACACCGAAGGCTGAAAATAGGTATGCCAGCCATTGGCAGTTTTTAGGCAGACCATTCTTGATGTAATACATAGGTCCGCCAACCCAATCGCCACGTTCATTTCTTTCTCTGAAATGAACTGCCAGGGTTACTTCTGCGAACTTAGTGCACATACCTAATATTGCAGCAATCCACATCCAGAATACCGCACCTGCACCACCTATTGCGATTGCACCTGCTACACCTGCAATATTTCCTGTTCCTACGGTTGCAGCAAGGGCTGTGGTGAGAGACTGAAAGGGGGTTGTGGCGCCTTCAGCAGCTTCAGTTTTGACGAAAAGTTTCCCTAAAGCGATCTTCAGGGCATAGACAAGCTTTCTGAATTGAATGAAACCACTGAGGATACTTAAATAAGTCCCCACTCCGATTACACAAATCATTGCAGGAACTCCCCATACTATGTTGTTTATAATTTCGTTAATATGAGTGATGGTTGACATAATAAATAAAATCTCCTTTCAGCTAACGTAAAGTTATAGGTTTTCAGCACAATATAAAAAATGTGCAAAATCATCGGCTTCACACATCCATATTGTACCATTTACAGGGAATAAAATCCAGCGATAACGCCATGTGTTATGTATACATGGGTATGAACTATGTTTGCCATAGCTCCTGTATACATAGGTAAGACTTATATATTATGTTTACATATATATACACATATAGTTATACTTATGGCGATTATGGCAAAATAAATTATATTAAAAGAATAATTTTTTAGTTGTTAGACTTACTGATAAGTGGTATATTTTAGGTAGGACTTAAGTTTCGCATATAAGTTTTTTTACAGAGGAAAGGAGAAGAATATGAAATCTCACAAATTTTTTGCATGGGCAGCGGTGGTATGTTTTGTTATGACAATGTGCACAGGATATGGATTCAAGAAACCGAAGAAAAAAGCTTGAACTTTTCTTTTCTAAGTGATAGGATAGACACAATACGATGATGAGACGAGTAAGTCGCTCCACCGGCAGTAAGAGAGGAATGGATGGTGGAATCATTCTTGCCGAAGCGTACTGAAAACCAGCTCGGAGTGGCACTAATCCTGCCCGCAACAGCCTTGCGTTATAGGTAAAAGAGTGTCAAGATATAAATTATCATAGAGAGTGTTTGTATGGTTTAAGTCTGTTATATATTTGTGTAGCTTGAAGTCATCATGGATGTATTCGGTTTTAAGCTATTATATATTGCGGCATTTAGGCTGATTATATACAGCATGATTAGATAAGGATTTTATCTTGGAAGACGGGTGGAACCGCGAATACAGATAGTATGCGTCCCTTCTGGCAGATATTTGGCTGGAGGGATTTTTTGTTTGCCAAAAGGATGTACAAGGAAACTATTCAGTTGGTAGGAAATTTATTTGAGAAAAGAGGAAATGATATGATTATTACATTAAAAGACGGAAGCATGAAAGAATATGAGTCTCCGATGTCTGTCTATGACATTGCGAGAGATATCAGTGAGGGACTTGCTCGTATGGCATGTGTGGGGGAAGTTGACGGAAAGGTGGTAGATCTGAGAACGGTAGTTGACAGGGACGCCACATTGAACATATTGACTTTTAAATCTGAAGAGGGAAAAAAGGCTTACCGCCATACATGTTCTCATGTTTTGGCTGAAGCTGTAAAGAATCTTTATCCTGAAGCAAAGATGACAATCGGACCTTCAATTGACGATGGGTTTTATTATGATTTTGATATGCCGCCTCTAACGAGGGAAGATCTTGACAAAATCGAAGCTGAAATGAAGAAGATAATCAAGAAAGGCGAAAAACTTGAAAGTTTTACTTTGCCTAGAGAAGAAGCTATTAAGATGATGGCGGAAAGGGAAGAACCTTATAAGGTTGAACTGATTCAAGACCTTCCGGAGGATGCGATAATTTCTTTTTATAAACAGGGAGACTTTGTTGAGCTATGTGCAGGTCCCCATCTCATGAGCACGAAGCAGATAAAGGCATTCAAACTTATATCCTCTTCAGGGGCATACTGGAGAGGTGACGAACACAATAAGATGCTTACGAGGATTTACGGTACGGCATATACTAAGAAATCTGACCTTAATGAATATCTTGAATATCTTGAGGATATTAAGAAAAGAGACCACAATAAGCTTGGTCGTGAGATGGATCTTTTCACAACTGTTGATGTTTTGGGACAGGGACTTCCACTTTTTATGCCTAAGGGTACGAAGATTATTCAGAAGATGCAGCGCTGGATTGAAGATCTTGAGGATTATGAATGGGGTTATGTAAGAACTCGTACCCCTTTAATGGCAAAATCCACATTATATAAGATTTCTGATCATTGGTATCACTATAAAGACGGAATGTTCGTTTTCGGATATGAGAATAGAGAGGACTTGGAAAGTGTGACAAGCGAGGAGAGAGAAATCAAAGGATTGGAAGATTTACCTTTGATTGAAAATGATCCCGACAGCAACGTTTATGCTCTTCGTCCTATGACATGTCCGTTCCAGTATTATGTATACAAGGCAAGACAGAAAAGTTATCGTGATTTGCCGTATCGTATGGGTGAAACTTCAACTCTCTTTAGAAATGAAGATTCCGGAGAAATGCATGGTTTAACTCGTGTTCGTCAATTTACGATTTCAGAGGGTCATCTGGTGTGTACACCGGAGCAGATAAATGAAGAGTTTAAGAACTGTGTAAAACTTGCAAAATACTGCCTGACAACATTAGGTCTTGAAAATGATGTGACATACCGTTTCTCAAAGTGGGATCCGGAGGATTCGGAAAAATATCTTGGGACTTCGGAGCAGTGGGATAATGTTGAAGCTGCAATGAGGGATATATTAGACGAAATAGGTCTTGATTATACAGAGGCCACAGGAGAGGCTGCATTCTACGGTCCGAAACTTGATATTCAGGCTAAGAATGTTTATGGCAAAGAAGACACAATGATCACGATTCAGCTTGATATGTTCCTTGCGGAAAGATACGATATGTATTATATAGACCGTGACGGTGCGAGAAAACGCCCATATATTATTCACAGAACATCCCTTGGATGCTACGAGAGAACACTTGCCTGGTTGATTGAAAAGTATGCAGGAAAATTCCCGACATGGCTTTGTCCTGAACAGGTTAGAGTTCTTCCGGTATCAGAAAAGTATGCAGACTATGCACAAGAGGTATACAGAGAGCTTCGCAAAAATGGCGTTGATGTTACTGTTGACAACAGTGCGGAAAGGGTGGGCTACAAAATAAGACAAGCTCAGCTCGATAAACTTCCGTATATGCTAGTTGTCGGGGCACAGGAAGAAGTGGATAAAACAGTTTCGGTTCGCAGCAGGTATGCAGGTGACGAAGGCATCAAACAGCTTTCGGAATTTGTGGATGAAATCTGTAAGGAAATCAGAACTAAAGAAATCAGAAAAGAAGTTATCGAAGAAAAGTAATAAAATTTACGCTATCAAAACCCCACAGGTTTCAAATATGAAAAAACGTGGGGTTTTAAGATTCATTTTTCTAATCTTTATGATTTTAGCGGAATAGGTGGTTCTAGGATTAAAATTATCGGATGAAATATATTCTTTTCCTATAATCGGTACTATATTTGAGCCTTAAGGCGTTCAAACATTTTCTTTACGGGTGGAAAATTGATTACGATAATCGTGGCTGCACCTTCAGCGGCAATATACGTAATGTTGTACCATAATGACCAGGTTAATGCACTGAATCCTTCCGGTGCGTAGGATCCGAAGAAGATAACTCCGGATAAAACAGCAAAGAAATACCTGCCCAAAAGTCCAATTAGATATGAAACTGTTAAACCGTTTTTCGTATTTCTGAATATACCGCCGACTCCCATAGCACCAAATGCCAGAGGATAGTCCAAAAGAAGCTGAGCCGGGTGAATTACATAAGGTCCGAAGATCAGGTTTACAAGTCCCAGTGCGATTCCCGCCATAATGCCTTTTTTTGGTCCGAGAAGATAGGAACAAAGTGCTATCGGAAGCAGTGAAAACAAGGTCACTGAACCGCCTTGAGGCATTGAATAGACCTTTATTTGTGATAAAATCATAGCAAGGGCAATTAGAAGTGCAGAGATTGTAAGAGCTTTTATATCCGGTTTAGTGGATTCGGAATATTTTCTGTTAGGCAGAAAAATCAACAATAACAATAGTACAATTACAGCAATAACAGATACTTTTCCAATTGTGGATTCAAAAAAACTTTGCATGAAATTCTCCTTATTAAATAAAAATTGGTTCAATTAAATTCGGTTTCATCTTCCCTATAACCCTTGTCGTTGTCCAGGTAGACTCCGGATTTCGGAAGGCTCCATCTGAAATGAGCTGCCATAAGCCTTAGGACGATTACAGTTATCATTCCTAAAGACATTGAAATTGCGTTATTAAAGTAAATGTGTGAGCTTACACATACTATTGCACCTATCAAGGAAGCACTTGCATAAAAATGTTTTATGAATATATAGGGTTTATCCCCTGCCATTACATCTCTAAGAACTCCCCCGCCAACACCAGTTACAACCCCTACGAAGGCGAAAAGAAAGTAATTTGCACCGGGTGTAACACTCATGGCTATGGCAATTCCGTTTACCGTGAATATTCCAAGCCCGATGGAATCTGTAATCAGCATAAATCTTCCGTAATATATAGGATTGTTTATTATTATCTTCTGAACCCATGGTATGAAAACCACCAGAGTTGTGGCTATGGCAAATATTAAATATATCGGATATCTGAAGGTTGTAGGCGGATTGATTCCCAAAATCAAATCCCTTATTATTCCTCCTCCAACAGCAGTTGTGATACCCAGAAAAGCCACTCCGAAGAGATCCATCTGCTTTTGGCAGGCAGTTACGGCACCTGATATGGCAAAGGCAATGGTTCCTACTATTTCAAATATAAAAATTGCGTCTAACATTCATAATCCTTTTTGTATAAAAAATCGTATATCAAGGACAATTATAACACAATGTAAACTCTTTGCGTTACAAATTTTGTTAAAGGTCAGAATATAACTTGCAATAATTATTGCAAGTTATATTTTTGAGTTTTGCAAGCACATGTGATAGAATGATTACTGAGGAAAAATATATGAAAATAATTGAATTTCGGAATTAGAAGTGTATTAGAATTTTTAAAAAATCTCACGCTTCTCACTACTTTCATAGTATAATAAAAAAAATTAGAAAAGAGATAGAATATGATTTATAAAAAAATAAAAGTAATGAGTACCGATGACTCCAAAAGATTTTACAGGACTATGTATGTTCGAAGTGATTTGAATCTGTTTCAGCTTGGTGTTACCATATTAAGTGCGTTTAACTGCATGTTCTATCATATGTTTTTATTTACGGATAAAAAAAGGTCATATATTGACAGTTCTTGGCTTGAAGACGATTTCGCCGTATATTCTCCTATTTGGGAAAAAAGCATGGATTATGAAAAATGTACTGTCAAGGATTTAACTTTGAAATCAAACAATACCTTCCGCTTATGCTACGATACCGGTGATAACTGGGAGTTTGACATTAAAGTTTATAAGGCGGAAAAAGACTTTGATGATGACTTTTTTGGTAGAATAATAGACGGAAAAGGGCAATCCATCTTGGAAGACCATCATCATTTACTTTGGGAGTACTTAGAAAAAGGTAAAGATATATTTAAGGATGAAAACATTTTAGATTTTGATCCGGAGATTTTGGAGGAGCTTGAGCACTTTGATGAACCTCTTAATCTGGAAGAATTTAATTCTGAAGTGGAAGCAGCTGATTCAATTTGCGACGACCTTCTTGAAGCGAAGAAAAATTTCTTTGGATAAAAGTGTATATTGTTCCCATCCTACCGGTAATATCGAAAAATATGGGCAACAAATGATTCGCAATATGTAATCTCTTGAGTAATGATATGAAGAAATGATGATAAAATACAAACCACCATTTGAAATGAATGAACAGATAGCGACTCTTACCGCTGAAATTGCAGAGCTGAGCGGAGGATTAAATTTTCTTTCTGACCTATCGCAGTGCTTTTAGTACTTTCGCCTGAAACCATTGAGTTAGGGCAAGCAAAAGGTTCAGAGCTTTACCTCTGAACCTGAATTTTTGGTGGAGGTGTAAAGGCGCATAAATCCGCAATCCCCTTGGTACATCAGCGTTTCGAGAAAAATCTTTTGCTGATATTTACTCTTAATTTTTTCTTCCATGAATACTCTTCTTCTCGATGCGCTTATTGTTTTTCTCTCCATATCAGTTTTGAATTTTTTTTCACTTCCTCTACGAAATCTTTGTTTTCCCTTTTTCCATCCTTGTACCAAAAGCCTTTTCCTGCGCGCGATGCCTTTTCCATCTTTTCTGCATAGTCTTTCGGCAGGTAGTAAATTTCCTTTAAGGTTCTTGACTCAATAACCTTTCCATCATCTGTTTCTGTCGTACTTGTTCTCGCGTCTTTATCTAGACTAAGCAAGACTCTTCGACCATCTTGATAATTGTCTGTTTTAGTTTTATAGAGATAATAAAACTCCGCTTCTCCATCGGGGGCAATATAGCTACGTATGCTGTATTCCTTAGATTTTATAACATTCTTCTCAATTTTTATGCCGGCTTCTTCGTATGAGACATATCTTTCCTTTGTCATCATATAATAGAAAGCTACCACCAAAACAGCTATCACTACTACTATGGGTAGCACTTTCTTAAGCCATTTTGACCGTTTGATATCTTTATTCAACTTATCTGTCATGTTCTTATCCTCCTTAAGCATAATGTCCAGCGATATATCGAACATGTTGCTGATTTCAATTAGAGTAATTAGATCAGGATAGGTCTTTTCATTTTCCCAGCTGGATACTGCTTGCCGTGTAACATGAAACAATTCACCAAAGTCTTCCTGGGTCATATCCCTTTCCCTACGAATATCTTGGACAATTTTTCCAATCTTCATTTGACCTCCTTTCTAGCTGCATCATACTACGCAAATTGAGGATATGGTAGCAAGCGACAATTTATGTCAATATTTCATATGCAAGTGCTACTTGACATAAGAAAACACTTACTTATATCCTACTTTCTCTTACGCTTTCCGTTTCCTCAACTTCTATTCCATAGTCTAAAATTATACCTTCCTATCAATCTCCAAATTTTAATTTTTCGCTCTTCCGTTGACAGAATACCACAGTGAAAAGAATTTGCCAATTTAGCCGAAAGCGTCATCAAATCGACTCCAGTGTGCCACTAGCACACCTTATCTCTTCGGATGTTTTGACAGACGATCTTCCTCTGCTCCAGCTTCATGTCTTTGCTGCTCGCAGGGATAGGTCAGTCAACTATCCGGAGACTTCGACTCCCCTAATTGCATGGTAGTCGGAAATAATCCCGGGGTTTTTTCCTAAGCTTTATGCCTCCGGGTGCACCTAAGAGGGATCTGGGTACATCTCGTAGATTTTTAACAAAAAAGCCGTTGAGCCTTGAAAACAGGGGATTTCTTGCAATGTAAAAGGTTCAGAGTTTTACCTCTGAGCCTTAATTTTTGGTGGAGATGATGGGAGTCGAACCCATGTCCGAAAGCATGTCCAAAGCACTTTCTTCGAGCGTAGCCGATAATTTGAGTTTCACGCCTTTGTACGCCTAACGGCAGGCTTACAAATTTGCTATCCCGTAAGTCCCTTATGAATCCGGGAAAGTTCATAAGGTTGTCCTGTATGATTCGAGGTTAGATCTTTGGTCTACAGGGAAACCGAAGCTAACCGCACGCTGCTTAGGCAGCTAGTGCAAAATTATTATTTTCTTTAGCGTTTATATTTAAACGGCCCTTTTTTACGCAGACCGGGCGACTGCGACTCGCTTATGCTCCTTCTACACCCCCGTCGAAACCTTTACATCCCCACGAAAGTATACTTATATATATATTATACACGATAATTTTATAAATAAAAGCAATAAAGACACATTTTTCTGATGGCAATGCCTATGGTTTTTTCATAACATGTAGAAAAAATTATGAGTATTTGGTATCATAAAAATATCAGAGTTGATGAAGACCCTGTATTCTATATTGATAAGAGTATTTTGCGTGGGGGGATAAATGGAGTTAAAAGATTTAATCGAGAAAATTAAAGGTGATTCAAGAAACCTTTGTTATACAGAAAGAGGTATTCCACCGGTGTTTCAGGTTAATAAAGAGGCTAAGCTTTTAATTGTGGGTCAGGCACCCGGAAAGAAAGTAGAAGAAACTTTGATCCCCTTTAACGATAAATCGGGTGAAAAACTTATGGATTGGCTAGGTATAGATTCAAAGATATTTTATTCCGAGAAAATAGCAATAGTACCCATGGATTTTTATTATCCGGGTAAGGGCAGAACAGGTGATTTGCCGCCACGGAAATTCATTGGAGAAGAATACCATGGACAGTTATTAGCTCTCATGCCTGATATAGATATGACAATACTGGTGGGCAAATATTCCATGGACTATTATTTAGCAGGGAGAATGAAAAGGAATCTTACGGAGACGGTGAAATGCTACGATGAATTTTTTCCTATAGTTCATCCCAGTCCCCTTAACTTTCGCTGGCAAAGGAGAAATCCATGGTTTGAGAAAGATGTC
>ERZ773022.2303-NODE-2303-length-11644-cov-10.878937_pt1 | contig 11644 bp, 17 predicted proteins | sample MGYA00580839_ERZ773022 | MGnify/ENA primary metagenome ERZ773022 (study PRJEB29015, sample SAMEA2738020) | human oral metagenome | biome: human oral; feature: human-associated habitat; material: dental | place: China | collected 2044 ... | reverse complement strand
CAAAAGCCCCTTATAGGGGCAGTACAAACCACCGGCTAAGCCGGTGGTTATGATTTGCTATAAAGTGTAATTTACGTATATAAACGAGGAAAGAAAGTATGAAGTATTACAATATCTACGGAGATGATGCTGACTATTTATATTTGGGACGTGAATCAAAGCCGGATATAAAACTCTGCCCACATTGTAAAATGGTACTTAATCGTGATGAAGCGATATTTCAAGCCGCGGAAACGGTGAAGTGGAGAAAAAAGAAATTCTTTGCGACAACATACGACGGTGTGAGTATTGCGAGCCGGCATTTTTACGAAATATATCATAAGTACGAAATGAATGGAATTGAATTCATACCATTTAAAAAATCTGAAGGCTATTATATTTGCCGATTTACCAATATTGTATCCTTTGACCTTGAAAAAGCAAAACAGGTGCGAGCTGAATACGAAGGCAAGGTTACTTATGGAGTGATTGATAACGGAACTTGTGCTTCCTGCAAAAGAAGCAAAGGACATCACCATCCGTGGCCATACCATATGATTGAATCTGATGAGCAAAAACTAAAGGCGAATACCTTTTACCGCAGTGATATAGAATTTGGTGAGGTAAATACACAATCTCCAATAATATGGGCAACTGAAGATATTGTTGAAGCTTTTAAACAAGAAAAATGTAGGATTTTCTATAAAATCATAGAATAGGATTTATATTTTGTGAAGGAGATGATTATTTTTGAACGGTAAAACAAAATTATGGCCTGTTGTATTGGCATTGCTGGCGGCTATATTTTATGCGATTAACACACCATTTTCAAAAATATTGTTAACTAATGTTGCACCAACCTTTATGGCAGCTTTTCTGTATCTTGGAGCAGGTATAGGCGTAGGATTTATGTATTTGTTTCAGTATAAGTATGAAGAAAAGTCGGAAAGGCTTACAAGTAGAGATTTGATTTATACAGTTGGAATGATTGTATTAGATATTGCTGCTCCAATATTTCTGATGCTTGGTATAAATCTTGGAACAGCATCGAATGCATCTCTTCTCGGCAATTTTGAGATAGTTGCCACCACACTGATTGCCTTGATTATATTTAAAGAGAAAGTATCTGTAAGACTGTGGATTGCGATTGGCTTTATTACACTATCGAGCATTGTTCTTTCGTTTGAAGGTAGCGGCAGTTTTAAGTTTTCAATTGGCTCGCTCTTTGTAATACTTGCAACCTGTTGTTGGGGGCTCGAAAATAACTGTACAAGAAAGATATCAGATAAAAGCACCTATGAAATTGTTATGCTGAAGGGGATTTTTTCAGGTGGGGGATCCTTTGGTATTGCAATGATAATAGGCGAGACAATTCCGACAGTAAGATACATTATTGTCGTTATGCTATTGGGATTTGTAGCATACGGCCTAAGTATATTTCTTTATATAAGAGCACAAAGAGATTTAGGTGCTGCTAAAACGAGTGCTTATTATGCAGTAGCGCCATTTGTAGGAGCATTTTTAGCATTTTTAATAAATGGTGAAAAATTAACTGTGATGTATTATGTCGGTCTATTATTTATGTTGGTCGGCACAATATTTGTTATATATGATACTATGCTTAAACATCATTTGCATGGTCATACTCACACAATTATTCATACGCATAATGGAGTGACACACACGCATGTGATAACTCATGAGCACGAGCATTATCATTTTGGAAATGAGGATAATCACAATCATAAGCATGGAGAGTATCTAAGCAGTGAAGAACACAGATTGGAACATAAACATGAAATATAGAAAACCAAGGAAGAAACGTTAGAAAAGGTAATGTTCATGAAATAAGCAAGAGTTAATAATACAGAATCTGATAAGGCTATGCTATAATATACAAAATAAATCTCGGGTTTACAGCTCTAGATGATGTAATTTGAATGAAAGGATAAGTGGGATAGAAACTATGGAACCGAACTTTTCGCAAGATAAACTAAAGCTTGTTTTGACATATCCTCATAAGTCTAAGTTTAACACTATAGGACTTTTATTCACGGCAATCTTATCTTTTATTGTTATTTGGACATTGAAACATCTTATAAATTCCAATATTAACATTTCAGATAGAATTATCATCGCAATAGTACTGATTGTTGCTCCGCTCACTATATGGTTTATGGGATACTATCTCTTCGTCAATGGAGTAAAACTGGAGATTTATGAAAATAATTTTGCCCGATACTATACTTATGGAAGCAGAGGACACAGTAGATTGCTTTTCGGATTTAAGCTTGAAGATATAGAGCAAATAAAAATCAAAAGGCGTCCGTTTAATTGTCAGAAGCTATCAATAAAAATCAAAAATCCTATTTTTTATGGTATGCATGAGAAGAAAATAAACAAGCCAAGGACTGTAAATATCATTGCAGATAGGAAGATGACGGATATCTTTATGCAGCAAATTGAACGCAAAAATCAGCTCTAAGACTTTTCGAAAACATGATCTAAAATATCTAACTCCTATCATTTAGTGCGAATTTATTCTCTTTCGTCATTCATTTTGCGGTTAAAAATTATAATAGCGAAAGTAAAAATAACTATGGTATATCCTGTTACGACAAGCAAATGAGGAAGAAGATGATTGAAATTACCGCTTAAACTTATCCTTACTGCTTCAACACTATGATAAAACGGTAAAATATTAGTTATTGTTTTGAAAGCACCGCCTATCAGATCAATTGGAACAAAAACTCCAGATAGCCAACCTGCGACATTAGTCAACAATGCACCACAAACCCCACCAACTGCCTTATCATTCAGAATGCTACCGAAAAACAAACCTGTACCAACAAATAATAATGAAGTTAAAGCGGTCATAATAATCGCAAAAAGAATATTGATATTTATATTAAGTCCAAAAAATCCTGCTACCAATAAGGTTATTGTAGCTTGTACGATTGTCATAACTATCATAGGTAAAGAATAACCTAAAATGAAATCAGTCGCAGTCATAGGAGATGTAAATAAACGCATTAGGAAAGAAGATGTTCGGTCTTTTGATAACAACATACCTGCAAATAACGCCATAAATACACTACCGAACATTGTCAAGCCCGGTGCGAGATTATTTATTTGAAACATCGTGTTTTTTGCTTCGGGCGGAATAGCAGAATTGATAATAGATAACAAGGCTAACAAAACAAGTGGAAAGCCAAGACCAAAAAAAAGATTGATAGGGTCACGCAAAATCTCTTTTATATTACGCTTTGCAAATAGAAACATTCTCATAATATACCTCCTGAAAGCATAACAAAGGCATCTTCTAATTTAGAAGTACCCGTTTGTGTAGTTAATTCTGTTACTGTACCTACTGCTGTTAATTGTCCCTTTGCCATTATTCCCACTCGATCGGATAATTTTTCGACCTCATCCATATAATGAGTTGTAAGAATTATTGTAATTTTTCCTTTTAATGATTTGATGGAAGACCATAGTTCACGACGAGCCAAGACATCAAGTCCTAAAGTCGGTTCATCTAAAAAGAGAATTTGAGGTTCTGAAATCAGAGCCATAGCAATAGAAAGGCGGCGTTGCATTCCACCAGATAAATTTTTGGCTTTCTTACTCAATTCATTTTCCAAACCAAATTTTTGTGCCATTTCATGAGCCTTTTTTTTCGCTGTTTTACTATTTTGTCCATATATTCCTGCAATAAGTTCTAAATTCTCTAAAACAGATAGGTTTGTAGCTACTGCCGTTTCCTGTGGTGAAATATTGGTTTTTTCTTTTATCGCATTGGGATTTGAGACAATGCTGTCGTTAAGAAGCAAAGCATTACCGCTTGTGGGTTTTATCAAGCAAGATAACATTTTTATCGTTGTGGTTTTTCCTGCACCATTTACGCCAAGCAGTGCAAATAACTCGCCTTGTTCAATTGTTAAATTAAGATTATTTACAGCAACTACACTTCCGTATTTTTTTGTAAGTTCTTTAATGATGATTGAATTCATTTTTTGTCTTCCTTTTCTGCATTTTGATTGAAAATTGTATCCATCAAATGTGCAAACATATTTTTAGGTGGAATGGCTATACCTTTATCTATATCTGCCAGAACGATTAAAGTATCGCCAGGCTTAATGTTGAAAACATCACGGGCTTCTTTAGGTATAACAAATTGCCCCTTTTCTCCTACCTTAACAGTCCAAGCGTATTTTCCTTCTGGGTATTTCATATTATTACCTCCTAATCATAAGTATGATTTGTATGATTAGTATAACATAAACCACTTTTTGTGTCAAAAGCTTGCGTCAATAAATATAAAAAGGTAGTTAACAAAGTCTTTCTGGGTTGCATAATATTAACTGAACAGGAGTGATATATAGACACGAGAAAAGGAGGATATTGCCATGATAGAATATCATAACAAAATCACAGCACTATACTCCCGCCTTTCAGTTGGTGATGAAGATAGAGACGGTGGCGAGAGTAATAGTATTGTCAATCAAAAAGCCTTTTTAGAAAGGTATGCAAGAGATAAAAAGCTGATAAACATTCGCCATTATATCGATGATGATGAAAGCGGTAGGTTCTTTGACCGTTCAGCTTATACACAGATGATAAGCGATGTAGAACAAGGCAAAATCGGAATTGTCATCATGAAAGATATGACAAGATGGGGAAGAGATTATCTTCAAGTCGGAAACGCTATGGAGATATTTAGAAGAAACAATGTACGCTTTATTGCCATCAATAACGGTATAGACAGTATTGACCAAAATACATTGGAATTTGCTCCCTTTATCAATATCATGTCAGAGTGGTATGCAAGAGACATCAGCAAGAAAGTAAAGACAGGAATTAAGACCAAAGGAGCAAACGGAAAGCCTGTCGCAACAGAAGCTCCATACGGCTATATAAAAGACCCTGAGAACAAAGATTATTGGATCGTTGATAAAGAAGCTGCCGAAGTTGTAAAACTCATTTTCAGGCTATTTATGGAGGGGAAAAACAGAAATCAGATAGCCGTTTATCTGAAAGAAAAAGAAATACTAACCCCAACCTTTTATATGAAACGACAAGACAGAGGAACAGCCAAAAGCAAACCTCTCAATGAAGAAAACAGATACAACTGGAACAAAGCAACCATAACACGCATACTGAAAAGACAAGAGTATTGTGGCGATGTAGTCAACTTCAAGACCGAAAAGCATTACAGAGATAAGAGAAACCATTATGTAGATAAAAGCAAATGGCAAATAACAGAAAATGTCCATGAGCCGATAATAGATAGAACTACCTTTGAAAATGTAGAGCGTATGTTAAAAAACGCACCTGTCAAAAGACCAAACGGAGATGGAGAAATTCACGCACTATCAGGACTGATGTACTGTAAGGATTGCGGAACAAAAATGCACATTCGCACCATACACAAAAACAAAAAAGTACAGCATGTAACCTATTGCAGTGAATATGCCAAAGGAAAATCCAAACACCCGAAATGCAATTCTCCCCATCGTCTCTCCCACCCAAAGAAACTATACCTTCCGCAAGTTATCAGGAGTGGATAGTACCATCAGTTTTGCCTACACAACGAAATAAAAAGGATATGCTAACAAAGTATAAAAATGTTAGCATATCCTTGTTGTTTATAATTGATTATTTCAGAACAATATGCTAACATTATTGTAAAGTGTTAGCATATTATTTTGGAGGTAGCGACATGGATTTGTTAGAGAAACCTGTCTATCATTATATTAAGAAAAATCATGGAGTAATAACTTTTCGTGATATGGAAGAGCTTAACTTTTCCTATCAACAACTGAATCAATTAGTCTCAAAAGGGAAAGTGGAATCAATTGAAAGAGGTATTTATCATCTGCCAGATACCTATATCGATGACTATTTTAGTTTACAGTACCGTTTTCCAAAAGGAATTTATTCCTTAGAAACAGCACTTTGGTTACATGGTCTTTCCCTTACCATTCCATTTGAGCCTGTTATGACTTTTCCTTTTGGGACAAATACGAGGCTAATGAAAGAAGCTGGTGTCAAGCCGATTGTTGCTAGAAATTATCATGAAATCGGTATTATTAAACTGGAGCGACAGGCTGGACAGTTTATATCAGTGTATGATATGGAACGAACATTAGTGGAGTGTTTGAGAACAGCTTACCATGTCGATATTCAAGTTATTGCTCCAGCTTTTCAAGCTTACTTCAAAAAAGGAGCTGTAGATTACACTAAGTTGTATCACTATGCACAACTATTTAAAGTAACCGAAAAACTACAATCATATGTGGAGGTCTTGTCGTGAAATTTTCAAATGCTAATAGTTTCAAAGCCAAAATCAAGAATATTGCAAGAGAAAAAGGGATACCTGCTCAACAAGTTCAGCAAAATTTTCTGATTGAACAAGTCTTAAAACTCATCTCAGAGAGCAAGTATAAAGATTCTTTCATTGTGAAAGGTGGATTTCTAATCGGACAGATGATTGGCTTAGATAAACGGACAACAATGGATTTAGATGTTACCCTGAAAGGTCAACCTCTTAACGAAGAAAATATTCAATCAATCTTCAAAGAAATAATCAATCGATCTTCTGAAGGTTTCCAATTTGAAATTGATAATTTAGAGCCAATTCGACAAGATGATGAATATGGTGGTTTTTCCCTTAAACTAAATGCGACATTTGACACCTTACGTGAGGTTGTCTTTATTGATATAACAACAGGTGATCATATTACTCCACGAGAAATTTCTTATCAACTGCAATCTGTTTTCTCAAAGGATAAGTTAGAGGTTTGGACTTATAATTTAGAAACTGTTCTTGCTGAAAAGTTAGAAACGATTATTAGGCGAGGAGCTGCTTCAACTAGACCTCGTGACCGCTACGATCTCTATACATTGTATCACCTTCGAAAAGAGGAAATTAATGTGCCTGTCTTAAAAAGTGCTGTGCACAATACTGCTAAGAAAAGAGATAGCTTAGATGCTTTGACAAATTGGGAAAATCAATTAGATGCAATCCGTAGTTCCGACTATCAGAATCAGCTTTGGGCTCGTTATCAAAAATCATTCAGATATGCCAGCGAAATTAGTTTTGAAGAATCGGTGGAAGTGGTGGCAATTATTCTAAATAATTTGGAGGTTTAGTATGTTGACAGGGACTTTACAGATGATGGGGTATGAATTTTTCTTTACATTCGATGAAGAAAAATTATCCTTGATTCCTAAAGAAGAGGAGAAGGATGTGATTAGATATTCTTGGTTCTATACTAAATTAGAAACAGGGATCTTTGCTTGGCCAGGGGAGCCTAAATTTGTAGAAGAAGACTTTCTTTATGGACAGACAAATGAAACAAATCGAGTCGTTACATTTCTAACAGATAAATACGTTCAACTTCATGAAAATAATGGCATCATTACCGTACCGATTCTATCCTATTTTTTTAGTTATTCTGACAGGCCTATGATTAGTAGGATATCATTCAGCGGGTTAGAGCTAAACTATATCCATCCAATTAATCATGCCTTTGAAATTTCGTATAAAGCTGAAGGACACGATGGGAAAATTAATATTAGTACATATGATTTTGATTCAACAACGACAGAAAAACAGAAGTTTAGCGTTTTTGGAAAAGAGGTTCAAGTTTATTTTGGTATTACAAGAACTACGAGTCTATCCATTGAAAATCCACCTCTAGCATTGTCCTCGTCAATGGTTTTTCATTTTGAAGAAACTCAAGATTATTCTTTTGTACGAGAACTATATCGTATCGCAAAGGAGTTTATCCAATTTCTTTGTAATCGTAGAAATATTAGTTTCACTGAGATTCAATTGTCGAATAAGAAAGGCAAAGTTGGGCAATTCAATGAAATTGAAGAAGATATTGAGATTGAAATGAAGCCATTGAAAGAGGGAAGGTATATTCAACAAAAATATATTGCTGGTTATGAGGGTAAGATATTAAACGATATAGCTGAAAATAATTTATATCTCAGACATCTGGGTAAAAGTTTTAATGATAGTCGGATAATTGATGCTGCCAGTTTTGTACTTAGGACAGCTGCCTTTGAATGGGAGTTTAGTAGACTATTCTCAGAAGATGAATGGAAAAGTGATCAAAGAAAAAAATTAGAGGAAGAAGCTAGTAAAGAATTAGATTGTTTAATTGAGACTTCAACAGGTAAATTGAAAAAAATTTACAAAGATTTGAAAAAATCAGTTGTATCCTATTTATCTCTTTCTCAAAAGATTAGTCAAATATTTGAAGAATACGGTGCGACTTTATTGGATTTATTCGGACGATCCATGTATAAATTAAACAATATTTCTTATAATCACTCTGAAATTGGAGAGCGAATAGGCAAACAAAGAAATAATTTTGCTCACGGAAATTTAGATAAAGAAGATTCGAAATAAAAAGCTACAGGCTATTTCCGCAGCTATTGATGACCTATAAGCGAGAGCAGTCCAGCTGGACTGCTTTTTATAAGGAGAAAAATATGCGATTATTCAGAAAGAAAACTCATAACCAGAATAGCTTTAAATGTCTCATTCATCGCTTATCAGGGATGTCTGAAGCCGAATTATTTAAGGTAGACCAATTACTAGATGTTGTCTTTGATTCAAAAACTCAGACCACTAGAGCAGAAGAAACCATCTCAAAACCTATACCAAGGGAACTAACTTTAGATGAAACCATTACTGATGTCAAGAACAAACTGAACACCGAGCAACTGGCGAAACGGATTGAAGAATTTAAGCAGGCAAAGAAACCGAAGAACGGATGATGCACCAATTTTGGTGCATTATCCGTTTTTTGTGGTATAATAAGAGTAAATACAAGGAGGAAACAGTATATGATTGGAGATAATATTAAGTCCTTACGAAAAACTCATGATTTAACCCAGCCAGAATTCGCAAAAATTGTTGGGATTTCACGCAATAGCCTAAGTCGATATGAAAATGGAACTAGTTCTGTTTCAACAGAACTCATCGACCGAATTTGTCAGAAATTTAATGTTTCATACGTTGATATTGTAGGGGAGGACAAAATGCTAACACCCCTTGAAGATTATCAATTGACCTTAAAAGTAGAAGTGATAAAAGAACGTGGAGCGGTCATTTTATCCCAACTCTATCGCTACCAAGATAGTCAAGATATTGCTTTTGATGACGAAACCAATCCTTGGATTTTGATGAGTGATGATTTGGCTGAATTGATCCATACAAAGATTTACCTTGTTGATACTTTCGATGAAATAGAGCGTTATAATGGCTATTTAGACGGTATAGAGCGGATGTTAGACACGGTGTATCATCGGGTGGTGGCTTGATGAGACTGGAAGAATTTAGTGAGGATGAATTTCAGAAAGCCTTACAGCGAACGATTCGAGCTCTAACTCGTGGAAAGACGATTCCAGAACAACCTCAAGCCATTTTGCTTGGTGGTCAAAGCGGAGCAGGAAAGACGACCATCCATCGAATTAAGCAAAAAGAATTTCAAGGGAATATCATTATCATTGACGGTGATAGCTACCGTTCTCAGCACCCAAATTACTTAGCTCTGCAAGAAAAGTATGGTAAGGATAGTGTGGATTATACAAAGGGATTTGCAGGAAAAATGGTAGAGTATCTGGTTGATGAACTCAGTAAGCAAGGTTATCATTTGTTGATTGAAGGGACTTTGCGAACCACTCAAGTCCCACGGCAGACTGCTCAATTACTACGAAAAAAAGGCTACCATATTTCTTTGGCTGTGATTGGCACCAAACCAGAACTTTCCTATCTCAGTACCTTGATTCGTTATGAGGAACTTTACACAATAAATCCTAATCAGGCCAGAGCAACCCCTAAAGAACATCATGATGGTATTGTAGAGCATTTGGTTGATAACCTAAGAGAGTTAGAAAATGATAAACTCTTTGACCGCATTCAAATTTACCAAAGAGATAGGACTTGTATTTACGATTCTGAAACGGATAAAGGCTCCGCGACAGAAGTTCTTCAAAACTGCCTTTTCGGGGAGTGGAGTAAGGTTGAGAAAGAGATGATGAAGGCGGGACAAGAACGATTGAGAGAGTTAAAAATTTAAGGGAGATTGATGACAGTGGCAGGTAAAAAGAATAATGCAACATCTAGTTGGAGTGGCTATAATCATCAAGGTCAGGTTGGTATTTTTCTTGCGTTGAAAGAACTAAGTAAGTTGCTTCAAAAGGATGAAGATTACTGTAACCACTCTGTTCAATTTGAAAAAGAAGATGGTGAAGATATAGACATAGTACAGGGTGACACCGTTATTTCAAGACATCAAGTTAAAGCAAAGACACAAGGAAAGTATCCTAATGCTTATGTGGATGTATTGATAGGGATTGAAAAGAAAGTGAAGAATGATATTGAAATCATAGGAGGATTTAATACGGATGGTGTTGATGAAAATTCCAGATACTTACATACAGTTTGTTATGTTGAAGGGTTTGGAATTCCCAGGAAAAATTTTGAATTTTTATTTCAAAATCAGAAGGGAGCGAAGCCAAGATTTGTTGAAAATCCTTATAGAATAAAATTATATCAGTATCCCGATGGCAAAAAATATTGTGGGTTGAGTAATGTTAATGAATCTAAAATAGATGAATTCTGTAAGACGGAAATCAAACGTATACTTATTTGATAATCAGAAGCAACTGCCTTCACCTTTGGAAAATGTAGACTCCAGTATATTAGACTTATTTATTGAGAATTTAAAAGAAATAAACACAGTGTTTTATGAACATGTTGAAGAAATTAAAGACTTTGTAAGTAATGGTCACTCACCTTCAAAAAATAATGCTATAAAAGAATTAGAAAATTTGGGTCTAATAAAATAGAAAGTCTGTATTAGATGAACTACAGGCAATCATGCGTTACATCACCAACATTGAAATTTCATTTCAAAATAACTTGGCTCCAAAATTGAAGAGCCTATCTGAAACGAAATATTATGAGGGTGGAGAAGCCTCGAAAGCAATGGACCACTATGCTGATATGCTCAACAAAGTGAATGAAGTCGGAGACCTATACCGACGTGCTAATAGTGAGATTTTAAGCATGATGGGGCAAATGATCGAACAAGATACCAAGTTTAGAGATGATTTTATAAATGGTCTTGTTGCTGATCCCGCTCTCATACAAAACTTAGAAACTCTGGGAATGATTCCGCGAGGTGACCAATGACCAAAGACGTAGAACTTCATTCATCGACCTGGAAGACGATGAAACAAGCCCTGACAGGACTTACTGAAACTGCTTCGGTATCTAGCAGTGGTTATATGAATTATACGAATCCATACTCTGGCTCCTATGGTATCAGTAGGGGTTCTACAGGGTTTGGCAAGCGAGTAGAAGATTTAGTAAAGATCTCTGAGCAAGTCCAACGCTTGATAGCAGAAAAGGATACGGATGGTGTTGTGTCCTATAGCTATCATGATGACACAAGCACAGCCCAAACTCTGCAATCCAAGCTCTCCACCTTGGAGCGGTATGCAGGAAATGTTCCCACCTACATCAAGGATAAAATCGACCGCCCCTTCTATGAGGCTATGGACAAGGTAGGAGCCAAGCTCGAAGCCCTCAACATTCAACAGTATAAAACGACTAACAAGGTTGGTTATAAGCGAATTGAAT
>ERZ773022.2302-NODE-2302-length-11645-cov-5.758067_pt1 | contig 11645 bp, 9 predicted proteins | sample MGYA00580839_ERZ773022 | MGnify/ENA primary metagenome ERZ773022 (study PRJEB29015, sample SAMEA2738020) | human oral metagenome | biome: human oral; feature: human-associated habitat; material: dental | place: China | collected 2044 ... | reverse complement strand
ACCCGCCTTGCGCATACCGGCTCTCAACGTGTTGTCGTTGGTATCTCGGGGGGTCTTGACTCTACGCTTGCTCTTTTGGTAACGATACGTGCCTTTGATCAGCTCGGTCTTGATCGAGGGGGCATCGTTGCGGTTACCATGCCCGGCTTTGGCACTACGGACCGCACGTATACCAATGCGGTCAGACTGGCTCGCACCCTTGGCGCCGAGCTGCGTGAGATTTCCATCACGGCCGCCGTTCGCCAGCATTTTGTTGATATTGGTCATGATGAAGCAAACCATGACGTGACGTATGAAAACGCTCAGGCTCGCGAGCGCACTCAGATACTTATGGACATTGCCAACCAGGTACGCGGTATGGTTATTGGTACGGGTGACTTATCGGAGTTGGCGCTTGGATGGGCTACCTACAATGGCGATCAGATGTCTATGTATGGCGTAAATGCATCGGTGCCCAAGACGCTTGTGCGCCATCTTGTTCGCTATTGCGCCGATTCATATATGCAGACCGATGAAAAAGATGCGGCAGATATTTTGTATGACGTTTTGGATACGCCGGTCAGCCCCGAGCTCCTTCCTGCAAACGCAGACGGTTCAATCGACCAAAAAACCGAAGATCTTGTGGGTCCTTATGAGCTTCACGATTTCTTCCTGTATCACGTACTCCGCCACGGCTCAAGCCCGCACAAAGTATTCCGTCTTGCCTGTTATGCGTTTGGAGCAGGCACTTCCGGCGAGAAGTACTCCAAGGAAGCCATTCTTGCCTGGCTCAAGGTGTTTTATCGTCGGTTCTTTGCGCAGCAGTTCAAGCGTAGTGCCATGCCGGACGGACCAAAAGTAGGCTCCGTGGCGCTTTCACCGCGCGGTGATCTTCGGATGCCATCAGATGCTTCCAGCGCGCTTTGGCTTTCCGATCTGGAAGCGCTTGAGGACGATGTCGATCGTTAAAAATATCTGAATTATGAAAAAGATAAGCCCGGACCGTTAAAAGTCCGGGCTTTTCGTAGCGCTCAAGAGATTATGCACACGCAAGTGCACAGAGGACTACTTGTGTGAACTCTTCATTTTGCGCCGAAGATCAAGAAGGAGCAGGCCGCCACCCAAGGCTACAACACCTGATGTAGCTGCAACACCAATATCTCCCATGTCCGGTATGACCCCGCGTCCTTTTTTAGAAGAAGATTTCTTAGGATTGTTGGGCTGATCGGTCTTGCCGGGCGTAGGCGCAGGATTCTTGCTATATACATACGTAACGGTAAGGGTGCCATCAATGTATGTACCGTTTACAGCCGCGGAATCTCCAGCCATCTCCTTAAAGGTATAGCCTTCGACATCTTTTTGTTGAGTGGTATAGGCGGTATCTACATCTCCCGTAGTGGTAACAGAATCAGCTATCTCGGTGTTGTTTTCATCAACGTAACGAGCTGTGACCGTTCCCTTTTTAGCTGCCGTATATGTGACCTGTGGTTTGGGGAAGTTATATGTGCCCCCGCTATTCCCGCCGCTGTCAACAACGGTAAGTGTCGCCGACTCGTTTGTATCAAACGTATATGTACCCGGAGTTGTGGGAGGATTCTTGAGCTTCTCATAGAAGCTCAGTGTGACGGGCTTATCGGAAGTGATGCTTTCGTGAATGTCAAGCTTGAGGCTTTTATCTGCTGCGTTGTAGGTAAGCTCGTAGCGATAGCTGCCGTCGGCTCGTTTACCAAAGCCGTACCTATTGTCGGAAATTTTCTCACCGGTAAGCTCTTCATCTCCGACTTTTACTGTGATACGTGAAAAGTCGTTTACGAAGTCAAAATCATCGCCGACGATGTCCGTAACAGAGGAGCCATCGGAAAGGGAATGACCGAGTGCTTTTTGAAGCTGCACGAAGTTTTGCGAGAGACCACCCGTATTGCGGGTCATGTACTTGAGCAGAGTTGATCCGTCAAAATCAGCTACATTCTTAAAGAAGACGTAGGTGTGGTACTTTGCTGCGATCTCATCAAAAGTATCGATGGCATGAATCCACGCTGCATCAATATTGGCTACGGCATTTTCCTCAATGGGCATTGTCTTGCGCCCGATGCCAAGATAAGCGGAGGAAAAGTTATATTCATACTCGTATTGTTCGTAATCGGCGTCGTGCTGGCGTTTCTGATTAAGATACGTTTCCAGTAAAGTAGCATCGCCGGAGGCGGCTGAGAACTTGATTGCTTCGTTTAGGTTATACTCACGCGACTGATACTCCCAAATACCGCCTTTTCTATCACTTCCGTTAGAGAAGGGATTGCCTGTAGCAGGATTCGTTTGAGCTTTGGGATCGCCGAATGAACGCGTATATCCCTTGGTGTAGTCACCGTTCTTTGAATACAGATAGGTGGCTCCGTCGGAGATTAATACCATGTGCTTGCGATTGTTGGGGACTTCGGTATCGTCATCCAGAAGCTTCTGTCCTGCCAGCAGGCCGGCATGCATGTTTGTCCCCATGGAGACTTGCTTTTGCATGGCTGCTCTGATCTGGTCATATCCGGTGGAGATATCGGTCAGGGGAAGCTCTATGTTACCAACGCGGTTGAACAGAACGACGCCGACTCGTACCTTTACTCCTTTAGTGTCGGCTTGCCGCTTGAGTTCATCAAGAAAGGCAAGCGACTCGTCAAGTACATCAGCGGCACCTGATTTATCGAGGACAAACACGACATCTGAAGGGAGATTCTCCGTATTTCCCGAGAAAGTGAGGGAAACCTTTGTTTCCAAGTCGTTGGTCTGCGGATTCTTGGTGAGTTCACTGGCTGTTTTGTTAACAGCTACTTTGGGATCCGTAAGGGTTGCACTGGCTGATGCTGCCAGAACCACTTTTGGGGGAATAAGCCCTATACATAATGCAAATACAAGAAATAAACCGAGCCATAAGCGACGAGTGTTGGCGCGCATATAAGCCTCCTCTACAACAGCATGTACATATCGGTTTTGGTAAGTACCGATTATATAATATTTGTGGATATATAAGACTGTGAAATAGTAACGATTAGCCTGCTGGAAAACAGTTTCTACGCAAATTCAATTCTTCCCGTAGAAACATCCATTGATGTAACGATAGCCAAAGAACATACGTCGTATCCGGACTCACGCATACGTTTACCTCCGGACTGAAAGCCCTTCTCGACAGCTATGCCGATGCCTTCAACGACCGCATCCGCCTGACGACAGATCTCAATGAGACCGTCAAGCGCCGCTCCGTTGGCGAGAAAATCGTCGATAAGCAGCACGTGCTCCCCCGGCTGCAGGAATCGCTTTGCAATGATGACAGTGTTGTCATTGCCGTGCGTGTAGCTGTGTACGCGGGCAGTATATTGGTCTCCGTCCAGATTAATTGATTGGGCTTTGCGTGCGAACACAACCGGCACGCCACCAAAGGAAAGCGCAGCCACACAAGATATCCCGATACCCGAGGCTGCAACCGTCAGGATCTTATCGATTTTCTTGTCTGCAAAATGTTGAGCCCATGCGTCGCCCATATGTTGATAGAGAGTGACATCGCATTGATGATTCAAAAAGCTGTCTACTTTCAAGACGTTACCTTCCCGAACAATCCCTTCAGCGATGATTCTCTCTTTGAGCTCTTGCATGAGTCCTCACTTCTTATTGACGGTAGAGTTGTCAGTCATGTGCAGGCCTTTATTGTACGCAAAACTTTGTCGTCATGCACTTTATATATGAATACAATCCCTATGTGATGTACCCATAGAAAATCTAAGTGCCGTTAGTAAGATTTTTTACTATCGAGCCGTATATTTTTCTACCAATGTGGGGAATACTTCATAACGTTGGAAAGAGCGGCGCCCATATCAAGAAGGAGCCGCAACATGGGTACGGACACATACGTTTACGTACGCCCTTATAAGGAGGTTTTACACAATGACATTGAAGCCGCTTGGAGATCGCGTTTTGGTTAAGCCTGCTCCTAAGGAAGAGAAGACTTCCACTGGTCTGTATATTGCATCTGCTGCACAGGAAAAACCACAGCGCGGTGAGGTTTTGGCTGTTGGTGCTGGTAAGTATGATCAGGACGGCAAGCGCATTGCTCTTGATGTTAAGGTTGGCGACCAGGTCTTTTATGGCAAGTTTGGTGGCACCGAGGTAAAGGTCGATGGCGAGGAGCTCTTGCTCCTTCGTGCCGATGATATTTACGCAATTGTCGAGGACTAACGTTTTGCAAGAATCGCTTTATGCGTGAGATTTTCTCGCTGTGTACTTCTTATACGTATTTATTTGGAGGAATAGAAAATGGCAAAAGATATTGCATTTGGTACCGATGCTCGCGCCAAGCTTGCCAAAGGCGTAAACACCTTGGCTGACGCAGTAACCACAACGCTTGGACCTAAGGGTCGCTATGTTGCCCTGCAGCGTTCATACGGCGCTCCTACCATTACCAACGATGGCGTTTCCGTCGCCAAGGAAATTGAGCTTTCTGATCCCGTGGAGAACATGGGCGCTCAGCTGGTGAAGGAAGTTGCAACAAAGACCAACGATACCGTCGGTGACGGTACAACCACCGCAACTTTGCTTGCACAGGTTATTGTCAACGAGGGTCTTCGTAACGTTGCGGCAGGCGCTAACCCCATTGCCATCCGTCGTGGTATCGATAAGGCCGTTGATGCCGTTGTTAACCAGATGAAGAAGGGCGCCCAGGACGTTTCCACCAAGCAGCAGATTGCTTCCGTTGGTACCATTTCTGCCGGTGATCCTACGGTCGGTGCTAAGATTTCCGATGCTATGGACGTTGTCGGCAAAGACGGTGTCATTACCGTTGAGGAGTCTCAGACCTTTGGTATTGATATTGATACCGTTGAGGGTATGCAGTTTGACAAGGGCTATGTCTCTCCGTATTTTGCTACCAACAATGAGACACTGACGGCTGAGCTTGAAAATCCCTACATCCTGATGACCGATCAGAAGATTTCCAACATTCAGGACATTCTTCCCGTGCTTGAGGCCGTTCAGAAGCAGGGCGCACCACTGCTTATCATTGCTGAAGATGTTGACGGCGAGGCTCTGACCACGCTTATCCTGAACAAGCTCCGCGGCGTTCTTAACGTGTGCGCCATTAAGGCACCCGGCTATGGCGATCGCCGCAAGCGTATGCTTGAGGATATTGCAATCCTTACCGGTGGCCAGGCCATCATGAAGGAGCTTGGTTACAACCTCTCCGAGGTTACCGCAGAGATGCTCGGTCGCGCCAAGTCTGTCAAGGTTACCAAGGACAACACCACCATCGTTGACGGCAATGGCACAAAAGAAGCCATCAACGACCGCATCAACCAGATCAAGGGTGAGATTGAAAACACAACCTCTGACTTTGACCGCGAGAAGCTCCAGGAGCGCCTGGCAAAACTGGCCGGCGGCGTGGCAGTCATCAAGGTTGGTGCAGCTACCGAGGTTGAGCTCAAGGAGATCAAGCACCGCATTGAGGATGCACTTCAGGCAACTCGTGCGGCTGTTGAAGAGGGCATCGTTGCCGGCGGCGGCGTTGCGTTCCTCGCGGCTTCCTCCGTACTTGACGGCGTTGAGACCGTTGACGCAGACGAGAAGATCGGTGTCGAGATCATCCGCAAGGCACTTGAGGCTCCGGTTCGCACCATTGCAAACAACGCCGGCTTTGAGGGCAGCGTAGTTGTCGAGAAGATCAAGGCACTCCCTGCAGGTCAGGGTCTTGATTCCGCATCCGGCAAGTATGGCGATATGATTGAGATGGGTGTTCTTGACCCGGTTAAGGTCACCCGTACCACGCTTCAGAATGCGGCATCCGTTGCGTCCTTAATTCTTATCACCGAGGCAACCGTAACCGATCAGCCGAAGGATACTACCATCGAAGAGGCCATCACTCACGCAGCCGCTGCAGGCGGCCAGGGTGGCGGCATGTACTAAACCCGTTCGGGTAAGACCGATTTGTGTAAAGCCGAGTCCGTAAGGGCTCGGCTTTTTGCGTAACATATACCGTGGCGCGCATCGTTGTGTGAGGCGGTATGTACCGATTTACACCGATAATGTCATGTGTTTGGCGAGAAGACCTCTGTCCCACGTACTTCTCGCCACATGATTGGTTACAATGTTAAACCGCAGCGATGGCCGGTGCGGCGAAGATGCAAAACGTATCCGAGAGAGGTGTCGGAGGGGAGGGGCGCATGGCCGAGAAGCACGATTTTCTTGATGATTTGATTGACATTCAGAGCGATTGGCAGGCGCTGTCAAATCCCCTGGATGCGTTGATGGGCAGCCTTGGCGGCAATGATGCCGAGAATAAGCCCTATAATCCTGCTGATTATAAGGAGCAACCGTGGGCCAATCCCAATCGTTGTCTGCAGTGTGCTTCCGGCAGCGCTGAGGTATGCCGTCGGTGTCAAGAGGTATGTCCCGTTGATGCCATTGACATCCATAACCAGACCGTATCCATAGCAGAGCATTGCATCCAGTGCGGTCTGTGCGATTCGGTTTGTCCAACGGAAGTATTCAACACACGCCGTCATACGCCACGCAAGCTCTACGATCAGGTGGCTCGTGCGGCGTTGGCATATAACAAAGCGTACATTACCTGTACACGTGCGCTGGGACGAAAGCCTTTAGGCAATGAGATTTGCCTGCCCTGTGTGGGTGCGATATCCCGAGATACCTGGTTTGCCATCCTGACGGATTTTGATAACGTATCCGTTTATCTGCCGTTTGGCGTATGCGACAAGTGCCGCACTACTACCGGCGAGAAAACCTACTGTGATCACATTGCTTCTGCAGAGACATGGACGGGCGCAAGCGTTGGTTTTGAGTCAGATGAGGCGGCCCTTGATCACGATCTGACGCGCGCGTATAAACGCAGTCAATTTCTCAGTAGCTCCGTCAATGCGGCCGAGCGGCTTGTCATGCGCTCGACGCCGTTGTTGGCAGGAGCGCAGGCGGTTGCCAACCGTATCAATACGCATGCCCGTGCGCTGGATAAATTGCAGAATCAGCTTGATGAGTCCATCGGCATTCGTACAACCAATAATCGTCAAGCCATGTTGACGCAAAATCGCCGTCTTATGATGGGAGCACTTCAGCATGATGAGGGTCTGGCCGATTTTGTAAAGCTTGAAGCTCCGATGTGGGATTCAACGCGCTGCACCTTATGCGGTGAGTGCGAGAAGACCTGTACGATGCATGCCATTGACATTGATGAACGTGGCAATTTGATGATTCGACAACAGTTTTGTACAAACTGCGAGGCTTGCGTGCGTGTCTGTCCTGAGGCCGGTGCGCTTGTCATGCAGCCCATGGATATTACCCAGCTTGTTGTACACGATCGTCAGGCAGAGGAAGCCGAACGTATGCGCATTCGGGCGCGAGAGCGTGCAGAGCGTCTGCTTGAAACCGGAAAAAAGCAGCTGGGTGATCTTGTGGAATCACTTGAAGAAACTCCGAAAGATAAGGATTAGTATGTCGCTTTCCATTGGTATTGTTGGTCTCCCAAATGTAGGTAAATCTACCTTGTTTACTGCGCTGACCCGTAAGGGTGGCCTTGCCGCCAATTATCCGTTTGCGACGATTGATCCAAATGTGGGAATTGTTGACGTGCCTGACGCGCGCTTACAAAAGCTTGCCGACATCGTTCACCCTGGACGTATTGTTCCCGCTACCGTTGAGTTTGTAGATATTGCCGGGTTGGTGAAAGGTGCAAATGAGGGAGAAGGTCTTGGCAACCAGTTTCTCGCCAACATTCGCCAAACCGATGCCATCTGTGAGGTGGTCCGTTACTTCTCCGATCCCGATGTCGTACACGTTGAAGGTCGGGTAGACCCCGATCAAGACGTTGATATTATCCAGACGGAACTTATCTTGGCTGATCTGGGTACATTGGAGCGGGCACTTCCTAAGTTGGAGAAAGAGGCTAAGCGCGACAAGGACTTACAGCCTCGTCTTTCGGTAGCAAAGCGTCTGCAAGAGTGGCTGAATGAAGGCAGGCGTGCTGCCGATATGGAGATGACCGACGATGAGCGCGCAGCGGCCCACGATCTCTTTTTGCTTACGATGAAGCCCATCTTATACGTGGCAAACGTAGATGAAGATGCGCTCTCAAAGCCGGCGCCACTCGTTGGTGGTGTAGAGGCGATTCCCGTGTGCGCCGAGGTTGAGGCAGAACTTGCAGAGCTTGATCCCAAGGAGGCTGCCGAGTACCTGGAGTCTCTCGGCCTTGAACGCTCTGGCCTTGCCACGCTTGCACAGGCTGCGTATAGACTTCTGGGCCTTCAGAGTTACTTTACTGCCGGTGAAATGGAAGTGAAGGCGTGGACCGTGCGCATCGGAGCAAAGGCTCCTGAAGCGGCGGGCGTTATCCATTCGGACTTTGAGCGTGGCTTCATTAAAGCTGAGGTTGCAAGCTATACGGATTATGTTGAGCTTGGCGGAGAAGCTGGATGCAAGGCTGCCGGCAAGCTTCGCATGGAGGGCAAAGAATACGTCGTCCAAGACGGCGACGTTATGCATTTCCGATTTAACGTATAAATGCGCGCAGATTTTGGAGTTTTGGCTACTGGATGAAACGATTTCCGGTAATCATCGAGTAGATACCGCCAACAAGAAGAATTGCCCACAAAAGGAGCCAAATAGGCTTTACCCTGATTGTCCAGCCTTTCTTTAAGGCAAGGGCGATGTAGATGGACTGCAGAACCAAGATGACTCCGGCAAGGATGGTAATGATCGTTGTCATATCGAGATTGCTCATATTTTGGTACTCCTTTACGTTATCTGTTCCACTCCGAGAATAACGGTGATATCCACGTCAGTGGGATACGAACCGTCATTTGGTTTGATGGCGCTCGTGGGAATATTCAGTGTCTTCGCTACACCGTATGCCTTTGCGCGACCTTCTTTTGTGCCATCGTAAATAATACTGGAAGAATCAAGGTTTTCGTCTGAATTTTCGGCAAATGCATTATATCCCGCGGTTTTAAGAGCCGCTGCTTTTTGTGCCGCGAGGCCTTGCTTGTCGGTGCCATTCATAACGGCAACGTCACCGGTGTAGTCGGGCTTAATGGAGGACTCTGCGGAGGGATCGCCTGCAACGGTTCCGGTAACGCCGGTTGTTTCATCGGTGTTTGCATCTTCAAGTGGAGGCAGGCCCTTCTCCACACGGCTGAGCATCGTGCGCCAGGCGTCCTTGTCGACTATTTCATACCACACGCCGTCAATGAGCTGAGACTCTGTGGGAGTACGTCCCGAATACATGTCCTCTGCGGTGTTGATGCCGCGGAACTGGAGGGCAAGCCCCACAATATCGGTGACACTCATATCGGTGGTAACGCTGTCGGCAATCTGCGATACCGCAGAAGCCATGGCAGCGGGGTCAAGCTTCAGAACCTTTTTCGCGATGGCCATGAGAATCATGCGCTGGTTGGCTGCGCGATAAAAATCTCCTCCGCCATAGTCGTCGTACGCATGGCGGCTGCGGCTGAGTCCGAGCGCCTGTTCACCGTTTAAGGTCTGCTCACCGGCGGGGAGGTCAATTCCTGCGTATTGTACGTCTTTTACCGGTTGCGGGAGGTTGACGTCAACGCCACCGATGGAATCGACAATCTTTGTAAAGGATTCAAAGTCAACTTCGGCATAATGCGAGATATTGACGTTGGCGAATTTGGAAACCACTTTGACCATGTTCGCTGCACCACCCAGCGAATAGGCAGCGTTTATTTTCTGCTTACCATCGGCTCCCATGTCAACCATGGTATCTCGGGGGATGGAAATGAGAGTGATCTTTTTATTCTTGGGGTCAACTCGCGCCAAGATAATGGTGTCTGCGCGAAAGTTTGAGGTGTCGCTGCCCCAATTTTCGGACCTGTCTTCGTCCTTGTCGACGCCTAAGAGAAGCATATAAAACGGATCTGAATCTTTGGCCTTTACCAGTGCGCTTTGGAGGTTGGCATCCAAGCCGTTACGGAGCTTGGCATTAGTATCAAAAAGCCACCACAGAGCCACGGCGCTTGCCGCAATTAACAGGGTTGCAAAGATGCCGAAAAAGATCTTAAGCTTGCGGTGTCTTTTGGATCCACGTCTTTTTTGAGCGTAGGCACTCACGCCTTCGGCCCGGCTTTTTGCATGCTGAGCAACGCCAATTCGTGCATGACGGGTATGCGTGGGTTCTGAAGACGGTGCGGCGTATGCGCGTCGTACCGTATGAGGCTCCAAGTCTTCAGCACTTCTCGCCTTCCAGCCGCTCTGTGCGTTGGTGTTGCCAATTAAAGGCTCGCGAGTAAACGGGGAATCAAAGGTGCCCTGGGCCTCACGGGCAGAAGCGACACTTGCTTGCCGCGCATTGCCGAGCGTTTGCGGAGTCGTCGATGGCTCAGCTCTGGTAAAAGCATCCATATCAGCGTGGTTGGCATGTATACCAGCCGCGTCCTCATCGAAGTCGCGCATGTGTTTTGACTTCTTTGAAAACCACTTGGCCACGGGGACTCCTTTGCGTGTAGTGTTCATTTTGCCCGATGGTTGGCCTATCACTATACGCCAAACTGTCGAAAAATCATATGCAGAGACGTTTTCTTGTGGGGAATATCGTGCAGGAAATGTATCATGGAAAGGCACAACAAGTTGCCAGTGCAGGGATTACGCTGGCGAGAAGCCCGGCGTTGCCGGAGAAGCGGAGATTTCATGAATGAGGCAAGGCCCCAGCAGTTTGTTGCCGTGCTTGATTTTGGTGCCCAGTATGGGCAATTGATTGCGCGTCGTGTGCGTGATTTACACGTGTACTCCGAGATTGTTCCGTGTGATATTTCTGCCGATGAGCTGAGTGCCATGAAACCATCGGCGTTGATTTTGTCCGGAGGGCCCGCTTCCGTCTATGCCGAGGATGCTCCGCATATTGATCCAAACGTGCTGGCACTTGGCGTGCCGGTCTTTGGTTTTTGTTATGGCCATCAGATCATTGCGGCAACGTTAGGTGGAGAGGTTGGACACACCGAGAAGGGCGAGTATGGCCCGGCGCGTCTGTCGCTCAACGAAGACGGATCGCGTAGCAAGATCTTTGACCGCACTCCTGACAAGCAGACCGTGTGGATGAGCCATCGCGATGCGGTTTCGTCTGTGCCCGAGGGCTTTATCGTAACCGCTTCCACCGACGTTTGTCCCGTGGCAGCCATGGAGGATCCTGCACGCCGGCTGTATACCACGCAGTTCCATCCCGAGGTCAACCACACCGAGTTCGGCCAGCAGATGCTCTCGAACTTCCTCTTTGACATCTGCGGCCTTGAGCCCACGTGGACCATGGACAACATCATTGAGCAGAAGGTGGCAGAGATTCGCCAGAAGGTTGGCGACGGTCGTGTCATTTTGGCGCTTTCCGGTGGCGTTGACTCTTCCGTTGTTGCGGCTCTTGTCCACCGCGCCATTGGCGATCAGTTGACCTGCGTCTTTGTGAACCACGGTATGCTCCGTAAGGGTGAGCCGGAGATGGTTGAGCAGGTCTTCCGTATGCAGTTCAATGTACCGCTGGTACACGTGCATGCAGAGGAACGCTATGCAAAGCTGCTTGCCGGAGTGACTGAGCCAGAGAAGAAGCGTCGTCTCATTGGCACGGAGTTTTGGAAGGTCTTCTTTGAGGAGGCTCAGAAGCTGGACGGCGTTCAGTTCTTGGC
>ERZ773022.2301-NODE-2301-length-11646-cov-5.004055_pt1 | contig 11646 bp, 9 predicted proteins | sample MGYA00580839_ERZ773022 | MGnify/ENA primary metagenome ERZ773022 (study PRJEB29015, sample SAMEA2738020) | human oral metagenome | biome: human oral; feature: human-associated habitat; material: dental | place: China | collected 2044 ... | reverse complement strand
TCGTCGCCAAGCACAAACGCAACAAGGTTGAGCGCCTCCGTTGCATTTTTGGTAAACACCAGTTCGTCCGAATCTGCGCCGACAAAATCAGCGATGGTCACGCGTGCCTTTTCGTAGGCATCGGTAGCTTCCTCGGCCAATGAATAAGCTCCACGATGCACAGGTGCATTGGTACTCAGGACAAAATTCTCCTCGGCGCGCCAGACCACTTCTGGGCGTTGCGATGTCGCACCAGAGTCCAGGTATACCAGCGGGTTACCATGGCGGACTGTGCGGGCGAGAATGGGAAACTGCGCCCGCACAGCATCAACGTCTAGAAAGTTAGCGTTGGTCATCACAGGAAACGATCGTAGCCGTGCTCTTCCAGCTGGTCGGCAAGCTCAGGACCACCCGAGGTGACGATCTTGCCGTCAGCAAACACGTGAACAAAATCAGGCTTCACATAGTTCAAGATGCGCTTGTAGTGGGTAATCATCAGCACGCCACCATCGTTGCGCTCTTTGTAGTTATTAATACCGGCGGACACAACCCGCAACGCATCAACGTCCAGGCCCGAGTCGGTCTCGTCCAGAACGGCGAAACGCGGCTTCAGCAGTTCCATCTGGAGAATTTCGAAACGCTTCTTCTCGCCTCCGGAGAAGCCGGCGTTGACATCGCGCTGAGCGAAGGCGGGGTCCATGCGCAGGTTCGTCATGGTCTCGTTGACCTCGGAGATCCACTGACGAACCTTGGGAGCATGGCCGTCGACGGCAGTTTTGGCGGTGCGTAGGAAGTTGGCCACAGTGACGCCGGGAACCTCGACGGGGTACTGCATGGCCAGGAAGAGACCGGCGCGGGCGCGCTCATCGACGGTCAGGTCGAGGAGGTTGGCGCCGTCGAGGAGGACCTCGCCGTCGGTGATCTCGTACTCGGGGTGGCCGGCGATGGAATAGGCCAGTGTCGACTTGCCCGAGCCGTTGGGCCCCATGATGGCGTGCACCTCATGGGAGTCGACCTCGAGATCGACGCCTTTGAGAATGGGCTTGGGGCCGTCATTGGTGGCGACCTGGACGTGAAGGTTCTTGATCTTCAAGGTACTCATGAGTGCTCTTCTCCGAAGTCTGCTGGGTTGTTGGTCCCGCTCGGGGTAGCCTGCTCAGGCCCGGGCGCCGGTGGATTGCACGGCGCAGGCGCCCTCCCCCTGCCGGGCGTTGATGAGGCCGGTGAGCGCGAGCTCCTTCTCAATCTCCATCAGGAGGCGCTCCTCAACCTCGTTCACGCCGATCTCGGCGACGATCTCGTTGAAGAAGCCCAGAACCACCAGGCGGCGGGCCTCGGTCTCGGGGATGCCGCGCGCGCGCAGGTAGAACAGCTGCTCGTCGTCGAAACGGCCGGTGGCACTGGCATGGCCGGCGCCCTCGATGTTGCCGTTCTCGATCTCGAGATTGGGGATGGAATCAGCTCTGGCCCCCTCGGTCAGGACGAGATTGCGATTGAGCTCGTAGGTGTCGGTGCCGCGAGCGGCGTGTCCGATGAGGCAGTCGCCGACCCACACCGCGTGAGCGTCCCTGCCCTGGAGGGCGCCCTTATAGGTCACGCGCGAGTAGCAGTGCGGCTCGGTGTGGGCGACGTAGGGGCGATGCTCCTGATGCTGGCCGGCGTCGGTGAAATAAACGCCGAAGGAATCGATGCGACCGCCCTCGCCGTCGAAAGCGAAGTCGGAGGTGATGCGCACGTCCCCGCCCAGCGAGACGACCACGTGCTTGAGGGTCCCCCGGCCGGCGACCCGCGCACGGTGACTGGAGGCGTGGACGGCGTCGTCCTGCCAGCCCTGGATGGTCACGAGGGTGAGCTCCGCGTCCTCGCCGACCGCGATCTCGACGGTCTGGGCGAGGGCGGCCGTGCCCGCGTGATCGAGCACGACCGTGCCCCTGGCCCCCTTCTGGGCCCTGACGAGGATGTGCTGGGCGGCGGGGAGGGCCGGGGCGTCGCTGGTGCGCTCACTGTCATCGGATCCTCCGGTGCCGCAGACGCTCATGCGCACGGCGCGCTCGGGACGCTCACCGGCGGCGAGAGTGATGACGGTGGACTCCCGGAAGCCGGCCCAGGCGACGACGCCGGTGCGGTCGACGGGCTCGCCGGCGACTCCCAGACGGGCGTCGTCGCGGGCGGCGGTCTCCACGCTCACGCCCTCGGGGGCGTCCACGTGGACGGCGGGCGATCCCCCCTCCGCCGTGCCGGCGGCGACGGCGTCGAGGTCGAACAGGGGGGCGAAGCGTTTCATCGGAGTGAAGCGCCACTCCTCCTCTCGTCCGTGCGGGGTGGGGATATCCGCCGGGTTGAAGGACGTGGGCCGGTCGGCCCGTGAGGAGACGTAGCGGGCGGGCTCGGGGGCGGCGGCCTCGGACGCCGCCTGCGAGTGGCTGGTGGTGGACGGATCAGGCATGAGTGCTTCCTGTGCCGGCTGGTGATGGGTGAGGAGCGTGCTGCGATGGGAACGGCGCCGGCCGGGACGAATCCGACGAACGGCCGTTTGCGGGGGCCTCAGCCGACCGAGTTCTCCATCTGCAGCTCGATGAGGCGATTGAGTTCGAGGGCGTACTCCATGGGCAGCTCACGGGCGATGGGCTCGACGAAGCCGCGCACGATGGTGGCCATGGCCTCGGTTTCGGTCAACCCGCGCTGCATGAGGTAGAAGAGCTGATCCGCGCTCACCTTGGAGACGGTGGCCTCGTGCCCCATCTCGACGTCGTCGGTGCGCACGTCGACGTAGGGGTAGGTGTCGGAGCGGGAGATCTCGTCGACCAGCAGAGCGTCGCACAGCACGTTGGACTTCGAGTGCCGGGCGTTCTTCAGAATCTTGACCAGACCGCGGTAGGCTGAACGGCCGCCATGACGAGCGATGGACTTCGAGACGATGTGACTGGAGGTTCGCGGCGCCATGTGGATCATCTTGGCTCCGGTGTCCTGATGCTGATCAGCGCCGGCGAAGGCGATGGACAGGGCCTCTCCGCGAGCGTGGGGGCCCATGAGGAGGACGGAGGGGTACTTCATGTTGCGTTTGGAGCCGATATTGCCGTCGACCCATTCCATGGTGGCGCCCTCGGCGCAGGTGGCGCGCTGAGTGACGAGGTTGTAGACGTTGTTGGACCAGTTCTGGATCGTGGTGTAACGCACGCGGGCGTTTCTCTTCACCACAATCTCCACGATGGCCGAGTGCAGGGAATCAGTGGAGTAGATCGGTGCCGTGCAGCCCTCGACGTAGTGCACATAGGAATCCTCGTCGGCGATGATCAGAGTACGCTCGAACTGGCCCATATTCTCAGTATTGATACGGAAATAGGCCTGCAGCGGGATCTCGACATGGACCCCCTTGGGAACGTAAATGAACGATCCCCCGGACCACACGGCCGTGTTGAGCGCGGCGAACTTGTTGTCGCCGGCGGGAATGACCGTGCCGAAGTACTCGCGCATGAGCTCCGGCTGCTCCTTGAGGGCGGTGTCCGTGTCGAGGAAGACGACTCCCTGCTCCTCCAGATCACCGCGGATCTGGTGGTAGACAACCTCGGACTCGTACTGGGCGGCGACACCGGAGACGAGACGCTCGCGCTCGGCCTCCGGAATCCCGATACGGTCATAGGTGGCTTTGATATCCCCGGGCAGGTCGTCCCAGGAATTGGCGGGCCTGTCGGTCGAGCGCACATAGTACTTCACGGCGTCCATGTCCAGCTGGGTGAGGTCGACCCCCCAGGTCGGCATGGGTTTGCGCTCGAAGATCTCGTAGGCCTTCAGGCGCCTGGCCAGCATCCACTCCGGCTCGCCCTTGGTCGTCGAGATCTCCCGGACGACCTGCTCATCGAGACCCCGTCTGGCGTTGGCGCCCGCCTCATCCGAGTCGTGCCAGCCGAACTCGTAGCTCGCCGAGATCGAGTCGATGATCTCGTCGTCGCTGACGCGAGCGGTGTCGGTCGTGGGTGATGTCATCGGGTTCCTTCCGTTCTCCGGGGCCGGTGGCTCCGCGTGTCTGCAGCCGCTCGGGCCGCGCGTTTGCGCAGGGCCGGCATGGCGATGGGAATGTGCGTGGTGCACACGTGCTCGCCTCCGGCCAGCGTGGCCAGGCGCTGGACGGGCACGCCCAGGAGCCGTGAGAAGGCCTGGGTCTCGGCATCGCACAGCGTGTGGAACTGACCGGCGACGTCGCGCACGGGGCAGTGGCCCTGGCACAGCTGAACAGCGTAGGTGCCGTCGCCGACGTCGCGTATGGTCGCCGCGTAGCCGTCGAGGGTCAGGGCGTCGGCCAGAGCGCGGGCCCGTTCGGACGGCTCCTTGCCGGCCGCCTCGACGACCCCCATGTAGCGGCGCTCGAGGTCTCGGCCACGTGAGGCGGCGAAGGAGTCGAGGGCCTTGTCCCCCGCCACCTGCTGAAGATATGACAGAGCCCGATTGGCGATCTCGGAGTAGCCCTCGGCGAAGGTGGTGCGGGCGGACCGGGTGGCGACGTAGTGGCGCGCGGGCCTGCCCCGTCCGCGCTTGCCCGGCGAGGCCGCCGTGTGCACCTGGATCTCACCGGCCTCCTCCAGAGCGGTGATGTGACGGCGAACCGCAGCCGGAGTCAGATCGAGGACCGCCGCGAGCTGCGCGGCGGAGACCGGCCCCTTCTCGACGATGAGGTCGAGGACCCTGGCGCGGGTGGAGTCGTCGTCGTTGTGGCTCATGCTTGCTCCTCTCCATCGCCGCGGTGGCCTCGATGATGGCGGCGGGCCTCCGGTCCTGTCCTGAGTGCTCAGGCCGGCCACCGAGGGGCCCGGGGGCCGGTCGGCGCCGCCGTCCAACTTTAACCAAGATCTTCGTTCCCATATTCATCATAAGCAAGCTTTGGACCTTGGTCCCGACGTGGTATGGAGCACGCACTGTCGCGAAAAGCATCGTCATGTAGGCTTGCCTTACCTAATAATGACATTTGCGGGTTCGGACGCGTCGGGGTCGTGCACCGCGTGCACGACCCCGACGCGCGGGTCCGCGGTCCGACTCCACCCGCATCGGCGGGCGACATCGGCCCCGGCTACGGCACTCCGGTCAGCATCCCGACCATCACCGGGCGACGAGTTCGACCCTCTCCCAGGGGACGGGGTCCGGGGCGACGCCCACGAAGCGTCCGTCAACGCCCTGGTCGAAACCGGTGAAGACCCACCGCCCCTCGCGCAGGGGCAGGACCTGTCCCGCGTAGAGGTGCTCGGGGCGAACGTACCGGGCTCGGCCCATGTCCCAGGGGCCGAGCGGCCCGCCCCCTTCGGCGACCCAGACGCCGCCCGGCCCCGGCTCGGCCTGCATGTCGGCGCCGCAGGAGAAGACCAGCAAATGCTGCTCACCGATGGTGCGCGATTGGCTGACCTCCAGGTGCCCGAAGACGGACGGCTCGGTCAGCGGCGCCAGGACCTCCCAGTGGTCGAGGTCGTCGGAGACCGCATGGCCGATGACTCCGCCGTGCAGCCGGTCCACTCCCCTGGCCCTGGCGGTGATGAGCATGTGCCAGCGCCCATCGTCGTGCTTGAAGACGAAAGGGTCGCGCCAGGCCTCGTCCCAGGGATAGGAGGGATTCCACGTCTCATACCAACGGTCGTCCGCCACGAGCGGCTCGGCGCACGTCCTGCGGAAGGTGACGCCATCGGCCGAATCGGCCCAGCCGATGCGTTGCACCATGCCGCCCTCGGCCCGGGAGATCCCGGTGTAGAAGACCCGCAGGCGCCCGTCGGCCCCGACGACGGTCGAGCCGGTCCAGATCGCCTGGTCGTCGAAGGCCGGCCCGTCACTGTGCACCAGGGCGTCCGGGAGCAGCTCCCAGGTGCGGGCGTCCTCGGAGACCGCGTGCCCCAGCGAGGCCCGCCAATGCCGCCGCTGAGGGTTGTGCAGCGCGCGCGAGGCGCGCAGGAAGAACAGGTGGTAGCGCTCGCCGTCGTCGGCGATCCAATGGTCCCACAGCCAGTGGTCGGGCAGAGACAGCGCCATGGCTCACCCCTTGACGGCGGTGCCGGCCAGCGACTGGACGAACGAGCGCTGGAAGACAACGAAGATGATGAGAACGGGCAGAGTGATCAGCGTGCCGTAGGCCATGATCTGCCCCCACACCGGGTTGAGCTGGAAGAAGTACTGCATGCCCACACTCACGGGCCGCATTGACTCCTCCTGGACCACCATGAGAGGCCACAGGTAGGAATTCCAGGCCGGAAGCATGGTGATGATGGCCACCGTGGCGAAGGTCGGGCCGGACAGGGGAACGACGATCCTGCGGTAGATGGTCCACCACGATGCGCCATCGACCCGGGCGGCCTCATCGATCTCCCTGGGGATATCGCCGAAGTGCTGGGCGAACAGGAAGATCGCCAGGGCGTTGGCGATGAAGGGCAGGATCTGGACCTGATAGGTGTTGAGCATTCCCTGCTTGATCAGGAAGCCGTCGACGACCCATTGCATGGAGGGAAGCTTGGCGACCCAGAAGACCAGCGGCACGGCGACGGTCTCGAAGGGGACCATGAGGGTGGCCAGCACGAACGACAGGATGATGCTCCTGCCCCTCCACCGCATGCGCGCGATGGCGAAGCCGATCATCGAATTGACGACCAGGCCGAGCCCGACGATCGCCGCGGTGACGACGACGGAGTTGAGCAGGAAGCGTGCGGCGGGCACGCGCTCGAAGACTCCCGAGTAGTTGTCCAGGCTCAGATGCCCTACGGGCAGGAAGGCCTTGATGGTGCCCAGATCGGCGAAGATCCGGTCGTCGGTCTTCAGGGAGGAGAAGATCATGAACACCAGGGGGAGGACGGCGACGCAGGCGGCGACGGTGAGTCCGATGTACGTCAACGCCCTGACCCGCGCCCTGCTGGCGGCACGGCCGCGGCCCTTCTCGACCTGCGGGGCGTTCCCGGATGTCGCGGCGGTCATATCAGTCCTTCTCCCTGGTGAGCCAGCGCTGGATAAGTGAGATGAGGAGCACGACGACGAAGAAGATCAGCGAGATGGCGCTGCCGTAACCCATGTCCTGCTCGCGATAGCCCTTGCGCACGGCGTGATAGACGAGTGTGGAGGTGGCGTCCTGGGGCCCGCCGGAGGTCATGACGTCGACCTGAACGAACAGTCCGAGGGCGGCGATGGTGATCGTCACAAGGATGAAGACCATCGTCGAGTGCAGACCGGGCCAGGTGACGTAGCGGAACCGCTGCCAGGCGTTCGCGCCGTCGAGGTCGGCCGCCTCGTAGAGGACCGGGTCGATCCCCTGGAGGCCCGACAGCCAGATGATCATGTGCAGCCCGACGGCCTGCCAGATGGACAAGGCGATGATGGCAGGCATGGCCGTGCCGGGGTTGTTGAGCCAGGCGACGGCGGTCCAGGCTCCCCCGGTGACGGTCGTGAGCATGGAATTGATCAGACCGTCGTCCTCGTAGAAGAAGCTCCACAGGATGGAGACCACGACCATCGAGGTGACCACGGGCATGAAGATCATGGTTCGGAACGCGGTCACGCCCTTGACCTTGGCGTTGACGAGAACCGCCAGGGCGAGGGCCAGGCCCGACTGGCAGGGCACGACGATCAGGGCGAAGAACGCAGTGTTCGTCAACGATCGCAGGAAGGCCGGATCGCCGGTGAAGGCGCGCACGAAGTTGCTCAAGCCGATGAAGCTCGGAGGGTTCGGGGAGATGAGGCGGGCGTTGGTGAAGGACAGGGCGAATGTCAGCAGAATGGGAATGCCCATGAACAGCAGCAGGAGGATGAGGGCGGGCGAGGACATGAGCCAGGCCATCCGCGCCTCCTTGCGCAGGGGCTTGGATCGGCGCCCGGTGACCGACGGCATGAGGTCTCCTTCCCGGTGGGACGCCGCGGCGCCCCACCGGATAGCGGGTGGCTGGGACGATGGGCGTCAGACGGTCACGTCGCCTGATAACCGTTGTTGGACGCGATGTCGGCATCGATGTCCTTGACGGCCTGGTCGAGAGCGGATTGGACGTCGGAGCCCGAGACGATGTCGCGAGCGGCCTTGTCGAAGACGGAGGAGATCACCTTGTATCCCGGTGTGGCGGGACGCAGCAGCGCGTACGTCGTACCGATCTCGTAGACGGGCTCGAGTGGTTTGCCCTCGCCGTAGTTATCGGTCTGCGCAGTGGCGGAGGCCACCGACGGGAAATTGCCGATCGCGTTGGAGTACTTGACGAGGTACTCGTCCTGCATGAGGAACTCGATGAACTTGTTGGCGATCTCGGAGTTCTTCGAAGTCGCCGAGACGCCCCACTGCCAGGACCCGCCGCCCACGTGCGCGCCCTTGCCGAAGTCGACCGGCGGCAGAATGAGGACCTCGTCCTCGCCGAGGGCCTCCTGGGCCTTGAGCACCTTCCAGCCGCCGGTGTAGACGAGCGGGACCTTGCTCTGGAGGAAGTCGGTGCCGTCGGTGCCCGGGGTCTGGGAGGCGTACCCGTCGGCGAACAGGCTGCGGAACCAGGTGCCCCACTCGACGGCCGCGGTGCCGTTGAGGAAGCCCTCGGCCGTCCGATAGGTCTCGCGGTCGATGAGGTCGCCGCCGAAGGACTGAAGCATGGGGGCGTAGGCGTAAGGCCACCACTCGGCGGTGTCCCACACGCCCATGTCGACGGCGACGTCGTAGTCGGGCAGCTGACCGAGCTTGCTCAGGGCGTCCTTGAACTCGTCCTCCCCCATGAGCGCCTCCGGACCATCGGGGGAGGCGGGGTCGAACCCGTAGGCCCGGCACGCGCCGGGGGGGTTAAAGCGCCTGTAGCCGAAGAACCCTCCCACGATCCCGTGACGCCTCTCGACGGCGGAGGACAGGGCCTCCACCCAGGTGGGGGTGGCGGCGTCGTCGGCGTCGCAGAAGAGCACGACGTGGGAGCGGGCAGCCAGCGCACCGGCGTTGCGTGAGCTGGAGTAGCCGGGCTCGGAGTGGATGACGCGCAGGTTCAGGCGCCCGGAGAAGGAGCGGGCCTCCTCCTCGGTGCGGTCCGTACAGCCGTTGACCACCACAATGACCTCAAAGGGCCGGTCGGTCTGCTGGAGCGTGAGCGCCTCCAGCTGGTCCTTGATCATCCCCTGGGCGTTACGGGCCGGGATGACCACGCTGACCTCGGGCGCCTTCTGGTCGTCTGCGCGCCCCGCGTCCTGCCCTGACCCCATCCGTGTCTCCCTCTCCCTCAAGCTCAGGCCTGCGTCGTGGCAGGAACCGTGTCGGAGTCTACCGGTGCCGCCCCGCTAGGGGCGTCCGCCTGAACCGGCGCCGGGCTCGTGGCCTGGCCAGCGGCAGCCGGGCTCTTGGTAGCCCCCTGCGCGACCGAGCCCTCCGCAACCTGACCGGCGGCCTGCCGGGCGGCGGACACCGTCTGGCCCAGGTCGCCCAGCTCGGCCAGGGTCCTGAACCCCTCGGAGATATCCAGGAGCTCGGCAAAGGTGCCGACGGCGTCCACCCGCCCGTCGGCCAGGAAGGCGATCATGTCGGCGTCCTTCACGGTGGACAGGCGGTGGGCCACGATAATGACGGTAATGTCATCACCCAGCTCAGCAATAGTGCTGGCAATGCGGGCCTCGGTCTCATTGTCCAGGGCGCTGGTGGCCTCGTCCAGGACCAGGATCCTGGGCTCGCGGTACAGTGCCCGAGCGATCCCCACCCGCTGGCGCTGGCCGCCGGACAGGCGCCGCCCCCCCTCACCGAAACGGGACCAGATACCCTCGGGCTGGTCCTGGACGAAGTCCAGGATATCGGCCCGCTTCAGGGCCCGCAGCACCCGCTGCTCGTCAATATCCTCCATCTCCTCGTCAAAGGCCACGTTCTCCGCGATGGTACGGCCCGTGAGGAACACCTCCTGGGGGACCACGCCGATATTGCGCTGCCACCCCAGCATATTCGTGGACACGTCGACGCCGTCGGCCAGCAGACGGCCCCGGGTGGGGGTCTGGAGCCCCATAATGACGTCCAGGAGCGTGGACTTTCCCGCGCCCGAGGAGCCGACGAACGCCACCGTGCTGCCGACTGGAACACGCAGGTTGATACCGGTGAGGATCTCGGGGCCCTGGGGGGAGTAGGAGAAGTGGACGCCGTCGACCACCAGCTCGCTGGTCAGCGCCATGGGGACCACGCCCTCGTTGGACACGGGCGCGGGCACCGCCCCCGGGCGCAGGGAGGCGAGCCTGGACTCCACGTACTCCCTGGTACCGGCCTCGGCGTGGCGGATATTGGCGACGGAGCCCATGAGCCCGGCCACCGTGGGCAGCAGGCGGAAGGCCGCCGCCACCAGGAGGGCAATGGTGGCGAGCATGTCCGAGGACACTCCGTCGCCCGCGGGGACCGCGAAGACGACCCCCAGCCCCAGCATGAACAGGATCTCCATGGTCTGCTTGGGCAGGGCGGAGACGAACCCCGACACCCGCTCGATCTGCGCTCCCCGACGGATGGGCCCGGTCATGCTGCGCATAAAGTACTCGTAGGAGTTACGCAGCTGGGTCTCCTTAATGGCACCGAAGGCGTCGATCGCCAGGCCGTAGCTCTTCTCACTGAGCTCGACCTGCTCACGCCCCAGCCGCTGGTTGACCGGCTTAATAATCCGCAGGAAGACGACCCCGGCGACCCCCAGGAACGCCAGGAGGGTCAGGGTGATCAGCGGGGAGGAGACCAGCAGCGCCGTCACCATGAGGGCCACCGAGAATATCTGGACGAATATCCCGATGACCGAGTTGGCAAAGGCGCCGTAGGCCTGGGCCACCGTCACCATGGTCTTGCGCAGGATCACCGCCAGACCCAGGTGGGCGTGGTGGTAGTAGGGAAGACGCATGTAGTACTCGGTCATCTCCACCTGGGCCCTGGTGCGCACGCTCGCGGTGAACCCCAGGGACCACCAGTTGAAGGCGACGGCCGCCAGGTCCTTGAGGACGAAGCCGCCGATGACCATGGCCAGCAAGGAGGCGACCAGGCTGGTCTGGGTGGTCAGCCCCAGCATCCGGGCCACGGTCCCGGCGGGGCCCTGCCGCCAGCTGTCGCCCATGGCCTGGATCAGGGGCGAGACGAGCAGGACCGACAGCGTGTCAAGCAGGGCGATCCCGATACTGCCCGCCACCGAGACGGCCAGGCGCCAGCGCTCACCGCGCCTGAAGAGCACCCCCATGTAGTGGCGGTACGCCCCGAGTGTCCTCACGACGCTCCTTTCCCGGCCGCCGTCGCGGCCCTGTGTGGTCCGGGGTGAAGAGTATCGGCTGGGTTACCGACGCCGCGACAGGAATAGGTCACAGCCGACGCCGTCCGGGCGGTCCCGCAGTGGGACCCGGCACCTCCGGTGACCAGACAGCTGAGGCCGGGCACCTCCGGGGACCCGGCCGCTGTGAAAGGATGCCACCGTCAGACCCACGAGCGCCCCGGGCGCGCCGGGAGCGGCACACGGCAGGGAGGGACCACATGAGCGATCTGCGGGGGCGGCTGCGCCGTCTGGTGCGCCGGGGGCCGCGCGACGTCCTCTACGCCCACGCGGCCACCAACGGCGGCAACCACCTGTACCTGTGGATGCTGGCCCACACGCTGCGGCGGGCCAACCCCCAGACCTACGTCCAGGTGGTGCCCAGCCAGGCGCCGTGGGTCGCCGAGTTCCCGGCCCTGGCCGAGCTGTGTCTGCCCGGGCGCATGCA
>ERZ773022.2293-NODE-2293-length-11652-cov-66.685177_pt1 | contig 11652 bp, 10 predicted proteins | sample MGYA00580839_ERZ773022 | MGnify/ENA primary metagenome ERZ773022 (study PRJEB29015, sample SAMEA2738020) | human oral metagenome | biome: human oral; feature: human-associated habitat; material: dental | place: China | collected 2044 ... | reverse complement strand
GCTGGGAGAACTGCTGGGAGTACTGGATGAAGGCCTGCACGTCGCCCAGGCGCAGCGACCCGGAGGCGACCATGGCGCCGCCGACCACCGCAATGGCCACGTAGTTGAGGTTCCCGATGACCAGCATGACCGGCATCATGATCCCGGAGAGGAACTGCGCGCGCAGGGAGGCCCGGAAGAGCTCCTCGTTCTCGGCGGCGAAGGCCTCGCGCACCGAGTCCGTGCGCCCGTAGACCTGGACCAGGGCGTGTCCGGAGAAGGACTCCTCCACCCGGGTGTTGATCTTGCCGGTGCGGGCCCACTGGTGGGTGAAGGCCTTCTGCGAGCGCGGCCCGATCACCCCGAAGACCACGCCCATGAGCGGGAAGATGATGAGCGCCACCAGCGCCAGCTTCCAGGAGATGGAGAACATCATCCCCAGCACGCCCACCACCGTGAGGATGGAGGTCAGCGCGCTGGACAGGGACTGCTGAAGGGTGTTGGTGACGTTGTCGACGTCGTTGGTCAGGCGGCTGAGCAGCTCACCGCGCTGGACGGTGTCGAAGTAGCTCAGCGGCAGGCGGTGGACCTTGTCCTCCACCTGGGCGCGCAGACGGTAGAGGACCTTGACCGTGACGCGGTTGAGGAGCCAGCCCTGAAGCCAGTTGAGCAGGCCCGAGCCCACGTACAGGGCCAGCACCACCGTCAGGATCTGCCCCAGGCGGGTGTAGTCGATGCCGGCGCCGGGAACGACGTCCATGGCGGAGAGCATGGAGGCGAAGTCGTCCATGCCTCGGGCTCGCAGCATCTCGACGGCCTGGGCCTTGGTGGTGCCGGCCGGCAGCATCGTGGAGACCACGCCCTCGAAGATGACGTTGGTGGCCTGGCCCAGCACCTTGGGGGCGGCCACCGCCAGCACCACCGTGCCCACGGCGGCCAGGGCCACGACCACCAGCGAGATCCGGTGGGCGCCCAGCAGCCCGACCATCCGCTTGAAGGAGGGCCAGAAGGCCTCGGCCTTGCCCGGAGGCGGTCCGTCGTGCCAGTCGCCCGAGGATGCCTGCGTCTCGGCGGCCAGCTTGAGGTCCTCCTCGCTGAGCTCGTCGGGGCCGACGGCGGTGCTCGTTCCGGTGCTTGCGTTGCTACTCGTGCTGGTGCTCATGCTGCGGCCTCCGCTCCGAGCTGGGAGGTGACGATCTCGCGGTAGACGGGGCAGGTGGCCAGCAGCTCGGTGTGCGTGCCGCTGCCCACCAGGTGGCCGCCGTCCAGGACGAGGATCTGGTCGGCCTCGGTGATCGTGGAGACGCGCTGGGCCACGATCACCTTCGTGATGCCGGCCGTGGCCGGCCCCATGGCCTCGCGCAGCCGCGCGTCGGTGGACACGTCCAGGGCCGAGAAGGAGTCGTCGAAGATGAGGATGTCGGGGCGGCGCACCAGGGCCCGGGCGATGGCCAGGCGCTGACGCTGACCGCCCGAGACGTTCGTGCCGCCCTGGGCGATGGCCGCCTCCAGGCCCCCGTCCATCGCGGAGACGAAGTCCTTGGCCTGGGCGACCTCCAGGGCCTTCCACAGCTCGTCGTCGGTGGCCTCCTCGCGCCCCAGGCGCAGGTTGGAGGCCACGGTTCCGGCGAACAGGAAGGGCTGCTGGGGGACGAGCCCCATCTGGGCCCACAGCGCCTCGGGGTCGGCCTCGCGCACGTCGGTGCCGCCGATGAGCACCTGCCCGCTGCTGGCCTCCAGCAGCCGGGACAGCAGCCGCACCACCGTGGACTTGCCCGACGCCGTCGAGCCGACGATCGCCGTCGTCGTGCCGGGCTGAACGGTGAAGCTCACCTCCGCCAGGACGCGGGCGTCGGCGTCGGGGTAGACGAAGGTGACGTCACGCATCTCAACCGTTCCGGGGGCCGGGAAGGTGTCGACGGCGTCGGGGGAGGAGGTGATGGTCGGCGCCGTTGCCAGCACCTCGCTGATGCGCTCGGCGCACACGGCCGCGCGCGGAATCATGATCGTCATGAAGCTCGCCATGACGATGCCCATGAGGATCTGCATGAGGTAGGACATGAAGGCGATGAGGGTGCCCACCTCCACGTCGCCGTCGCCGACCTGGTGCCCGCCGAACCAGATGACGCCGACGATCGTCACGTCCAGCACGAGCATCACCAGTGGGAACAGCAGGACGAAGAGCTGGCCCACGCGCTCGCCGACCCGGGCGATGTCGGTGTTGGCGTCCTCGAAGCGCTCGGTCTCGGCCTGCTCGCGCACGAAGGCTCGGATCACCCGAATGCCGGTGAGCTGCTCGCGCATGACCCGGTTGATGGCGTCGAGCTTGTCCTGGTAGGAGCGGAACAGGGGCAGCATCCGGCCCACGATGAGGCCCACCGCCACCAGCAGAACCGGCACCGACACCCCGATCAGCCACGACAGGCTCGGGGCGCGCGTGATCGCCATGATGATGCCGCCCACTGCCATGACCGGTGCCGTCACCAGCATGGTGCAGCCCATCATCACGAGCATCTGAACCTGCTGGACGTCATTGGTGTTGCGGGTGATGAGTGACCCCGCCCCGAAGGCGGTGATCTCCCGCTCGGAGAAGCCGCTGACCCGCTCGAAGACCTCTCCGCGCAGGTCGCGGCCCATGCTCATGGCAGACCGCGCCGCGAGATACGTCGCCGCCACCGAACACACACCCTGACCGACGCTCACCACCAGCATGAACGCGCCCATTCGCCAGATATAACCGGTGTCCCCGGTGGCCACACCCTTGTCGATGATGTCGGCGTTGAGGGTGGGAAGGTACAGAGAGGCCATCACCTGGGCGAACTGAAGCACCAGAACGCACAGAAGCAGTCCCGTATACGGTTGCAGGTGCCTGCGCAGTAATCGAACGAGCATGCTGGGAACGTATCAGTCTCACGCTACGTGAGGGCGAGCATCTCATGAATACGAAGGCGAGTGTCTTATGAATTTACGTTCATGCCCGAGCACTGAGCAGCCTCATGTTGCGTGAGGGCCGGTGGCCGGCGCCGCCTCGAGCAGGAGCCGCAGCAGGGCGGCCGCCCCGGCCTTGTCCAGGGGCTCGTTGTTGTTGCCGCACTTGGGCGACTGCACGCACGAGGGGCAGCCGCTCGCGCACCCGCAGCCCTCGATGACGGCGAGCGTCGCCGCCAGCCACTCGCGCCCGGCCCGGTAACCGCGCTCGGCGAAGCCCGCCCCGCCGGCGTGCCCGTCGTGGACGAACACGGTGGGCGCCCCCGTCTGCGGGTGCGCTGCGGTTGACAGCCCGCCGATGTCCCAGCGGTCGCAGGTCGCCAGCAGCGGCAGCATCCCGATGCTCGCGTGCTCGGCCGCGTGCAGGGCGCCAGGCAGGTCGGTGGGCTCCAGGCCCGCCGCCTCGCAGGTCTCCTGCGGGATCGTCCACCACACGGCGGCGGTGGGCAGCACGTGCTCGTCCATCTCAAGGGCGTGCTGGGAGACGACCTCCCCGCCGGGCAACGCCATCCGCTGGTAGCCGGTCACCTGGCTGGTGACCTCCACTGACCCGAAGGACCAGGTGATCGCCGCAGCTCCGGGAGCCTCCCGCCCGTCGTCGGCCGTGTGCGCTGACGGCTCAGGGACGTCGTCGAGCCGATCCCCGCCCCCAACCGGCCGGCCCCAGACCTGCTGCTCGCGCTCGGCGATGATGCGCACGCTCGAGCGCGACCGGGCCCGCGTGCGGTAGCCGACCGCCGCCCGCTGCCGCACGAGTGCGACGTCGTCGGCCAGCTCCTCGACCACGTAGACGCGCCCCTGGTGGACGTAGACCGCGCCCTCGTGGACGGTGGAGTCGGCGGCCGCGCCGTCAACCGTGCCGATGACCGCGCCGGTGTCGGCCTCCACCACCGGCACCTCGGGCGGCCCGTCGCCGCGCAGGGAGGTGAGGTCCTGGGGCCGGCCGGGCAGGTTGACGTTCCAGAACCAGCCCGTGGGTCGACGCCGCAGCGCGCCCCGGCTCTCCAGCTCGCGCAGCAGGGCGTCGTCGGGCAGGCCGAACAGGGCCAGGTCCTCGGCCCTCAGGGGAGCCTCGGAGGCGGCGGCGCACAGGTGCGGCGCGAGCACGTAGGGGTTGGCCGGGTCGAAGACCGTGGCCTCGGGGGCGGCGAAGACCGCCTCGGGGTGGTGCACCAGGTAGGCGTCCAGCGGGTTGTCGGAGGCGATGAGGACGGCGAGTCCGCGGCTGCCGGCACGTCCGGCCCGGCCCGCCTGCTGCCCCAGCGAGACGCGCGTGCCCGGCCATCCGGCGATGAGGACCGCGTCCAGCCCGGTGACGTCGATGCCCAGCTCCAGGGCGTTGGTAGTGGCCAGGGCGCGCAGCCGGCCTGAGCGCAGGTCTGCCTCCAGGGCCCGGCGCTCCTCGGGCAGGTAGCCGCCGCGGTAGGCCGAGACCGTGCCGATGAGCTCGGGCAGCGAGAGCCCCAGCGTGTGGCGGGCCCGCTCGGCCACGATCTCCGCCGAGCGACGAGAGCGCACGAACACCAGCGCCCGGGCGCCTACGCTCAGCAGGTCCACGAGCAGCTCGGCGGCCTCGACGACGGCGCTGCGCCGCGCCGAGGGGTCCTCGCCCGGGTCGCCTGAGTCCGGTTCGGCCGCACGGGCCGAGTCCTGGGCCGGATCGACGTCGGGCGCAGGCAGCATCCAGGGGTCGCGCAGGGCCGGCTGCCACAGGGCCAGGGTGCGCTCCCCGGCGGGTGCGCCGTCGTCGGTGACGGCCACGACGTCGTCGGGCTCGGCGCCGATGAGTCGGGCCGCGGTGAGGGCCGGCTCGGCTGCCGTCGCCGAGGCGCACAGGACGATCGGTTGCGGGCCGCGCGGGCGCAGGCGCGTCACGAGCCGCAGGAGGCGGCGCAGCACGAGGGCGACGTGCGCCCCCAGGATCCCGCGGTAGGCGTGGCACTCGTCGATGACGACGTAGCGCAGGCCCCGCAGGAGACGGGTCCAGCGCTCGTGGCCCGGCAGCAGGGAGAAGTGGAGGAAGTCGGGGTTGGTCAGGACGACGTCGGCATGGGCACGCACCCAGTCTCGCTCGGGCAGGGGTGTGTCGCCGTCGCAGGTGCCGGCGCGCACCGTGCGCAGGGAGCCCATGGGGGTGCCGGCCTCGCGCTGGACTGCCTCGAGCTCGCCGATGAGCCGGCCCAGGGAGGCGGCCTGGTCGGCGGCGAGCGCCTTGGTGGGGGAGAGGTAGAGGGTGGTGGGGCGCCGGCCGTGGGCGGAGATGCGCGAGTCGGCGCCGGGGGACTGGGCCGCTAGGACGTCGGAGAGCGCCGGCAGCCAGGCGGCCAGGGACTTGCCCGAGCCGGTGCCGGTGGCCAGGACCGTGTGGCGGCCGGCGTGGGCGGACTGCGCTGCGGCGACCTGGTGCGTCCAGGGGCGCTCGACGCCGATGCGGCGGTAGGCGGCCACGAGGTCGGGGTCCGCCCACTCGGGCCAGTCGGCGTGGCGGCCGGGGCGGGCCGGGGTGCGTTGGAGGTGGACGAGCCGGCCGTCGCGCCCGCCGATGGACTCCAGGAGCCCGGTGAGGTCGCGTCTGGTCCCGTCTGCCATGGGGCACAGTGTGCACCACCGGTGGCCGGCGGTGTCGGCCTCCTGGCGGTGTCCGGCGCCTGCGACGCGCGTCCCTGGCCGGCGAGTTCGTAGGTTAGCCCGCGTGTTCGGGGGTTAGGAGTACGACTGCGGCACCTACCCTACGAACGCGTGCACCGGATGGACTCACTGGGGGCCTCGACGGTGCGTTGTGAGCCCTCGGTGTCACGATCGGCGACTTTTAGGGCGTCCAATGGCCGACGTGCCCGGACCTTTACGGCTCTGACCAGCGCATATGTGCCAGAGCGCGACGGTTATCAGCAAGTCGTGCCCCTAAAAGTCGCCCACAATGACACTACCCGATGGAAAACCTCGGAAAGCGACTCGTGTGCTAGCCCCCGTCGTTGCCGGCCCGGCGCCCCTGAGTCACTCCACTCAACAGGCCGGGGCCTTGGGGACCACTCCTGGTGATCGGTCCCCAAGGCCCCGAAGCATCCCCGGACGCGGTACCGGCACCCGTGGCGGTGTGCCGGGAACCGGCCTGCAGGAGGACAAGCGCCAGCGGCGCCACCGGCACGATCGCGAAGAACACGGTCACTCACAGCGCACTGAGGCTGAGCAGCTCGTGGATGAGCAGAACCGTGGGGGCGAGGATCGCCACGATGATGAAGGCCGCCAGGGCCCCGACCACCGGCCGTCTCGCCCAGCCCGCCATCACCACCTGACCGGAAGAACACCACACCAAGAGAGTTGACCCTCCCACCTTTTCCCGGGCTTGTCCCAGTCCACTGCTTCGCGGATCGTCAAGGCCCTGACCGGAGCGATCGCCCGGGCTCTAGAGGGTCTGTTGCTCATGGCCAAGGAGGTGCCCGAGGGCTGCGACCACGTGCTGGACTGCCCCCTCTTCCCCTGCTGGAGCCAGCAGAATCACCCGAGGGGTACGTGGGAAGGGGAGTGATCGCGCCCCATGAGAAGCCCACCGACGGTGAACTCGACGAGGCGGCGAAGGGGACGAACCGGAACGTCAATCAGGATCCTCCAGGTGGTCGAGCAGACCATCGTCAACATCAAGTCCTGAATAATCCATTCGCGCCCCCTGCGGGAAACCCCTGCACATATTCGATCAGACCATCACCGCCATCCTCGCGCTCTACGTGTTCGAAATCACGCCCTGAATAATCTTTGTGAAACAACACCACACGATCGTCCCGGCGGGGCCGCACCGCGCCCCCCGCCAATACGCCGAAAACTCCGAACATCGGACAACCCCGCCGACGTTGTCCAGACCCTGCGGGGTGGTACTACATGTGGATCGTGTCGGCGAGTATCGTCGATGTCGAATCGGATGACTCAGCGCCACCCATCCTGACTCGGACGGGCTCCGCCGCCCCGTCAGGATCCGACGTCTGCAGCCTCATGACACAGGACGGTTGAGGCGTCCACCTCGCCCCCTCTGTCGGCGGGCGTGTTATAGGCCGAGCCGAGCCCGACCGGACACCACCACCATCACCAGCAACTCCGACGAGAAGGGCTCAACATGCCAGTTGTGGTCCCCATAAGGATACTGCAGGGTCTGCTCTACGTCGTCGGCGCATATTTTGTGCGCTTCATCCGTGTTTATCATTCGCAAAATAGTCTCAGTGCCTCCAGAAGTGTCCAGGAAATTCCTGCATCTCTCCGCAATTATTGTTCTAACGGTGTGGCTGTGCGCTTTCGCTGACTGGAAGATCACGAGAATCACAATAGTGATATTCGCTGTCGCGGCGCACCCTATTCTTCTGCTTCTTCTCTCGATGAAGAATCGGTCCATAAAAGATCGGCCCACCGCCTCCTCTCTTTCAAATATATCATCTGAAAGAAGTCCCGGAGAACTGCACAAGAGCCTGAGTGCCTCCTACCTTATGTTCATGCTGGCAGTAGGCGTGTGCTGGGGCTGGCTCGGGGACAGGAACCTCGCCCTTGCCAGCATCTTCGCCTGGGGGCCAGTTCGCCTGGGGGCCAGGGGACGCGGCCGCCGCGCTGGTCGGGAAACGATACGGGAGAAATAAGATCGGAAAAAAGCGGAAAAAGTCCTTGGAAGGCACGCTTGCCATGCTTGGACTCTCCTGGGTGAGCGTTTTCGCGGTTCTTTCGTGGAATGACACCTTTTCCTCGGAGCAAGCCCTCCTGGTATCCGCTCTGACGGCGATGGTTACCACGGCTGCCGAGTTGTCATCATCCAACGGGTTTGATACTTTCTTCTGCCCAGCGGCAGCCATGCTAATTTTGTGTCCGGCGCATCTTTTGTTCCAATAGCTTCCTTCAACAGCCTTCTTTCGCATCAATCTCGCAATTTAATTCAGGAGAACTCATGGACCAAGATAAGAAAAGTGGTTACCAAACCCTCCTGACCTCAATGCTACTGAGTTCACCCGGGCCGCTGGTCCTGGGCCTGGCCTCACTGTTGGTCACAGCTCCACACAACTTTCCGACTTCACCAGGCGAACGGCAGAGTTCTTGGCGCTCGTCGTCGCCTTCGCCGTGTACACGGTGACGAACAAGCGACAGATGGACGAGAATCGGAGACATGCGTTGGAGAGAAGAGGAAACAGTTTCGTCGGCATGATCATGTGCGTGAGCGGGATGAGCATGATCCTCCTGACAGTCCTGTCAGGCAGAGAAGACAAGGGGAATGTCGTTCCTGCACTTGCGATCGCGATTCTCGGCGCGGCCACCAACATATTCTTCTGGCGCCGGTATACATTTTTCTACAAAAAGCAAGGAAATTCCATCCTGGGCGTACAGGCGAGGTTGTTCAAAGCAAAATCAAGTGTCGACGTGTGCGTGACCATTGTGCTTGCTGCAATACTGGTATTCCCCGACTCCAGAATTTCATCTCATCTAGACACTGTTGGCTCCGTGCTGGTGTCACTGTATATGCTCAGGAGTGGTATAAAAACGATTTTTGAACAATGTCACCGGAATAACGCCTTGGAGCGGAGCGCTTAAAATACTATTCGTCACCAAGGGAAGGTCATTCAAAACCGCCCCGAATAACTTTCAATATACTCGGAAGCGTCCGTGGCGAGGAGGATGCCAAGTTGCTGAACGCGGTCACAGGGCTGAGCCTGCTAACGCCACAGACGCGCTACTGCCCGGTCGACTACACCGCCGCTCAGGGCAGTCTGGGGTGCGTGGTGTTTCTCGGACTGGGGGAGTTTTTCTTCCCGTGAGTCGATAGGATAGATACCATGCCAGTAGCGAGATACTCGGAGGAGTTTAAGACCCAGGTGGTGCGTGAAGTCATCGACAAGGAACGCACTATCTCCTCGGCCGCCTTTTCGTATGACCTTGTCCCCCAGGCGGTAGGTAGCTGGGTCGCAAGGTACAGGAAAGAGCATGCCATCGATCAGGACCGCAAGGAAGCCTCCGAGTCGGTCGAGATCGCGAAACTGAGAGCGGAGAACAGGGACCTGCGTCAGGAGAACGAGTTCCTGAGAAAAGCAGCCGCCTTCTTCGCCAAGGAACGACCGTGACCGACCGCTACGAGCTGATCAACCGCGAAGAAGGCCATTATCCCATCTCCTCAATGTGCCGATGGTCCAGGGTATCAAAATCAGGATACTAGTCTTGGTGCGACTGACCCCAGCCACAGACAGCCACTAGGAGGGAGGAGCTAGCCATTCTGATTAAGGAGGTTTTTGAGGATTCCGTTCTCCGATTGCCTGCACCCCGGTTGTCGTGGTCCTACCTTATGTCTCCCGTTCGAGGGGTAAAGGGGGCGAACGCGACACCCACCCCACGACCGCGCGCGGCTGACAATGATGAACGGCCTCCCCCACCTGGGGGAGGCTCCCGCGCAGGCGCTCTCAGTAGGGTCGGCCCATGTCCGACGCCCCCGTCTCCTCCAGCACGCATGCCCGCAAGGTGCAGATCCTTGTCTGGAGCGGCACCGCCTCGATCACCGTGGTGCAGACGCTGCTCGCCCTGATTGCGTACCTCAAGCTGGAAGGCGGCTCCACGGTCGTGCCGGGCCTGGACCGCTGGCAGGTGATGTATGCCGGACACGTACTCATCTCCCTGACCTGTCTTCTCCTCCTCATCCCGGTTCTCAGAGGACCCTGCCCGTCGCTGTCGATCCTTATCGTTGTCCTGGGGTTCATCCCCACCTGGCCGCAGGTGGCGGCTTATGTGTCTGCGACCGTCATCGGCATGCGTAAAGGGGCGAAAGGGATACCGGTCGTGGTGGCCGTCATGGTCGTGGGCGTGGCCATGTCTCCGCTCCTCAATCCGATTCGCGAAGAGGCCACGCTATCGGCCGTCGCCACATACGCAGTGGCTACTCTCCCCATCTGCATCGTCTGCGTCATGCTGGGCGTCAACCTGCAGGCCCGCGAGGAGCTGCTGCGCTCAGCCTCCCGCGAGGCCCGCCTCATCCGCACCACGCAGGAGGCACGCATCGCCCAGAGCCGCGCCGAAGAACGCGCCCGCATCTCCCGCGAGATGCACGACTCCCTTGCCCACCGCCTCTCCCTGGTCTCCCTCCACGCCGGCGCGCTCCAGACCCGCACCGACCTGGATCTGGGCAGCGTCCGCAAGATCGCGGGCAGCATCCACACCCTCGCCGCCGACTCCGGACGCGAGCTGCGCCAGATCCTCGCCGTCCTGCATGACGACGGTTCCGCTGACGGCGCCCGCGCCACCTGGTCCGATGTCGAGGACGTCCTGTCCTGGGAGCGGGAGGCCGGCCAGGAGATCGAACTGCACCTGGCCGGGTCCTGGGCAGATTTCTTCGAGGCTGCTGACGCCCGCAGCCGGCACGCGGTCCTGCGCACCATCGAGGAGCTGCTCACCAACGCCCGCCGCCACGGGGCCGGCGGCGTGGTGCGGCTCGACTGTGAGGTCGAGGCCTCCGATGGTCTTAGCGACGACGGCGCAGCCCTCGTGGTGCGGTGCGTCAACGACTGTCCGTCCACGCCTCGGCCGACGGCTCCCGGCGGCGGCCTGGGCCTGGAGGGTCTGCGCGAGCGGCTGCGGCTTCTTGGTGGCGAGCTGCACGTCTCGCAGCGCACAGAGCAGTTCATCGTCATGGCTGCCGTCCCCGCCCCGACGTACAGTAGACCCCCAGGTAGTTGAAGAAGCAAAGGATTTGGCATGGACTCACCGCAGCGCCGTGTACGTGTTGTCATCGTTGACGACGACGCCCTCGTGCGCGCCGCCTTGCGTCTCATCCTGGAGAGCGACTCCGGCGTCACGGTCCTCGGCGAGGGGTCCGACGGGCGCAGCGGCTACGACGCGGCGCGCAGTCTGCGCCCCGACGTCGTCCTCATGGACCTGCACATGCCCGGCACCGACGGCGTCTGGGCCACCGCCCAGATCGCCGCCAACTGCCCTGACACCAAGGTCCTTGTGCTGACCGCCTTCGACACCGACGCGATGGTCGCTGCCGCCCTGCACGCCGGCGCCACCGGTTTCCTGCTCAAGGACAGCGCCCCTGAGATCATCTTCCGTGCCGTGCACGCCGCCGCCGACGGCCAGCGGGCCTTCTCCGGCTCCGTCTTGGACCGGCTCGTCGAGGCGGCCGTCGATGCTACCCCGCAGCGCCGCGCCTTTCCCGAGACCGTCACCGACCGGGAGCGCCAGGTCGCCCTGCTCGTGGCGCAGGGCCTGGGTAACGGCGAGATCGCCGAGGAGCTCGTCGTCGGTGCCAGCACCGTCAAGACTCACGTCTCCGCCCTGCTGGACAAGTTCGGCGTCACCAATCGGGTCCAGCTCGCCGTCGCCGTGGCCGAGTGCGCCGTCGATGACGTCGCTCGCTGAACCTGCTGCCGCCGACCCGACGACACCCAATCCCGCTCAACAGACTGGGGCCTCGGACCACTCGCCAGGAGTCAGCCCGAGGCCCCGGAGTGTTTCGCGGGTGTGGTGCTATTTGTCAGCTCTCGGTTCCGCCGTCGGCGGCGGGTTGGGGCTCGGCGGCGGCCGGTGGGGGTTCGGCGGCGCAGGTGGTGCCGTCAGCCGACATGGTTCCGTCGACGAGGAAGCCGGTGATAGCTGTGGTGGCGCAGTTGTTCGTGCCGAAGGCGCCGTGACCGTAGCCCTCGACGGTGAGCAGGTGGCCGTTGTCCAGCTGGCCGG
>ERZ773022.2292-NODE-2292-length-11653-cov-13.483101_pt1 | contig 11653 bp, 9 predicted proteins | sample MGYA00580839_ERZ773022 | MGnify/ENA primary metagenome ERZ773022 (study PRJEB29015, sample SAMEA2738020) | human oral metagenome | biome: human oral; feature: human-associated habitat; material: dental | place: China | collected 2044 ... | reverse complement strand
CGGCACCCCCACCGCATCCGCCAGCGGGGTAGCGGTCGCAACACACCGATCCGGCTCCGCCGCAAACACCACCGTCGGCCCATACGGCGCCAACATCGACGCCAACGCCTGCGCCTGCCGCACCCCCTTAGCGGTCAACGGCCGCTTCTCATCCGGCACCCCCTCAGGGCGGGCCGCTTTCGCATGCCGCACCAACAACACCCGCGACGTCACCGGCGTCGCCGTAAGCCGTTTTACCGCCTTCGCTAACACCAGCCGGTCCGTGTCATACGACAACAACTCCCGCGCCCCATCCGCCGACAACCACCGAACCTCATCCACCTCATCATTCGGCACAAACTCCCCACCAATAACCTCAGCAACCCAGTAATACACCACCTTCGTCCGAGGCCCCTTCCCCCCAGACATCTTATCGGGCAGCGGGTACGTCACATGGCCCACCAGCTTCCCCAACCGCACCGAAAAACCCGTCTCCTCGCCAACCTCCCGCACCGCCGTTACGGGCAACGATTCCCCCGCATCCACCTTCCCTTTCGCCAACGACCAATCGTCATATCCCGGCCGGTGCACACACGCAAACACCCGACCCCCACCATCAGCCGCATCCGCGGCGCCATCGGCACCCGCGGCCCACCGCCACAACACCGCCCCCGCCGCCAACACCGGGCGGGCAAACCCCGACCCCGGATCCGCCGGCACCACCTGAAACCGACCAACCACACCCTGCGGAAAACCCCGACCAGCCACAACAACCATCCTTCACTTTTACGCGGAAAAACAACAATGAACTACCCCTCACCGTAAAACGCCCACCACCAAAACCCCAACCCGGCCCCATACCAAACCCACCATAACAACCACCCCAACCTCCAAACACCACTAGGCTAATCTTTTAAAGAAACCTTTCACCAGACCCACCACCAAAACGCAAAACCTCACAAACAACCAAGGACACAACCGTGCCACACATCACAAACCACCACACACCAGAACACATCGCAGTCATGGGCGCCGGCTCCTGGGGCACCACCCTCGCCAAAGTCTTCGCCGACGCCGGCAGCACCGTCACCATCTGGGCCCGCCGCCCCCAAATAGCCGACACCATCAACACCCACCACCACAACCCCGACTACCTCCCTGGAATCCAACTACCCACCACCCTCACCGCCACCACCAACCCCACCCGCGCCCTGGCCGGCGCCACCATCGTCGTCCTCGCAGTACCCAGCCAAACCCTCAGAGATAATCTCGCCACCTGGGCACCCCACATCCCCACAGACGCCACCCTCGTCAGCCTCGCCAAAGGCATCGAAACCGACACCTTCCTCCGCATGAGCCAAGTCATCGCCGACGTCGCCGGCGCCGACCCCAGCCGCATTGCCGTCCTCTCCGGCCCCAACCTCGCCAAAGAAATCGCCCTCCAACAACCCGCCGCCACCGTCATCGCCTGCACCGACGAACACCGCGCCAAACAAGTCCAAGCAGCCGTCGGCGCCCCCTACTTCCGCCCCTACACCAACACCGATGTTATCGGCGCCGAAATCGGCGGCGCCTGCAAAAACGTCATCGCCCTCGCCTGCGGCATGGCCTCCGGCAACGGACTCGGCGAAAACACCCTCGCATCCCTCATCACCCGAGGCCTTGCCGAAATCACCCGCCTCGGCACCGCCATGGGCGCCGACCCCCGCACCTTCGCCGGCCTCGCCGGCCTCGGCGACCTCGTAGCAACCTGCTCCTCACCCCTCTCCAGAAACCGCACCTTCGGCTACCGACTCGGCCAAGGCGGCACCCTCAAAGAAGCCACCCAAGCAACCAACGGCCAAGTCGCCGAAGGCGTCACCTCCTCCGCCGCCATCAACGCCCTCGCCCACACCCACAACGTCGAAATGCCCATCACCCAGGCCGTCTACGGCGTCTGCCACCAAGGGCTCGCCGTCATCGACATGGTGGCAGCACTCATGGGCCGCACCAAAAAATCCGAATAACCCCACAAGAAAACCCCAGGTAACCCAAACGGCAGGCCCTAGGCAACTGGTACAGTAAAATACCGTGAGTCTGACTACTAAACCGATTAAAATTGCGATCATCTACGGCGGCCGGAGCTCCGAACACTCCGTCTCCTGCATCTCAGCCGGCGCCATCATGAGCCACCTCGACCCGGAAAAATACGAGCTGTATCCCATCGGCATCACCCAACAAGGCACCTGGACAGTGGGGGAGTCCGACCCGGAGAAACTCCGCAGCACAAACGGGGCCATGCCAACCGTCACCCTCACCAAAGAAGTATCCCTCGCCGCCGACCCGGCGCGCCGGGGGCAGTTCCGGTTTGCGGACGGTTCGGAGCATGTGACGGTGGATGTGATTTTCCCCGTGTTGCATGGGCTGTATGGGGAAGATGGGACGATTCAGGGGTTGTTTGAATTGTCGGGGGTTCCGTACGTGGGCACGGGGGTGTTGTCGTCGGCGTGCGGCATGGATAAGGAGTACACGAAGAAGCTGTTGGCGGCGGAGGGCCTGCCGGTGGGGAAGGAAGTCATTTTGCGGGGGGAGGAGACACTCACCCAGGCTGATTGTCAGTTGTTGGGGTTGCCGGTGTATGTGAAGCCGGCTCGGGGGGGATCGTCGATTGGGATTAGCCGGGTGACTCGGTGGGAGGACATGGATGCGGCGTTGCGTGAGGCTCGTCAGTATGACACGAAGGTGATTGTGGAGTCAGAGATCATCGGTGACGAGGTGGAGTGTGGGGTGCTGGAGTACCCGGATGGCACGGTGGTGGCGTCGGTGCCGGCGCAGTTGGTGAATACGTCGGTGGGCCATGAGGGGTTTTATGGGTTTGATGCGAAATATGTTGATGGTGATGTTTCGGCGATGATTCCGGCCCCGCTTGACGACGCGGCGACGCGGCTGATTCAGTCGCTTGCCCGGGAGGCGTTTCAGGCGTTGCAGTGTTCCGGGTTGGCCCGGGTGGATTTCTTTGTGACCCCGGCCGGGCCGGTGCTCAATGAGGTGAACACCATGCCCGGGTTCACGCCGATTTCGATGTATCCGCAGGTGTTTGCGGCATCGGGGGTGCCGTACGCCGAGTTGTTGGATACGCTGATTGCTCGGGCGTTGGCGTAGGGGAGTGTCTGGCTAGGTTGTAGATTTTGGGTTTTTGGGTCGGCCGCGTTTGGGGATTTCCCCGGTGTCTTTGGGGAGGCGGCCGGCTTTGCGGAGGTTTTCGCGCAACATCACCTCTATTTGGGCATTGACGCTGCGCATTTCCTGGTTGGCCCAGGCGGCTATGGCGTTGTAGACGGCTGGGTCGATGCGAAGCGGCACGCTTTTTCGGGGCATGGTTTAGGTATAGAGGGATCCGGTGTTGATGACGGGTTGGGCATTGTTGTCCGAACACAATACCACGAGCAGGTTAGAGACCATGGTGGCGCGGCGTTCCGGGTCGAGGTCGACGATGTCTCGTTCGTCGAGTTGGCTGAGGGCGGTTTCTACCATGGATACGGCGCCGTCAACAATGGTTTCGCGGGCGTCGACGATGGCGGCTGCTTGTTGGCGTTGCAGCATGGATTGGGCGATTTCGGGGGCGTAGGCCAGGCTGGAGATGCGGGTTTCGATGATTTCCAGGCCAGCTATGGTGGCGCGGGCTGCGACTTCTTCGGCAAGTTCGGCGGAAACAATGTCGGTGGACCCGGAGAGTGAGGGGATGGTGGTGGTGTCGGTGGAGTCGTAGGGGTGGGTGGTGGCGACGTGCCGGAGGGCGGATTCGGCTTGGGAGTGGATGAAGTCGTCGACGTTTTCTACGGCGAAGGTGGCTTTAGCGGTGTCGGCGACCTGCCAGACGACGATGGCGCCGATGTTGATGGGGTTACCGTTGAGGTCGTTGACTTTGATGGTGTTGGTTTCAAAGTTGCGGACTTTGATGCTGACTTTGGTGGGGTTGCTGAGCGGGGGAATGGCTCGGAGTCCGGTGTGGCGGATAGTGCCGATGTAGCGTCCGAAGAATTGGATGACTCGGGTTTCGCCGGGGCTGATGATGCGTATGCTGGTGAGCCCGAGAAGGCTGAGGAGAAAGCAGCAGGCGCCGGCCAGTATGAGCGCAACACCCAGGGGGACGCTGATGGTGCCTGCGTCGAGTTTGGTGGAGGTGGTGCCGATGAGGAAAATCGCGGGGGCGATGAGGATGATGCTGATGAGGATGATGATGGTGGCGAGTCCGCCTCCCCCGGACCAGGATTTGCGTTCGGTGATGTCGACAGCGGTGCCGCTGTGGCCAACCGGGGTGGCGGTGATGTCTGGTGTGGACATTGAGGGCTCCTAACAAGCGAAGAATTAATCTGATATCACATTATATTAATGTGATATCACTTTTTCAAGACCTTGCTCGTTTCGGCGTCGTCAAGCATGCGCAGGCTGCGACTAGAGTTTCGACCGGATTGCCTGGCTCACCTGCACCAATGCGGACTGCGCGGCCGCCTGTGGGGCGGACAGCACCACCACCGGGTGCGCATCCACCGCGTACCACACGGATGCGGTGGTCCCATTGCCCAATGTGGTGTCCTCAAACCAGGGCGTGTCATTGACCTGCGATAATCGGGCCCCAGCCTCATAGGCTGTCGGGAACTCCACCCCGCACCGCACCACGATGGGCTCCGCCCCCGGCGCGGTCCACGCCGCTAACTCCGGCGCCCCGGACGGCTGTTTCGCCCGCGAATACTGGGTTCCACCAGCATCAATCGTGGCCGGCAGGGTGGAGAGCAACCCGTCGCATTTCGACGTGTCCTCCCCCTCGGCCGCGGGTAGCCCCGACAGGGGGATCGGTGACCGGTTCGCCGAACCCGCGGGGAGCGCTGCCAGCGCATCGGAGAATGTGGTGATTACTTCCGGCATGGAATGCGACTGCAGCGCCTCCCCGTCGGCCGTGACTGCCACCACCTTATCCCGATCTGTTGTGTACCATGTTTGCAGTGTTGAGCCGGGAGTGGTGTCTACCACCTGTAACCATTTCGTTCCCGCAACCTCCTCAAGCTGCGACAGGTCCGTGAGCTGTGCGGGCGCCGCCACCCCGCACCGCACGGTGATTTGCCGGCTCGCGGTTTTCTGCCACACCGCCACCCCGGCCGGGGCGGGGTCGGCAATCACCGCCCGCCGCAGCCCGATCACCGTTGTGGGCATGGCTGCGATGAAATCCCCGCATTCCGACGAGTCCGCCGCAGGGGAATCCACCTCGGCGATCGCTACCGGTGTTTGATGCGCCCGCTCTGCCACCACCCGTGCCCCCACGATTACCCCCACAACCAAAAGTATCGCCAATACTAGGGCGATAATAATAGGAACCTTATTGATACCCTCATTCGCATCATGCATGGAGATCAGTGTAATCTGCGGAAAAACTGGGCCCAAGGTACCCCAACAATATGTGATATTGAAGACTGCAAGGATGATGTTCGTGACTCGCATCGTAAAAAACCCCAACCCCACACTTGCCGACGTCGGTGAACAGGCAGTCATTACCGCTATTGTCGCCCACGCCCCCAGCACCCGGAATGGTGACGATGCGGCGGTCCTCGACCATGCCGCCCCGAACTCCCGCACCGTGATTACCACCGACACTCTGGTCGAAGGCCGCCATTTTCGCCGCGACTGGTCCCACCCTGCCGAGATTGGGCGGAAAGCCATCACCCAAAACTTCGCCGATGTGGAAGCCATGGGGGCCCGGCCCATCGCGGCCCTGCTCGCCCTCAGCGCCCCGGGGGACACCCCGCTGGAATTCGTCGCCGACCTGGCCCGCGGCATCAACGAACGGGTCACCGACTATGATGCGGAACTCGTGGGCGGTGACGTCACCGACAATGATCGGATCACCATTGCGGTCACCGGTATCGGCCAACTTGGTGGTTCCCTCCCGCCGCTCCGGCTCGACCAGGCCCGGCCCGGCCAAATCCTCGTCGCCTCCGGGCACATTGGGTATTCCGCCGCCGGCTATGCGCTGCTGAAAAAATTCGGCCGCACGGGTGTTCCGGCTGAGTTCGACCCGATGCTTCGCGCCCACTGCTCCACCATTTTGACCCCCGGCCGCGGGTTCGTGGCCCGCTCCGCCGGGGTGACGGCCATGACCGACAACTCCGACGGGCTCGTCCACGACCTGTATGTTATGGCGAAAAAATCCGCCGTCACCATCAACCTGGATTCCGCCGCCCTGCAACCTGACGATCTGCTTGTTCAGGCCGCTGACCTGGTAGGGGCCGACCCGTGGGAGTTCATTTTGTCCGGTGGGGAAGATCACACGCTTATTGGTACAACGTTCGGCCCACCACCCACCGGATTCGTAGAAATTGGTACAGTGGTTCGACATAACTCCATGGGTGCCGTCACCCTTGATAGGGCAGCACCCCCCTACACCTACGGATGGGAAAGCTACTGACCGATGACTAACCAGTTCAACCAGCAAGAAGACCTGTTTTCCAGTGCGCACCAACCACTGACCACCAGTGGGGACTATTTCTCCACCCTCAACATTGACGACTCCTGGCGGCAAGTTCTCGCCCCCATCGCCCCCGACATTAATGCCATGGGGGATTTCCTCGCCGCCGAACAGGCCGCCGGCTACACCATTGCGCCCCCGGAGGAAGACCGGTGGCGGGCCTTCCGCTACCCCTTCGATAAAGTGACCGTCCTCATCGTCGGCCAAGACCCATACCCCACCCCGGGCCACGCCATGGGCCTATCGTTCTCCCTCCGCCCTGAGGTGAAGCCCCTGGCCAAAAGCCTGGTGAACATTTTCGCCGAGCTCCAATCCGACCTTGGCGTCGATCGGCCCAGAAACGGTGATCTCAGTGCCTGGAGCGACCAGGGCGTCATGCTGCTCAACCGAGTCCTCTCCGTTCGCGCCCAAACCGGCGGGGCCGGCTCTCACCGGAAAAAGGGGTGGGAAAAAATCACCGACCATGTCATCACCTCCCTCGTGAACCGGGGCACCCCGCTCGTCGCCATCCTCTGGGGTAAAGACGCCCAATCCCTCAGCCCCCTTCTTTCCGGGCACCCCAATGTGAAACAGATAAAGTCTGTGCACCCGTCCCCACTATCCGCCAGCCGGGGCTTTTTCGGCTCCCGCCCATTTACCACCGCAAACTATTACCTCGGAAAGCTGGGGGCTCCGCAAGTCAACTGGGCGTTGTAAACTACTTTTCTATGGTAAACGTTGAGTATCTGGACGGGCCCGCGTTGCATAGGTGGCTCACCCGGGCCGTCGCTGAACTGGTCGCCCGCCGCGCCGAAATCAACAAACTCAACGTTTTCCCCGTCCCCGACGCCGACACCGGCTCAAACATGGCCCACACCATGGAGGCAGCCCTCGCCGAGGTGAATAACCTCCCGGCATCCCACCAGCGCGATATCACCAAACTCACCGCGGCCATCGCCGTCGGCGCGGTGAAAGGCGCCCGCGGCAACTCCGGCATGGTGCTGAGCCAAGTCCTCCGCGGGCTCGCCCAATCCGCAGTCTCCGACCGCATCACCGGACGCACCGTGCAACAAGCACTCACCACGGCCAATAAATTCGTCCACCACGCCATTATCGAACCCGTCGAAGGCACCGTCGTCACCGTCCTGCGGGCCGCCGCCATCGCCGCGAACCAAGCCCCCACCGACTCGCTTATCGACGTGCTCACCGCCGCCACCACTGCCGCCGCCATCGCCCTGGCCAACACCCCCTCCCAACTCGCCGTCCTCCGCGACGCCGGAGTAGTCGACGCCGGCGCCCAAGGCCTCGTCCTCCTCCTCGAAACCATGCTCGACGAAGTAAGCGGTGGCACCATAGAAACCAGCACCAACCCCAGCTTCCAACCACCAAAACCGAAAGCACTTTCGATTAAAGTGGTGGGGACGGCGGCCCCCGGAAGCGTCGACATGTTCACCCAACTCCTCGGCGCCACCCGCATCACCGCCCCCACCAACACCAAATCCAACCCTACCGAGCAGCCACAACAGGGAAAAACCCCACCCAAACCCCGCAGCCCCTTCGGCCAACCCACCCAACTCGCCCGGCTCTGGAACCACCAACCACCCACCATCGACACCCCACCCACAACCACCACCCACATCCGGCAAAAACCCCACACCACCACCAACGCTAACCCCACCGTCCCAACCGAAACTACCCGCCCCCGCGTCGACTACCTCGAAGTCATGTTCTTCATCCAAAACGCCGACCTCAACCACGTCCGCGACCAACTCCAACCCCTCGGCGACAGCTTCATCATCGCCCCCATCAGCCCCCACTCCGCCAGCGTCCACATCCACACCCACCAAGCCGGAACCGTCATCGAAACCGCCCACCACCTCGGAAAAATCACCAACCTCCACATCGAAGCCCTCCCCGAAGCCACCACCACCAACCACCGCATCATCCTCGCACTCACCCCCACCGGACTCATCACCCACCTCTACCAATCCGCCGGAGCACTCACCATCAACCCCGGCGACGACATCGTCCTCGACATCGCCGCAGCCGCCCGCGCCAGCGGCGCCACCGAAATCATCCTCCTGCCCAACGGCATGCTCACCACCCACCAACTCGCCAGCATAGAACGCTCCAGCCACGCCTTCGAACAAGCACTCACCATCGTCCCCACCGGCACCATCATCCGCGGACTCGCCGCCCTCGCCGCCTGCAACAACACCCAACCCCTCGCCGTCGACGCCTACACCATGGGCGAAGCCGCCCAAGCCACCCGCACCGCCCGAATCATCACCGACCCCACCACCACCGAAATCCACGCCATCACCAACGACAAAAACCGCCACCCCACCACCCTCTGCACCACCACCAGCCTCCACCAAGCAATAGCCCACACCCTCACCACCCTCATCGACCCCACCGCCCGCCGCGTCACCATCCTCATCGACGAAACCGCCCCCGAATTCTCCGCCAGCGACCTACCCAAATTCCACGGCGTAGAAATCATCACCTACCGCACCCAAAACCTCGGATCCCTCGCCGAAATCGGAGTCGAATAACCATGCTCAACTGGGAAGACAACCGCAAACTCACAGACCTCCTCCCCGAAAAAGAAGCCAAAACTATTCGCACCACCCTCGGCTACACCACCGCCAAAGAACTCCTCACCCACTACCCCCGTGCCTACGCCACCCACAACGACACCCCCTTCCTCAACCAAGCAAACGACGGCGACATAGTAACCTGCATCGGCGAAATCATCCACACCGCCACCATCCACACCAAAAAAACCACCACCATCTACACCATCACCATCCAAACCACCAACGAACTCATCAAAGCCACCTTCTTCCACGCCAAACCCCACCAAGCCGCCTGGTGTGAACGCACCCTCACCCGCGGCACCACCGCCATCTTCACCGGAAAAATCAAAACCTACCGCGGCGCCCCCCAACTCCAACACCCCGACTTCCTCCTCCTCAACACCCCCCACCCCACCAGCACCGGCGCCCTCAAACAACTCACCGCCTACGGCAACGACACCGACATCAGCAACTTCCTCACCAGCCTACCCGCCATCCCCATCTACCCAGCCCGCCAACGCATCACCACCTGGCGCATCCTCGGCGCCATCCACCACATCCTTGACCACACCAACCCCATACCCGACCCCCTCGGCCCCTTCACACCCCCCGACCTCCCCACCTTCGACCGCGCACTCCGCGGCATCCACCAAGACGGCACCAACGCCTACACCTCCCGCCACCGCCTCGCCTACAACGAAGCCCTCGCCCTCGCCCTCGTCATTGTGGGCGCCATTGTTGCCCAGTACTGGTTCAAGAGCCACTCCGGCACCGAGGCGGCCGGTGACCGTTCGACGTCGGAGGTGACGACAATGCCGGACCTCGTCGGCCTGACCGCCGAGCAGGCCGAGGACGAGCTCCCCGGCGTGCAGGTCAATGTGGTCAAGACGGCCGCCCCCAATGAGGAGGCGGCGGGCACGGTGCTGTCCACCGACCCCGCCGCGGGTGAGAAGGTCTCGGACACGGTGACCCTCACCGTCGTCGGCTCCGTGAAGACCGTCTACCTGACGGAGCTCAACTCCTCGTCGTCGTCCTTCTCCGACGGGGCCGTCGATATGAACGGCACCACCTACGACCACGGCATGAGCGTGTCCTTCTCCTACTATAATTCCTCGCAGACGGGCGAGTGGAATCTCGGTCGGTATTTCAATACGCTGAGCGGCACCATCGGGATCGCTGACGACTCGAGCCAGTCCGACGCCACCTTCACCGTCGATTTCTACGTCGACCAGGAGCTCATTCAGAGCGAGACGCTCGCATCAGGCGAGTTCAAGGACGTCTCTTTCGACGTCCAGGACGGGCTCCGCCTCAAGGTCGTCATCACCCGCACCGATAAGAAGAACGGGGGCGCGAATGTCGGATTCGGCGACTTCCAGCTCCAGGGCGATTCCGACAAGGTGCCGGATCCCGATGACATCAACCAGGGCGGCTGACGGCGGCTCCTGTGCAGGGGCGGGAGCCGCCGATTCCGCGGGCCCCCCGCTCCGCCGGCGGCTCAGCGCCGCCCGCGCCGGACCAGACCGATGAGGCAGGCCAGCAGGCACGTCAGCGCCAGGGCCGACAGGCAGCCGAAATCAATCAGCCACTGGTGGGCGGTGTGCTTCCACAGGTCGTCGGTGCGGTAGGTGACGATCGCGTTCATATCGATGGTGCTCGCGGCCATGGCATAACCCCAGCGGGAGGGCATGAGCCAGGCGAGTTGCTCGAAGACGACCTTCCCGGAGATGTCGATGAGCCCGCCCGCCATGACGATCTGACCCATAATGGCGACCACGAGCACCGGCATGACCTGCGCGGAGGAGGAGACGAACGCCGAGACCATCAGCCCCATCAGCCCGCAGACGAAGGCCGTGAGCCAGCAGCACACCGACAGCTCCAGCGGAGCGGATTTCAGCACCAGGGCCTCGGTCGGCGGCTTGTTGATCGCGAATGCCACGCCCATCATGAGCGCCGTCTGCACGGTGGCGACAAGGGCGAGCACAATCGTCTTGGCCGCCAAATAGGCTCCCGGACGCAGACCCACCGCCTTCTCCCGCAGGAATATGTCCCGCTCGCCCACGAGTTCGCGAATGGTGACGGACATGCCCGCGAAGGCCGCGCCCGTGATGAGGACGACGAGGAGCTGGAGCGCCTGATTCGTGTGCTTCTCCTGGACCTCCGCCGGGGTCAGCATTGTCAGGTCCAGGTCCGGCACGGTGAATCCGTAGTCCCCGCTGATCGCCTTGGTCAGCAGCCCCATGATGATCGGCAGCACCAGCATGAAGAGGAGATAGGAGGGGTCGGCCGCGATAATGCGCAGATGCCGCCGCACCAGCATGGAGACCTGGCGCGGCGTGGTCTGCGAGGCCGCCTTGCGCGGAATGCGGTCGGGCTTGTCGGAGGAGGGCCGGGTGGAGCCGCCGGGGCGGGTGGAAGGCACGGTCGCCTCCAGATGGGTCCGCATCTCGGGGGTGTGGTTGCGGATGAGGGTGTAGACGTCGGCGAAGCCGGTGATCTCAGTGGGGTCGGCGAAGCCGCCCTGGGGCGCCCGGGTGACGAGTCGCCCGCCCTGGCGGATCTCCTCCAGGCGCTGCTCGAAGTAGGGGATGACGTCGCGCGGCGGCCCGAAGTACACGGG